>Ga0316605_10001415_pt1 | contig 13837 bp, 13 predicted proteins | sample OWC_soil_day20_n_FD_207666 | JGI IMG/M metagenome (GOLD analysis project Ga0316605, IMG submission 207666) | Wetland soil microbial communities from Old Woman Creek delta, Ohio, United States - OWC_soil_day20_noCT | ecosystem: Environmental > Terrestrial > Soil > Wetlands | place: USA: Ohio... | reverse complement strand
CTTAATGGCGGCCTCGTAACCCGGGCGGGGAAGGAACGAGACAGTCACGGTCAATCCGCGGTACGGCCGAGCAGCTTCGGCAAGGCTCCATCTACTTTTGGGCGTGCCAAGGGGAGATTGGTGGCCAGCGGTCCTTTCTTTCATCGTTGTACCGACCGTTGCGCTCACCTGGGCGCCGGTAGATGCGGGCTTGACCTCAGGGGCCCCCTCAGCCCCCAGCGCAGAAACCACCTCAACCGCAAGACAGGCGATTAGGCGTGGCATAAGGGCGAGGATGTTCCCGCCGCGTGACCATTGGCCGAGAGACCTGAACACGTTCACGGATAGCCTCCTGACAGGAGACGTTCTATGCCTTTAGACCGCTTGGTGCCTACCAGGGCGACCTAAGGACGATGGTTGTGTAGACCGCAGTTCGGCATGCATGAACTGCGAGCTTGAGACCTCGTGACCTGATTCAAGACATGAGGGAATACTGAAGGCTGGTTTCCCCCGAGATTCCGCTCCAACCCTTTCCCACGGCTCTAGTTCTCCACGACACTGGTCCATCGTGTCCCCTCATCAGGCCGATAGTCACAATGTCTGCCTTCTCAAGAGAAATGCTGGTGGATCTTAATTCCCCTTGAAGTGGAATGAAAATGGACCAACGAAATTGAACCGACAAGGACTCCGGGGGATACCACTCCTTCCAGGGAAGATTGCGCCCTCACCACCCGCCTGCGGTCTGCCGGTGAAGGCCTGGGAGCGCCCCTGGCGGATGACTTGGTCATCGGCCGAGATTCTTGGTAGAGCTTCTGTGCTGCAGGGGGGTGGGTAGGCATTAGAGCAGAATTGACCTCGATGTTTCGGCACCGGATTACTCCGATACGCACGCGCCAGCGCACCCCCTGCAAAGGGTGGATCGGGAAGTGGTGCTAGAAGGACTCCTCGCCGCAGAAGTGTTATCAGTAAGGGTTCTCCACCCAGCCCTTCACCACCTGTTCATCCGACAGCCCGTGGGTGTGCTTGAGTGGGTGCAGGCCCGCCGTCAGCCGCGCAGCGCGGCGGCGACGGATTCCGCCATGGGGGTGGTGGGGCGATCGATGAGGCGGCTCAGGGTGCGGGAGTCGTCGAAGAGACCGCCCTTGGCGGCACCGGTGTCGGATTCCGCCAGGAGGCTGGCCACGGCCCCGGGCAGCCCGGCGCCCAAGAGGATGGCCTGGAACTCGGCCTCGGGCAGGTTCTGGTAGGCCACGGCCTTGCCGGACTGGCGGCTGATCTCCTTGGCCAGCTCGCGCAGGGTGTAGGCCGTGTCGCCCGCCAGCTCGTAGACCTGCCCGGCCTGGCCGTCGCGCAGCAGCACGGCGGCGGCGGCTTCGGCGTAGTCGGCGCGGGCGGCGGAGGCGATCTTGCCGTCGCCGGCGCTGCCCAGGAAGGCGCCGTGCTGCAGCGCGGAAGGGATGCTCGCCGCATAGTTCTCTGTATACCAGCCGTTCCGCAGCAGCACGAAGGGCAGGCCGGAGGCCTTCAGGTAGGCTTCCGTCTCGCGGTGTTCGAGGGCCAGGGGCAGGGGCGAGGTTTCGGCGTGGAGCACGCTGGTGTAGGCCAGCAGCGGCACGCCGGCGGCCTTGGCCGCGTCCACGGCGGCGCGGTGCTGGGTGAAGCGCTTGCCGATCTCGCTCGACGAGATGAGCAGCATCTTGGCGGCGCCGCGGAAGGCCTCGACCAGCGTCTCCGGCTGGTCGTAGTCGGCCTTGCGCACCTGGATGCCCTGGGCGGCCAGATCCTGGGCCTTCTCGGGGCTTCGCACGGCGGCCACCAGCTGGGCGGCGGGCGCCTGCTTCAGGAGGGCGGCCAGCACGAGGCGGCCCAGCTGGCCGGTGGCACCGGTGACGACGATGGAGGTGGTGGGGGTGGTCATGGGATCTCCGGGAAAGTGCAACCAAAATGGTTGCAAATAGGGGCAAAAAAATGTCAGGCGGGCTGGGCCTTCACGCCCGCCACCAGATCGGCCAGTGTGACGCCCGCCAGCTGCCGCTCCAGGGCTTCCTGGGCGAGGCGGAAGTGATGGGTGAGCAGCCCCTGGATGGAGCGACCCACGGGACACAGCACGTTGGGGGCCGCCGCGTGGAGGGGGAAGGCGGCATCGGCGCCCATGGCCACCAGCACCTGCTGCAGGTGGATGGACTCCGGTGCCCGGAGCAGCTGCCAGCCGCCCCCGGGACCGCCCTGGGAGCGCACCAGCCCGGCCGTCCGAAGCCGGGCCAGGATGCGGCGGATGACCACGGGGTTGGTGTTCACGCTGCCGGCGATGTAATCGGAGGTGAGGGCGTCGGGGCTGGCGTAGGCCAGCAGGGTGAGCACGTGGATGGCGACGGTGTAGCGGGTGTTGCTCATGGGTTCCTGTCTGTAACCATCTTGGTTTCGGTTTATGGATCGGTCAAGAGGTTTTTCGGCCCGAGACGCCTGGCCCCGATCCGCGGCGTCATGGCCGGGGTTTGGATTCATGGGCGACCTTGCCCTGCCGAAGAGGAAAGAATCCAGTCGGCCGATTTCTTCCAGGCGAGGCATCTATGCCCGACACGATCATTGATGAATTGCGGAAGTTCGTGGCGCCGGAGTTCATCTTTGGGGCGAACGCCCGTCAGCTGGCGGGTCGCTATGCGCGCAAGCTGGGCGGTCACCGCGTGCTCCTGGTCTCCGACCCGGGCGTGCAGGCAGCTGGGTGGGCCGGAGACATCATCACCACGCTCGAGGCCGAGGGACTCGAGGTGGTGCCCTTCCTGGGCGTTTCCGCCAATCCTCGCGACACGGAAGTGATGGCCGGGGCCGAACGCTTCCGGGAGCGGGCCTGCGACCTCATCGTGGCCGTGGGCGGCGGCAGCCCCATGGATTGCGCGAAGGGCATCGGCATCGTGGCGGCGAATGGCGGCTCGATCCTCGATTTCGAGGGCGTCGACCAGGTGCCGGCTCCCATGGCGCCCCTGATCTGCATCCCCACCACCGGTGGCACCTCCGCGGATGTCTCCCAGTTCGCCATCATCACCGACTCCCAGGAGCGGGTGAAGATCGCCATCATCAGCAAGGCCGTGGTGCCCGACGTGGCGCTTATCGATCCCTGCACTTTGTTGACCATGGATCCCTACCTCACGGCCTGCACGGGCATGGACGCGCTGGTGCATGCCATCGAAGCCTTCGTGTCCAATGCCCACTCCCCGATCACCGACCTTCACGCCCTGGAGGCGATCCGCCTGGTCTCCACGCATCTTCGCGCCTCCGCCGAGGCCCCGCAGGATTTGGAGCTGCGCACCCAGATCATGCAGGCCAGCCTCCATGCCGGGCTGGCCTTCTCCAATGCCAGCCTCGGGTGCGTCCACGCCATGGCCCACAGCCTCGGTGGGTTCAAGGATCTGGCCCACGGGGAGTGCAATGCCCTCCTGCTTCCCCACGTCATGGACTACAACTTCTCCACGGCGCCCGAGCGGTTCCGCCTGATCGTCGCGGCCATGGGGTGCGAGGTCAAGGGCCTGAGCGACCGGGAGTGTCGGGCGCGCCTGATCGACCACGCCATGGACCTGCGGAGGGACTGCGGCATCGACCTGGGGCTCGCGGCCAGGGGCATCCACACCACTGATCTCGGCAGGCTCGCCGGCAAGGCCATTCTTGATCCCTGCAACGCCACCAACCCCCGGGTCCCCCGCCAGGAGGACCTCAAATCCATTTATTCGGAAGCCATGTAGATGCGCGACCGCAAGGACTGGAGCCAGATGCGGGAAAGCATCATCGGGCTGGGAAGCGAGTCCTCCCGGAGAACCTACTACCCCGAGCTCATGGGGCGCATCGCCGAACTCGAAGGGGCCCGCGAGGATCTTCGGCGTTCCGAGGAGAACCTCCACACGCTGTTCGACAGCCTCTATGACGCCATCCTCATCCACGACTGGGAGGGACGGCTGCTGGAGGTGAACGAGGCCATGCTGGCCATGTACGGTGTCACCCGGGAGAACTTTCGCGACTTCACGCTCCAGGACTATTCGGCCCCTGTCCAGCCCAAGACCGGGCACGACCTGGATTTCACGCACCAGCTGGCCCGGCTGCAGCAGGAAGGCTCGCTGATGTTCGAGTGGCGCGCGCGGCGCCCCCTCCAGCCGGCGGTGACCTTCGACGTGGAGGTCTCCCTCCGGCGCGCCACCTGGTACGACCAGGAGGCGGTGGTGGCCGTGGTGCGGGACGTGTCCGAGCGCAAGCGCCTGGAGGGCATGCTGCAGCAGTCGCAGAAGCTTGATTCCCTGGGGCAGCTGGCGGGAGGCGTGGCCCACGACACCAACAACATGCTGGGCGTGATCATCGGGTATTCCGACCTAGTGCTGGACAAACTGCCCGAAGGCAGCCCTGCCCGCGGAGACATCGAGCAGATCCGGAAGGCAGCCCTCCACTCGGCGGACCTCAACCGGCAGCTGCTCGGGTTCGCGCGCCGGCAGACCATCCAGCCCGTGGTGGCCGACCTGAACCAACTGGTGGAGTCCACCCAGAAGATGCTGCGGCGCCTGATCGGAGAACAGCACGGGGTCATCTGGAAGCCCGCCACCGCCCTGGGGCGGGTCTGCGTGGATCCCTCCCAGCTGGACCAGGTGCTCACCAACCTGGTGCTGAACGCGCGGGATGCCCTCGGGGCCAGCGGCAGCATCACCCTGGAGACGGCCAACGTCACCGTGGACGAGGCCTTCCAGCAGCTGCATCCGGATGCGGATCCGGGCGCCTACGTGGTGCTGCGGGTCACCGACACCGGCCACGGCATGAGCCCCGAGGTGCAGGCCCGCATCTTCGAACCCTTCTTCACCACCAAGGGCCTGGGGCATGGAACCGGGCTGGGCCTGGCCATGGTCTACGGCATCGCCCGCCAGAACCGCGGGTTCGTGTCGGTCTACAGCAGCCCGGGCCTGGGCACCACCTTCAGCTTCTACCTCCCGCGCCACGAAGGCGGCGATCTCGCCCCGGCGCCCATGCCCGCTTCCCGGCCGCGAGGGGGCCACGAAACGGTGCTGCTCGTGGAAGACGAGGAGGCCCTGCTCGAATTGGGCACCCGGATCCTAGAAGAGGCCGGCTACCGCGTCATCGCCGTGGCAGATCCTCTGCAGGCCCTGGCCCGGCTGGGGGAGGGTGGGGTGGAGAAGCCCCTGCTGGTCACCGATCTGATCATGCCGGGCCTCAATGGGATCGAGCTGTACCAGCAGGTCCGGGCTCTGATGCCGGGGATTCGTGTGCTGTTCATGTCAGGCTACCCCGCCGGCACCTTGGACCTCGAAACTCAGTCCGGCCCCGGCCGGGCCTTCCTACAGAAACCCTTCACTCGGGCCGGCCTGCTGCAGAAGGTGAGGGACGTGCTCGACGCCTGAGCGCTCGCTGCGCTGTTCCTGGCGGCGATACCTGGGTACGTTTCCCCCCAACCCCAGGAGATCCCATGGCCGTCCCTGCGAATCCTTCGGGCGCCCAGGCGCCGGCAGATGTCTGCCGTCTTAGTCCCCGCCTCGTGCTCCTTCAGCGCGTGGATGATCTGCTCCTCGCTGAACCGGCTCTTTCTCATGGCTCCTCCTCTGTTTATTGAGGTGGATTCCACAGAATAAGCGGACTAATTTACGGGGAGAACGTCACTTGTTCGTCCGACCTCTTTGTGGCTTGCCGCGTTTCAAGGCTGTTAGCCATCCACCGAACGACCAGTAGGAGTTCATCGTGCCCTTGTTTAGGGCTACGGCGTTTAGGGCTACGGCACTTCTGCACCAATGCCTTTGTGGGTCCTCAACGAAATCCAACGCAGATCAAGGTCGACTGCCCACTCTACTCCAGGGCGGCCTCGTGACGAAGGGCCTGCCCCCGCGATATGAGCTGGCGCTTGCCCGGCTTGCCGGTTCGAGGGCAGGGATTCCTTGCTTCGGTCTATCGGGACTTCTGTGCCGGATGTATGCCGGATGAGGGGGGGGAGTGGGTGTGAGTGCCTGCTTTAAACAAGAACACCCTGGATTTCTCTAGGGTGTTGGCTTGGTAGGGATTCAGACATAGACACCACCAGAACGAGCGATTGAGCTGCGGTTGAACGGCAACTCAAGATTAGAACCTACTTGATGCCCACCCTATCGAGAGGGGTGGGGGGTGAGGGAGTGTTTTTAACTTTAAACATAACATTAATAATGTGTAGAAGTGGTTTGGCACGATGATTTAAGGTGGGTGCTGCCAAAGGTCAACAGACCGTCTGGTCCCGATTGCTATGTTGAGAACGATGTAGTATATATAAGAACCACAAAGAAATATATTTCGATATTCTACTAAAACTGACTCATGAAATGCCTTTACCTACGGGGATTCTGGATATTTAAAACCTGGTTGCGAAAAATGGGGGTATTAAATAATCTAATTTTACAGGTGCATTTCAGCCACATGCTTCCGAAATCTCAACGCAACGTCCCGGCAACGAACCCCTCCCCTCGATGCCTCGAGCGCTACCGTGTGCTTCGGGAGGCAGACGAGATCGGATCCGTTAGCGAGGTCTGCCGGCGAACTGGGATCACTCGGCAGACCTTCTATTTATGGAAAAAACGATATGCCGCTTCAGGCCTGTTGGGACTCGAGGATCGTCCAAGCAAGCCATCACCCGGCAGGCCTTCGAGTGTCAACGCCATCATCATGTCCATCATGATTGAGCATGTGAGGAAGAACCCGGAGGTGGGGTGCCTGTCGATGGCAAACCACCTCGCAGAATTGGGGATCAGGATTAGTCCGCCCACCGTCCAGAAATACCTCAACCGGTGGAGGCTCGGGTCTCAGCAGTCCCGAGTGCGGTGGATCCAAAGCGGGTGCCCTCACATAGAACTGTCCGGTCCATCGCGAAGTCCAGTCTTGCCGGTTCAGGAGATTTATAAGTGGGCCAAGTCCTATTATTTCTCCGGAATCCCAAAGCAGGATGGTGGGGGCATAGAAATTCGCTATCCCTCTCTGACGGCAGTGGCGCTGGCACTGAGGGCCCCGCTGGCAGACATCCAGGCGATTGCAGATCGAGAGCATTGGGTCGAATCCCGCGAGAAGCTACTGGTCCTACTCCAGGCGAAATCTCCTACTGAAACGGAAAAGGAGGAATCCCTGGTCCGCCGGAGCGCCGTTGGAGGGGAGGCTGCGATTCCAGAAAGCTCTTCATGGCAGAGCATCTTGTTCAAAGCCATTGCCTCAACGCCGATAGCCAGACATGGTATGAACCCTGTGCAATCGGAAAGCGGCCCGGAGACCGAGAGTTCTCCAGAAATCGAGGGAATTTCTCCGTCGGAGGGCTTCAAGCGTCGCGCAGCCTACTGGATGGAGCGATGGCCTCGAATGCACAAGTCCCAGTGAAACATCAGACTTTCTTTGGGGAGGTAAAGGGCGCCCGTTTGATATTCACACTATCTATGGGAGTAAATGGCATTGGAATTTAAATCCTCATGCCTCATTCTAGAATGATGAAGTTCGGTGATCATGTTCTCAGTCGGGCTTGGGCCACCTCTCAGGAGATCGGTGAGGCTCTGGCACTACAGGCACAGACGGGAGAACGAATTGGAACTTTGCTGGTTAGGATGGGGGCGATTTCACGACGACAAAGGCTGGAAGTACTTTCGCTTCAATCTGGGTTACCTTTTTGCGAACGATTAAGCGACTATTTCCATCCAATCGAGTCTCCTTTTGGCATTCGAACGAAGGCCTTTATATCCCAGGGCCAGCCGAGGCGAGCAAATGGGAGACGACCTCTGTGTATTAAACGTAATGTGACGAGTATTTATGCGAGTGCTCAGTTCCAAGTAGAGATGCAGGTGGCAATCCCGGACCCCATGGATACAGAGACCCTGCGAAATCTTCGTGTGTGGAAACCAAAAGCAAGGATTATGTTCTATGATTTTCCTCCTCAGGCCACTGCCAAAGCCACGCAATTATCTTCAGAGCAGGCTGAGGGAGGTGTTTCCAGTCCAGTTGTAGATTGGCTGGATGAGGCACTATCTGAGGGAGTTCGCCTTGGCGCCTCTGACCTCCATCTGGTTCGTGAGTCCGGGGTCATGGTGCTTCGCTTCCGCATTCATGGTCGATTCCGCCAAGGGCCGAGTGTCCCGGCAGCTTATCAAGAGGCCTTAGTTCCTCGCCTTAAGGTGATGGCGAACATGGATGTGGCAGAAGAGCGTCTTCCTCAAGACGGAAGTTTTGAACGTAGACTTTCCGGGTTTCGTCAGGATTTCCGAGTCAGCGTCCTTCCGAGTGTAGAAGGTGAAGGTGTGGTTATTCGAATCCTTGGCGGTCGGAGTCGGAACGAAACTTCGACATCCAACCTTGAAGAACTCGAAATGCCGCTTGTTCTTTTTAAATGCCTTAAGGAATGGTCACAGCGTCGCGCGGGAATTATCTTGATTACCGGCCCGACGGGAAGTGGAAAAACAAGTACGCTTTATTCGCTGATGAGGGAACTAGATAGAGTCCAACTTAAAATCGTGACTCTTGAAGATCCAGTAGAGTACGCCCTTGAGGGTGCCCACCAGGTGCAGGTGAACCCAGAGATCGGATTAACCTTTGCTCAAGGTCTCAGGGCTATCCTTCGGCATGATCCCGATGTGATTCTTGTAGGGGAAATTCGGGATAAGGAAACCGCAGAAATCGCCCTCAGAGCCAGCCTTACAGGTCATCTGGTCCTTTCCACGCTACACACAAACAGCGCGGTCGGCGCCTTCGTTCGGCTTCACGACATGGGCATCCCGTCGTATCTCACGGCAGACGCAGTTCTAGGTGTCCTTGCTCAACGGCTGGTGGGCCGCACATGTCGGGCTTGTGGGGCCGATGATCCGCAATGCCTTGTGTGCCACGGAGCAGGTATTGATGGACGTGTCGCTATCTTTGAGGGCGGCCCTGGAGAACCCCTCAAGGATTTAATTCGATCTCGGGGGTCGGAGGACGAGATGAAGTCGGTGCTCAGACAACTAGGGTATCCAAGCCTAAATGAAGACGCGCGTAGGAAGTTTGCGGAAGGAATGGTCCCTGCGATCGAGCTCCGTGCCATGGGATTATGGGAAGATTCATGATCCGCGTAACGGTTGTTGAGTGTGGCCGTCTTAGATCCATCGACCTTGAAGAAGGCGCGCTGGATGCGTTCAAAGCGAGTCTTACATCGCGTGGCGGAACTATCCTAGAGCTTCAATCCTCTCGATCTCCGCTCAAAATTACCCTGTTGAAGCGAAAGAAGGGTGCATCTTCATGGGCACCTTGGTTTTCTGCTTTAGCCCGAACCCTCAAAGGGAACGTCCCACTTGACCAAGCATTAGAGCTCCTGGCACCTGCTGCGCCTGCGCCCGAAGAAATTTTATCTGTTCATCGGGGTGTTTTGGCTGGCCGGCGATTCAGTGATGCAGTATCGGATCAAATTGCTGGCCTTCCGTCCTTGGTTCCCGCTTTGCTTCGCGCGGGTGAAGCGGCTGGGGACCTGGCGCGAGGTGCGGCACTCGCACATAGCACCATGGAGAATCTCCTCGCTTTCCAGCGAGAACTAAAAGCTCGCCTCTCCTATCCCCTAGTCGTGGTATCTGCTGCGTCCATCGCTCTTTCTGTCCTAATGGCTAAGGTGTTTCCAGCCATGGCTGGGATGTGGGTGAACCTTGGGAAACCGCTCCCCGCGAAGTTGGAGGTTATCCGTGTAGTCGGATGGGTAGCTATTGTTCTTCTTCTTCTATTGGCTGGGGGGATGGCCTGGTTGATGAGTGGTGATGAGCGGGCACAACAAATACCTGGCTTTAGAACTCTCGGGCGTCATAGAAATCGAAGTGAACTCTGGTCAGCTCTCGGCATGGCTCTTGGAGGTGGGGTTCCCCTGTTAGATGCACTTTCGCTGCTGAGGCAAAAATGGGGTGCACAAGAAATGAGACAAGACATTCAAAAGGGGGTGAGGCCGGAAGATGCCTTGATTCGCTGGGTGGACGACGCCCCTGGACAGAGGGCAGTGTTGCTCGCCTCGCTTCGAGTCGGTGATCTAGCGGGAGGAGCAAGTAGCGTGGCAGAGGGTTACCGCGAACTGTTGGAAGCTGATTTGAAATCCTTACAACGGTGGCTCGAACCGGTGATTTTACTGCTGCTTGGCGGTATTCTAATGGCACTCGCGTGGAGTTTGTTCTCCATAATGGGGGAGATGGAGCATGGACTTGTCAAATAAGCCGATGGCCGTTCGTGGGTTCACGCTATTAGAGTTGGTGGTTGTGCTCGTGATCCTCGGCACCCTGGCTGCGCTGGTCGGCCCACGATTGGTCGGGCATTCATCCGATGCTCGAATCACTGCGTCAAAAACTCAGATCGAGTTGTTTAGGCAAGGGCTGGAAACCTTTCGGATGCATGTCGGGCGGTACCCAACGACCCAGGAAGGATTGGAAGCTCTCCAGTCCCCCCCCGTAAACACTCCGTTGTGGAAGGGACCTTACCTCAGTCGTGGCGTGCCCATGGATCCCTGGGGGCGGCCTTATCTGTATCGAACTCCAGGTGACTCGGGTCGAGATTTTGAGATATTGAGTCTTGGGTCCGACGGACTGGTCGGGGGGACAGGAGAATCTGCAGACATACCTAGCTGGTGAATCGGTCTCCCATGAGTCAGCGCGGCTTCTCCTTCCTTGAAGTAATCCTTTCCATTGCATTGGTTGGCCTCGTTGGATCAGCTCTGCTAATGGCATTGTCCCAGGGACTTCGGACCCGTCGTTTGACACACGAATGGGCGCAAGAAGAGAACCTGGCGACGCAATTGCTGCTAGACCGGTTAGACCGGTGGAAACAATTGCGCACAGACATGGCTCGTCGGGCCTGCCTGGTACAGAGGGGCGAGGATCGGGAACTTGGCTCTTGGGAGTGGCGTGCCGACCCACACGGCAGTACCCAAGGACGCGCAGTGGATCTCTACCGGGTGCGACTCAAATGGAACACCCGAGGCGGAGTTCGGGAGGTAGAGACCGATGCGGTACTCCGAATCGTTCCCTGAATGCGAGAGGCGCCATCATGCTCATGGGTTTACAGTATTGGAATTGGTACTTGCATTAGCCTGCTCTGCATTACTTGTAGCGGCACTGGTCTCAGTATGGATATTAGTGATTCGGGCTACGGTTTCATCCGGTTTAGAAACGAAAAATCAGCGTCATAAATTGGAAGCACAACGTCACATGCAACGCCTGGTCTCCACTTTGCAGTGGAGCCCATCTTCACATTTGCCGCAAGGGAATTTGCCTTGGGCGGCATCGAACAGTACCCTTGTTTTTTGGTCACGAGAATCTATGGGGGCGGCTCCGGGACCAGTTAGTTGGACCTTCTCTCTGAAAGAGGGAACCTGGCGGGGATATTGGGAAGCACCCGCTCCGCTGGAGTCTGACCTGAGAAAAGGTGAACTCACTCTGGAAGGATTGACCGAATTACAGCTGGAAATATTGAAGGAGGATGTTGACACACTCGGGGAAAAGGTTGATTGGACGAGCCTCTCCAATTGGGATCCAGCACGTCCCTTTCGTCCCCTTGGTTTTCGAATGCGGTTGAAGTGGGATGGAGATGCTCATGCGGTCGTGTTGACTGGTGCCTTATGAATCGTCATCATCTCAAGCGACAACAAGGTTTTATTGCCCTCTATGCCATTGTTACTCTGACCTTCCTTGTGGGGCTGGTTGCACTCACGTTAGTTCGGTGGGAAGGATCTATCAATCAGGATCGAACTCAGGGTGGGATTTGCCAAGCTGAGCGTGCCGCACGTTCGCTGATTGAGCGACAAATGCTGGCCGATTTGACCCGGGTCCCCAGGTACTGGATTCCCCCATTAACCGGGGAGCAAGATCTTGGCAATATTCACCTGTACTGGACGAGGGTTCCGGTTGAAAGCCGATGGAGAATGGGGGCAGGTGCTTGGCGCCCAGAATGGATCCAAGGATGGGAGCGCCTGGGTGCCAGAAGGGATCGCCTGGACTTTTGGCGGAATTGGATGGAGGACAGACGGACGAGGAGAGACCCGAGTCTTGGCCTGCGAGGTGACCTAATTCAGGATCGTAAATTTGCTGGTAGCATTTTTGTGGATTTGGGATTTGATCGGAAATGGGGAATGCCACAACGGTTTTGGACATTGGACGAAGCCGGCGCTCTCAACCGCCTGAATCTGGTGGCCGTGGATTCGCAGGTGGCCTCGGCCCTCACAGGTGTGCCTTGCGATCGAGTCGATGCCTTTCAGGCCTTTGCAAAGAAAGGATTCCATGACGCGGCTTCCGCACAGTCGTTCTGGAGATTCGAAGAATGGCAAGCCCTTGAACCCTGGATGAATCCACGGCCTTTTAGTGTGGCCATCTGGACCATTGAGGTGAGCTTACCGTCTCTAAAGGAACATGTTGTAACGCGCTGGAGGGTCTCTGTCGACGAGTCCACCCCAGGCAATCCATGGTTCCAGGCAATCCCAATTATGCCGGAGCTATGGTGATGGCCAGTCCCCTTGTAATCAGACTTCCAAAGGGAATCACAGCTGAAGTCGAAAATATACTCATGGCCGATCAAAGGAGGCCTGTGAGAATTGAGTTGCCCGAAAGTTGGTGCTATCGAATCCTGCTTCCAAACCCTCCAAAAGGTTGGTCGCGTAAGCAACGAGAATTGCTACGTCCGAGTTTGCTTCCAGAGCCCTTGGAAGACCTACAGTGGGACGAAGAAGTGCACTCAGATAGGGGCTGGACGCTCTGGGCAGTCTCGAAATCACGGTTTGAAAGCGCTACAAGGTCATTCACCAAAGCACTATTTCAGTCCGGTCGGCCCATCAGGGTCTGCCCTTACGAACACGCAGGCCGTACCCAAAATATGGCGGCCTTTCCTAATCTGGCTCCATCGTCGCATCGTAGGAGCCGACTGCCGTGGGCGCGCGTTCGCGTGACCGCATTTATCCTTATTCCCATTCTCACTCTCGTAATAGGTGGATGGGGCATCGGGGGAGTCGTTAGACCACGATGGACGGCAATGTTGGATCAAGAGAAGCGGCTAACAGCTGCCCTTGTGCAAGCGCAGGTTCAAGTTTCAAGTGAGCGACTGGCCAATCAGCGGTTCAAGGACCTTGCGTCAGGGAAAGGGGTACACCCACTCTGGTTGACGGATCTTGATGCCCTGACACGTCTCATTCCCGAGGATAGTTTTTTAGTCGGGATTACATGGAGTCCAGAGGAAGTTCAGATCGACTTGGTGACGCCTAATCCGGAGCTAATCAGGAACATCCTGGAGGCGGCACCTGAATTCGATAGTGTTACCTTTCAAGGGAACCTAGAACGGCAAGGGCAGAAGAGCAGGCTTATTTTGTCGCTTCACCATAAGGCGGCCCGATGAGGGAACGAGATCGCAGAGCCTTATTAGTTCTTGGAATCTGGGTTGGGATGATGTCTGCGTTTTGGGCTGGGAAAAGAGCTCTGGCATTCCGCGGTGCTTGGCAAAGTACTCAGATGAAGATTGCACGAGCTGTTGAGTTGAAGTTGGACGTAGATCGTGAACTGGCTCAGTTGAGGCTGGAGCGTGCCAACTTAAACGTAACCTTCTCGAAGGAGCTTAAGGACCTTACAGAGGACCAGCTTCGATTGAAAGGACAAGCTGCACTTTTGGGTGCGGCAGAGAAGGCCGGTATAAGGGCAGTGCGTTTAAGAGCGGAAACTAACCGACTAGATGCAACCTGTCGTGAGCAACGCTGGACCCTTGAGGGAGAGGGGACTCTGTCTCAGTGGGTGGAGGCTTGTCAGGGGATTGAGGCCGCTTTCTCTTCCATGGTTCTCCAGCGTATTCGTCTAGAAGGTCAAGGAAACACCTGGAGCGAGGGGGAAGCTTCGTCGGGAAG
>Ga0316605_10001414_pt1 | contig 13843 bp, 14 predicted proteins | sample OWC_soil_day20_n_FD_207666 | JGI IMG/M metagenome (GOLD analysis project Ga0316605, IMG submission 207666) | Wetland soil microbial communities from Old Woman Creek delta, Ohio, United States - OWC_soil_day20_noCT | ecosystem: Environmental > Terrestrial > Soil > Wetlands | place: USA: Ohio... | reverse complement strand
TGCGCTCGCCGGTGCACGGCTCGGTGATCGGCATCGAGGTCATGGTCGGCCAGGCGGTGGCCGCTGGGCAGACACTGCTGCTGCTGGAGGCGATGAAGATGGAGGTGCCGCTGGAGGCGCCGGTGCCGGGCATCGTGCGTGCCATCGCCGCGGCGGTGGGCGATGTGGTCGACGAGGGCAGCACGCTGGTCGAGCTGGAGCCGGGTGCAGCGCCCGTCGCGCCTCCCAAGGCCACGCCGCCACCGGACCCGCGTGTGCCGCGCGCCGACTTGCAGGTGCTGCTCGACCGCCGCGAACTGCTCGAAGATGCTTCTCGCCCCGACGCGGTCGCGCGGCGCCGCGCACAGGGTGGACGCACTGCGCGCGAGAACGTCGCCGACCTGCTCGACGCCGGCAGCCTGCTCGAATACGGCGCCCATGCGGTGGCGGCGCAGCGCAGCCGCCGCGGCCTGGACGACCTGCAGCGCAACACACCGGCCGACGGCCTGATCACCGCCACCGGCAGCGTCAATGCGGCGCAGTTCGGCGCCGAACGTTCGCGCGTGGCGGTGATGGCCTACGACTACACCGTGCTGGCCGGCACGCAGGGTTACTTCAACCACCGCAAGAGCGACCGGCTGCTGGAGATCGCCGACGCCCAGCGCCTGCCGCTGGTGCTGTTTGCCGAAGGCGGTGGCGGCCGTCCGGGGGATGTGGATTCGATCACCATCGCCGGGCTGCACTGCACCACCTTCCAGCGCTTCGCCCGGTTGTCAGGCCAGGTGCCGGTGGTGGGCATCGTTTCCGGCCGCTGTTTCGCGGGCAATGCCGCACTGCTGGGCTGCTGCGACGTGGTCATTGCCACCGACAACGCCAGCATCGGCATGGGCGGCCCGGCGATGATCGAAGGCGGCGGCCTGGGCCGCGTGCACGCCGACGAGGTCGGACCGGTCAGCGTGCAGGGCCCCAACGGCGTGATCGACCTGCAGGTGGCCGATGAAGCCGCGGCGGTGGCCGCGGCCAGGCGCTACCTGGGCTACTTCCAGGGCCCGCTGTCGGCCAGCGCCGCAGCCGGTGGCGACGCGCTGTCGTTGCGCCTGGCCTTGCCGGCCAACCGCAATGCGCTGTACGACCCGCGCGTCATCGTGAACACCGTGATGGACGAAGGCAGCGTGCTCGAACTGCGCCGCGATTTCGGCGTCGGCGTGATCACCGCGCTGGCCCGCATCGGCGGCCAGGCGGTGGCGGTGGTGGCGAGCCAGCCGCGCCACCTGGGCGGCGCGCTCGACGCCCCCGGCTGTGACAAGCTCGCGCGCTTCATGCAACTGGCCGATGCCTTCGCTCTGCCGATCATCACCTTCGTCGACACACCCGGCTTCATGGTCGGCCCGGAAAGCGAGAAGACGGCCATGGTGCGCCGCGCCGGCCGCCTGTTCGTCACCGCCGCGTCGCTGCGCATTCCGGTGTTCAGCGTGATGCTGCGCCGCGGCTATGGCCTGGGGGCGATGGCACTGACCGCCGGGCACTTCCACGCACCGGTGGCGATCGCCGCCTGGCCCAGCGGCGAGTTCGGCCCGATGGGCATCGAGGGCTCGGTGCGCCTGGGCTTCCGCAAGGAGCTGGAAGCCGCCGCGCCCGAAGAGCGCGAGGCGCTGTTCGAGCGCCTGGTGGCCGACGCGGTCGCCAAGGGCCAGGCACTCAACATGGCCAGCCATCTGGAGATCGACGATGTCATCGATCCGGCCGAGACGCGCGACTGGCTGCAGCGTGGCCTGCGCAGCGTGGCTGGCCGGCCGCTGGCGCAGCGCCGCGGCTTTGTCGACGCCTGGTGACCATCCACAACCCGAGGAGACAACGATGTTCGATACCGCCATCGCCGGCAGCCTGCCCAAGCCCGAGTGGCTGGCCGAGACGCAGAAGCTGTGGCCGCAGTGGAAGGCCGAAGGCGCGGCACTGCAGCAGGCCAAGCTCGACGCCACGCTGCTGTGGATCAAGGCACAGGAGGACGCGGGCCTGTCGATCATCGGCGACGGCGAGATGAGCCGCCAGCACTTCGTGCACGGCTTCCTGGAGCAGGTCGAGGGCATCGACTTCGATCACAAGGTCGAGATGGGCATCCGCGCCGACCGCTACAAGGCGATGGTGCCGCAGGTGGTGTCGGCGCTGAAGCTCAGGGGCCGCGTGCACGACAAGGAAGCGCGCTTCCTGCGCGCGCACACGGATCGCAAGATCAAGTTCACGCTGCCCGGCCCGATGACCATCGTCGACACCGTGGCCGACCGCTTCTACGGCGACCGGGTGAAACTGGCGATGGCCTTCGCCGAGTTGCTGAACCAGGAGGCGCTGGCGCTGCAGGCCGACGGCGTGGACATCATCCAGTTCGACGAGCCGGCTTTCAATGTCTACATGGACGAGGTCAACACCTGGGGCATTGCCGCGCTGGAGCGTGCCGCGCAGGGCTTGACCTGCACGACGGCCGTGCACATCTGCTATGGCTACGGGATCCAAGCCAACATCGACTGGAAAAGGAGCCTGGGCGAGGAATGGCGTCAATACGAGAAGATCCTGCCGGCGCTGGCGCGCAGTTCCATCCAGCAAGTCAGCCTGGAGTGCGTGCACTCGCATGTGCCGCCGCAGCTGATGGCGTTGCTGAAGGGCAAGGACGTGATGGTCGGTGTGATCGACGTGGCCAGCGACCAGGTGGAAACGCCCGAGGAGGTGGCCGACACCATCGGCCTGGCGTTGCAATACGTGCCGCGCGAGCACCTGATCGCCTGCACCAACTGCGGCCTGGCACCGATGAACCGCGAGCTGGCGCTGAAGAAGCTCAAGGCACTGGCCCGGGGGGCCGAATTGGCGCGGCAGCGCCAGGCAGCGGGTTGAATCCGATCGGTGGCCGCGCTGGTCAGCCGCCGCTGCTGCTGTCGAGGCGGGCGCGCAGCTTCGATGCGACCTGGCGCACCGTGGCATTGCCCGAGCGTTCCGCGGCCACCAAGCACTCGCGTGCGTAGTCCGGATCGGACTGCAGCCTTTCCACATGCACATGCAGGCCTTCGCCGGCCAGCATCCACTTCAACTCGACGATGTCGACCAAGCGCAGGGCGCTTTGTTCACTCAAGGAGCTAACGTTCATAAATTGGGTTTGTGTGCCGTTGCATCTTGGAGAGGTTAACGCTGCAAACCGATCCCCAGCTGACGGGGTTTAGAGTTGTTGCCCCAGCTTCGAGCGACACGATTCTCCAAGGTGCAATCACGATGAACCCACCGCCTCCCCTGACCGCCTTGCCCGACTTGGACATGCAGTTGCGAAGTGCAGGATATGCCGTGCTCGATGCGGCGTCATTGACGCGTTTGAGTGATGTTGCGTCGCAGCAACTTCATGCTTGGGACCGTTTTTGGGATGCCCTGCCTTTCGATGCACACCTTCGCGATGGCGGCCGTTACCGGCGCCGCCTCCACGGCAGCTTCATCGTCGATGGCATGCAGCTTTCTTCCGTTCCGCCACGCGCGCACTGGCAGCCGGTGGAATACAACGCGCTGCATGGCGGCATCGAACGCTGGTTCGAGCCGCTGCCTGAAAGGCTCGTGAGCGACGCGTGCTGGGCCAGGCTTCTGGCGGGGCTGGGCCGCTGCGCCAGCGCGCTGCGCGGGGTGCAGCCCTGGTTCGTCGAGGCGCACACCTTCCGCATCGAAACCGGCAGCGAAGGCATCGGCCGGCCGACGCCCGAAGGCGCGCACCGCGACGGCGTCGACATGGTGGCGGTGATCCTGGTGGCGCGGCGCAACGTCAAGGGCGGTGAGACGCGGGTCTTCGACGCACGCGGGCCGCACGGGCTGCGCTTCACGCTGACTGAGCCCTGGAGCGTGCTGCTGCTCGACGACGAGCGTGTGATCCACGAGACCACGCCGATCCAGCCGCAGGACCCGAGCCGGCCGGCGCAGCGCGATACGCTGGTACTGACCTACCGCGCCCGCGGATTCCAGGACGCCGCCTGAGCTATGCTGGTTCCATGACACTGGCCATCGAATTCCAGGACGTACGCCAGGCCGCACAGCGTCTTGCGGGTGTGGCCCACCGCACACCGGTGATGCGCTCGCGCAGCGCCGACGAGCGTACCGGCGCGAGCGTGTTCTTCAAGTGCGAGAACCTGCAGCGCATGGGCGCCTTCAAGTTCCGCGGTGCCTACAACGCACTGAGCCAGTTCACGCCCGAGCAGAAGCGCGCCGGGGCGATCGCGTTTTCATCCGGCAACCATGCGCAGGCGGTGGCGCTGTCGGCGCGCCTGCTGGGTATGCCCTCGGTCATCGTCATGCCGCAGGATGCGCCGCAAAGCAAGCTCGACGCCACGCGCGGCTACCAGCAAGGCATGGCCGGCAGCGAAGTGGTGCTCTTCGACCGCTACACCGAAGACCGCGAGGCCTTGTGCCGGCGCCTGGCCGATGAACGCGGCATGACGATGATCCCGCCCTTCGACCACCCGCACGTCATGGCCGGGCAGGGCACGGCCGCGCTGGAGCTGATCGAGGACGCCGGGCCGCTGGACGCGTTGCTGGTGTGCGTCGGCGGTGGCGGCCTGATTGCCGGCTGCGCGGTGGCGGCCAGGCACCTGCTGCCCGATGTGAAAGTCTACGGCGTCGAGCCCGAGGCCGGCAACGACACGCAGCTGAGCCTGCAGCGCGGCGAGATCGTGCGCATCGAAACGCCGCGCACCATCGCCGACGGCGCACAGACGCAGTCCAGCGGCCAGCTGACCTTCCCGGTGATCCAGGCGCTGGTGCAGGGCGTGCTGACCGTCAGCGACGCGCAGTTGGTGGAGACGATGCGCTTCTTCGCCGCGCGCATGAAGCTGGTGGTCGAGCCCACCGGCTGCCTGGGCGCGGCGGCACTGCTCGAAGGGGCGATCGACCTGCGCGGCGCGCGCGTCGGCGTCATCGTCAGCGGTGGCAATGTCGACCTGGCGCGCTACGCCGCGCTGCTGCGCGACGGCGCGTAGTTCAGTCGCCGCGGTTGCGCGCCCGTACCGCCTCGCGCCGTGCCTCGACCGCGGCGGCGCCGACGCTGGCATTGAACTCCCGGCTGCGTGCCTGCTCCAGCGCCATGCCCTCGCCAAAGGGCAGGGCGAAGCCGTCGTCGATGATCGACTTGTAGCGCAGCAGCATCTCCGGCACGCAGCTGAGCATGTCGCCGGCCAGCGCGCGCGCCGCCTCGAGCAGGCCTTCGGCAGGCACGACGCGATTGACGAAACCCCAGGCCGCCGCTTGTTCGGCGCTGACCCAGTTGCTGGTGAGAGAGACCTCGCGGGCGCGGTAGATGCCGATGGCGCGGCTGAGCTTCTGCGACAGGCCCCAGCCCGGGGCGATGCCCACGCGCGCATGGGTGTCTGCAAAGCGCGCCTGCGGGCTGGCCAGCAGCACGTCGCAGGCCAGCGCCAGCTCGAAGCCGCCGGTGACCGCCGCGCCGTTGATCGCACCGATCACCGGGCCGCGGAAGCGCTGCAGCGCGCTGACCGGATCGTTGGCGTTGACCGCGCCTTCGCGGCCGCCCACCGCCGCCTGGCCGCTGCCCAGCTCCTTCAGGTCCAGCCCGGCGCAGAAGGCCTTGCCCGCGCCGGTGAGGATCAGCACGCGCACGGCCGGGTCGGCCTGCAGCGCGTCGATGGCTTCGCTGAGCTCGGCCATCAGGGCGCGCGACAACGCGTTCAGCGCGGTCGGCCGGTTGAGTGTCAGCACGGCATAGCCGGATGGGTGGATTTCGGTCAGGGTCAGGGCGTCGCTCATGATGTTCCTCTCGGTGAGTTTCATTCTGTCAGAAGGGTGGTACGCAGCGCAGCTGCAGTGCTTTGCCGCTCATCGGATGGGTCAGCCGCAGTTCGCTGGCATGCAGCAGCAACCGCGGGGCCCGCGCCTGCAGCTCCGGCGGGGCATACAGCGCATCGCCCAGGATCGGGTGGCCGATGGCCAGCAGATGCACGCGCAGCTGGTGGGTGCGGCCGGTCAGCGGCCGCAGGGCCAGACGTGAGGCCTGCAGCCGCTCGTCGAATCCGATCACCTGCCAGTCGGTGCGCGAGGGCTTGCCTTGCGCCGCATCCACCTTCTGCAGCGGCCGGCGTGGCCAGTCGGCGGCCAGCGGCAGCTCGATGCAGCCCTGCGCACATGGCATGCGGCCGTCGACCATGGCGACATAGTGCTTCTCGATGCGGCGCGTCGCGAAGTCCTGGCTCAAACGGCGCTGCCACTCGGCGCCGCGTGCAAACAGCATCAGGCCGGAGGTGGCCATGTCCAGCCGGTGCACCACCCGCGCGTCCGGCCAGCGTGACTGCACCCGCGTCGCCAGGCAGTCCTGTTTGTCCTCGCCACGCCCGGACACGGCCAGCATCCCGGCCGGCTTGTCTATGGCAAGCAGCGCCTCGTCCTCGTGAATCACGGTCAAGGTCATCGCAGGGCCAAGAAAAAACGGCACCGCGAGGGTGCCGTTGGTGCATCGGGCGAAACCTTCAGCGGCCGTAGACCTTGCCGAAGAGCTGCCACGTCTTGCCGTCGAACTTCATCAGCTGCTCGCGTTCGATGGGGAAGAAATCGTCCGGCGCGGTCTTGACGTTCACGCCCGGCAGCAGCATCGGCAGCGCCAGGTCCATGCTGGCGGCCTGCTTCATGATGTTCTCGCGCGTCAGGTTGTCGCCGGCCCTCTGCAGCACATGAACGACGTTCTGCGCGACGGTGTAGCCGTAGACGTTGAAGTTGTCGTTCATCGCGCCCGTCGGGTGGTACTTCTTCATGAAGGCCACGAAGTCGTCCCACTCCTTGCCCTTCTGGAACTGCGGGTCGGTCGGGTCCTTGATGTAGCCGGCCGAGATGATGCCGATGGAGTTCTCGACACCGCCGGGGATCAGCACCGTGCCCACTGCGTTCGAAACGCTGTTCAGGTATTGCGTCGGCTTCCAGCCGATCTCGCCGGCCTTCTTGATGGCCTGCGCCGCGAACTTCGGCGTGGTGATGTTGAAGAAAGTGTCGGCGCCCGAGGCCTTGAGGCTGACGATCTGGCTGTCCACCGTGGGGTCGGTGACCTCGTAGCTGACCTTGGACACGATCATCGTCTTGGCCTTGTCGCCCAGGCCGTCCTCGAAGCCCTTCAGGTAGTCCTTGCCGTAGTCGTCGTTCTGGTAGAGCACGGCGATCTTCGCGTTGGGTTTGGTCTCCAGAATATGCGCCGCGTAGATCTTGGCTTCGGACTGGTAGTTCGGCTGCCAACCCATGGTCCAGGGGAAACCCTTCGGGTCGCCCCACTTGGTGGCGCCGGTGGCCACGAACAGCTGCGGCACCTTCTTGTCGTTCATGTACTTGTGGATGGCCGAATTCGGCGGCGTGCCCAGGGTCTGGAAGAGGAACAGCACTTCCTCCTGCTCGACCAGCTTGCGCGCCTGCTCCACCGTCTTAGCCGGGTTGTAGCCGTCGTCCAAGGAGATGAAGTTGATCTTGCGGCCATTGACACCGCCGTCGGCGTTGACCTTGTCGAAGTAAGCGCCGATGGCTTTGCCGATCGCTCCGTAGGCCGAGGCCGGTCCCGAATACGGGTTGATGTGGCCGAGTTTGATTTCCTTGTCGGTGGCGCCCGGGTCGTATTTCTTCTGCGCCATCGCGGAGCTGGCCAAGGCCAGCGAGGCCAGGCCCGCCGCGGCGAGCTTGAGAGTCTTCAGCTTCATGGTCCAGAGTCTCCTTGTGTGGGAAGGTGCACAAGATAACGTGCGGGCTGTCGGATGGTGGACGGGGTGAACCCGCGGTCCCCCCGGCCCGCCCCAACGAAAAACGGCAGCCCGCGGGCTGCCGTCTGTCGTGGGTCACGGAGGGTCAGCGGCCGTAAACCTTGCCGAACAGCACCCAAGTCTTGCCGTCGAACTTGGCCAGCTGTTCGCGCTCGATCGGGAAGAAGTCGTCGGCGGCGGTCTTGACGTTCACGCCGGGCAGCAGCCTGGGCAGTGTCATGTCCAGGCTGGCGGCCTGTTTCATGACGTTCTCGCGCGTCAGGTTGTCGCCGGCCTGTTTGAGCACCTGCACCAAGCCCTGCGCGACGGTGTAGCCGTAGGTGGCGTTGACGTCGTTGATGTTGCCGCTGGAGTTGTACTGCTTGAACCAGGCCACGTAGTCGTCCCAGTCCTTGCCCTTCTGGAACTGCGGGTCGGTCGGGTCCTTGATGTAGCTGGCGGTGTAGATGCCGATGCCGTTCTCCGGGCCGGCCGGCGTCATCACCGAGCCGACCGAGGCCGACACGCTGTTCAGGTAGTGGGTCGGTTTCCAGCCGATCTCCGCCGCCTTCTTGATCGCCTGCGCCGCGAACTTGGGCGTGGTGATGTTGAAGAAGGTATCGGCGCCCGAGGACTTGAGGCTGACCATCTGGCTGTCCACCGTCGGGTCGGTGACCTCGTAGGTGAGCTTGCTGACGATCATCGACTTGGCCTTGTCGCCCAGGCCGTCCTCGAAGCCCTTCAGGTAGTCCTTGCCGTAGTCGTCGTTCTGGTACAGCACGGCGATCTTCGCGTTCGGCTTGGTCTCCAGGATGTGCGCGGCGAAGACCTTGGCTTCACTCTGGTAGTTGGGCTGCCAGCCCATGGTCCAGGGAAAGTTCTTCGGGTCGCCCCACTTGGTGGCACCGGTGGCCACGAACAGCTGCGGCACCTTCTTGTCGTTCATGTACTTGTGGATCGCGGTGTTCGGCGGCGTACCCAGCGGGTTGAACACGATCAACGCCTCTTCCTGCTCGACCAGCTTGCGCGCCTGTTCCACCGTCTTGGCCGGGTTGTAGCCGTCGTCCAGCGGGATGAACTTGATCTTGCGGCCGTTGATGCCGCCTTCGGCGTTCACCTTCTCGAAGTAGGCGCCGATCGCCTTGCCGATGGCGCCATAGGCCGAAGCCGGGCCCGAGTAGGGGTGGATCGCGCCGATGACGATTTCCTTGTCATTGGCACCTGGGTCGTACTTCTTCTGGGCCAGCGCCGAACCGGCGAGGGCCAGCGAGGTGATGGCGGCGAGGGCCAGGTTGAGGGGCTTGAGAGTCATGTTTCAGTATCTCCTTGGTTCAAAGAAACGCGTCGATGAAATGCGCCGCGAGGGGCATGCTCAGGCCGCCGGACGAGCGCGCAGCTTCGCCCACAGGCGCTGCAGCCCACCCATCACGCCGGTCGGCATCAGGTACATCAGGCCGATCAGCAGCACGCCGTAGATGGCGGCCGGTGCCGACTTCGAGATCTCGTCGGCGATGTTCGGCACGTACTGGATGAAGATGCCGCCGAAGATCGCGCCCGGAATCGAAGCCAGCCCGCCCACCACCACGCCGACCAGCAGGAAGATCGACAAGGTGACGGTAAAGCTGTCCGGCGACACGAAGGCCACGACGATGGCGCCCAGAGCGCCGGCCAGGCCGGTGAAGCCGGCCGAGGTGCCGAAGGTCAGCGACTTGAACACCGGCAGGTTGATGCCCATGGCCGTGGCGGCAATGGGATGGTCGCGGATGGCCACCAGCGCGCGCCCGACACGCCCACGCAGCAGGTTCCAGGCAAACAGGAACATCAGCGCCGTGACGAACAGCGTGAAGAAGTAGAGCCAGCGGTCGGCCGACAGCGGCTGGTCGAACAGCGTGAAGCTGAAGGGCGGCTCCGGCTTGCTGAGCACGATGCCCTGCACGCCGCCGGTCAAGCCCTCGATCTTCTTGTACTTGAGCAGCTGCGGCACGGCCAGGGCCAGGGCGAAGGTGGCCAATGCCAGGAAGTGCCCGGCCAGCCGCAAGGCCGGGAAGCCGACCAGGAAGCCGAAGACGAAACAGAACACGAAGGCGACCGGCAAGGTGGCCCAGTAGGGCACGCCGAAGTTGGTCATCAAGATGGCCGCGGTGTAGGCGCCGAAGGCATAGAACGCGCCATGGCCCAGCGAGAACTGGCCGTTGAAGCCGGTCAGGATGTTCAGCCCGAGGATGGCCACCGCGTACACCAGCACCAGGTTGAACTGGAAGACGCGGTAATTCTTGAACAGGAAAGGCAGTATCAGCAGCCCCACGGCGAGAACGATGCCGCCGATCCAGACCCACTTGCGATCGACCTGGCTGCTCATACGCGCACCACCACTTTCTTGCCGAACAGACCGGCGGGTTTGAGCGTCAGCGTGGCCACGATCAGCACCAGCGCGACGGTCAGCTTCAGCTCGGTGCCGATGACGTAGGCGCCGAGCAGGTTCTCGAGCACGCCGACGATGAAGCCGCCGATGACCGCGCCCAGCGGGTTGTCGATGCCGCCGAGCAGTGCCGCGGCAAAGCCGTACAGCAGGATGCCGGCCATCATGTTCGGGTCGAGGAACACGATCGGCGCGACCATCATGCCGGCGATGGCGCCGATGGCCGCCGCCAGGCCCCAGCCCAGCCCCAGCATCCACGACACGCGGATGCCCACCAGCCGCGCCGAATCGGGGTTCTGCGCGGCCGCGCGCATGGCCAGGCCGACAGGGGTGAACTTGAAGAACGCGAACAGGGCCAGCAGCACCACCACCAGCACGCCGGCCGAGCCGACCTGGTGCGCGGTGAAGTACTTGGTGGTCAGCGCCGAGTCCTTGGGGAAGGGGCTGTCGAAGGACTTGATGGTGTGGTCGAAGAACCAGCCCGAGAAGGCGTTGAAGATCAGCAGCAGGCCGATGAAGACGATGACGTTGGTCATCACCGGCGCCTTCTCGATCGGTTTCAGGATGATGCGCTGCACCAGCAGCCCGCCAGCGAAGGACACCGCCACGGTGAAGAAGAACGCGCCCCAATAGGGCCAGCCGCTCTGGATCAGCCACCAGGCGATGAAGGTGCTGAAGGTGGCCATCTCGCCCTGGGCGAAATTGATGTGGTGCGTGGCCTGGTAGATCATCACCAGCGCCAGGGCCACCGAGCCGTAGATGATGCCGTTGGCCAGGCCGGAGAAGATTTGATAGAGCAGGGCTTCCATGGGGCAGTGCCTCAGTAGCCGAGGTAGGCGCGGCGCACCGACTCGTCGTTCTTGATGGTGTCGCTGGGCCCGGACAGCGCGACGCGGCCGGTTTCCAGCAGGTAGGCGTGATCCGCCAAGTCCAGGGCCAGGCTGGCGTTCTGCTCGACCAGCAGCATGCTGACGCGGTCTTCCTTGTTGATGGTGCGCATGATGCGAAAGATCTCGGCCACGATCAGCGGCGCCAGACCGAAGGAGGGCTCGTCCAGCAGCAGCAGCTTGGGGCGCAGCATCAGTGCGCGGCTGATCGCCAGCATCTGCTGCTCGCCGCCGGACAGCGTGCCGGCCTGCTGGTGGCGGCGCTGCTTGAGGATCGGGAAGCGCGTGAACATGCGTTCCATGTCCTGCAGCATCTCCGCCTTGTTGCCGCGCACGTAGGCGCCCAGGCGCAGGTTCTCCTCGACCGACAGGCCGGTGAAGGTGCCGCGCCCGTCGGGCACGTGGGCCACGCCCATGCGCACCACCGCTTCGGTGGACTTGCCCACCAGCTGCTGGCCGTCGAACTGGATGCTGCCGCTGGTCCTGACCACCTGGCACAGCGCGCGCAGCGTGGTCGTCTTGCCGGCGCCGTTGGCGCCGAGGATGGCAGTGATGTGCCCGGCCTCGAGCGCGAAGTCCACGTCGTACAGCACCTGCGTCGCCCCATAGGACGCGCACAGCTTGTTCACTTCCAGGAGCTTAGACATTGGCGGGGGCTCCCAGGTAGGCCTCGATCACGTCCGGATGCTTCTGGATGTGCTCGGGGTTGCCTTCGGCGATCTTGCGGCCGAAATTCAGCGCGACGATGTGGTCGGACACGCTCATCACCAGGCTCATGTGGTGCTCGACCAGCAGCACGGTGATGCCCAGGCGGTCGCGCGCATCACGGATCAGCCGCGACAGCTCCGACAGTTCCTCGTGGTTCAGGCCGGCGGCCGGCTCGTCCAGCAGCAGCAGCTTGGGCTCGGCAGCCAGCGCGCGCGCGAACTCCACGCGCTTCTGGATGCCGAAGGGCAGGTCGCCTACCGGGCGGTCCTGGAACTGCGTCAGATCCAGGTCGTCCATGATCTTCAGCGCCTTGTCGCGCAGCCGGGCCTCTTCGGCCGACACGCTGGGCAGGCGCAGCGCGCTGGACAGGAAACCGGCGCTGGAGCGGCAGTGCGCGCCGACCATCACGTTCTCGCGCACGGGCATGGTGCGGAACATCGCCAGGTTCTGGAAGGTGCGGCCCATGCCCAGGCCGGCGATCTGGTGCGTGGGCGTGTTGGTGATCGACTTGCCTTCGTAGAGGATGTCGCCCGCCTGGTACTGGTACAGGCGGCTGAGGCAGTTGAACAGCGTGGTCTTGCCCGCGCCGTTCGGGCCGATCAGGCCGCAGATGTCACCTCGCCGCACATCGAAGCTCACGCCATCGAGTGCGACGATGCCGCCGAAGCGCACGGTCACACCGCGCACGCTGAGCAAAGGTTCCGCGCTGTTCGACATGGGGGTCCGGTCTCGTTTCTCGTGGCTGGGGGCAAGGCCCGGTTCGGAAAGCGTGCGGGTTATAGGCTGCAGGCCCGTGTTCTGGCAATCAGAGCATTCACTGTCTCTCGTGAGACAAGGGCCTCTTGCAGCGCGCGCCAGCGGCGAGCGCAACGCCGCGGGCGATACCGGGTACAATGCGAGCACAGACATACACAGGACCGTTTCTTCAAGGTCTTCTCCGCTTCACCGCCCAAGCTCTCGCAGCGACGGCCGGCCCGGTTTGAAATCCCCCTGGTTGATGTTTCTTGAGTGTCTCTGTCTGCGCCATCGAGGTCGGTGGCGCAGTTATGTTCAATCCATCCACTTGAGGAATTTCATCCATGGATAACCCCACCCAGACCGGCACGGTCAAATGGTTCGACGACGGCAAGGGCTTCGGCTTCATCACGCCGGAATCCGGCGGCAAGGACCTGTTCGCGCACTTCAGCGAGATCAAGTCCGGCACTGGCTTCAAGAGCCTGCAGGAAAACCAGCGCGTCGAGTTTGAAGTCAAGCAAGGCGCCAAGGGCCCGCAGGCGGCCAACATCCGCGCGCTGTAATTCCAGCGCACGATGTGAAGCGGCACCGCAGCAATGCGGTGCCGTTTTTCATTTGGGGCGTCAGCTTTCGATCTCGATCTGCAGCGCTTCGAGAAAGCGCGACACCATGTTGTAGCCGGCCACGGTGGCGGTGAGCTCCACCACCTCGCGGTCCGACAGATGCGCGCGCAGCGCGTCGAACAGCGGCTGCGGCACTTGCACCTGCAGCGTCATGGCATCGGCATAGGCCAGCACGTCGCGCGAGCGCGCATCGAACAGCGGCGAGCCCTGCCAATCGCGCACCGCGTCCACCTGGGCCTGCGACAGCCCTTCGGCCAGCGCCACCGGCGCATGCTGGACAAATTCGTAGGGCGCGCGGTTGAGCACCGCCACGCGCAGGATGACCAGTTCACGCAGCGCGCCGTCGAGTTGCGTCTGGGCGCGGATCGCGCCCATCAGGCTGTTCCAGCCGCGGGCCAGCGGCGCGCTGTGCAGCAACTGCCGGTCCAGATTGAGCAACGCGCCGCCGCGGCGCGCCCGTATCGCCCGCAGCAATTCGGCGTCTACGCCCGGCGAATCTCCATCCACATGCGCAAGGCGGGCCATACATCGCTCCTGGGTGTGGCCTGGCGGGCCGTGACAAGAAACGATACACGACGAAACCTGGACGAAAGGACACGCACCCCCTCGGCCGGCACCATGAACACAGCTGCCCAATCCGGGCGCAATCCAAGGAGATGTTCATGAAGATCTGGATCAAGCGGACCCTCATCGGCCTGTTCGGCGCCACGCTCCTGGTCGGCGGCCTGGCCGCGTGCAGCCAGCACCACCACG
>Ga0316605_10001412_pt1 | contig 13856 bp, 13 predicted proteins | sample OWC_soil_day20_n_FD_207666 | JGI IMG/M metagenome (GOLD analysis project Ga0316605, IMG submission 207666) | Wetland soil microbial communities from Old Woman Creek delta, Ohio, United States - OWC_soil_day20_noCT | ecosystem: Environmental > Terrestrial > Soil > Wetlands | place: USA: Ohio... | reverse complement strand
TCGGAACGCCCTTGCTCGGATCCGTGTTCGCCGGATCCGAGTAGTCGTGCATGCCGAAGTTGCGGATGTGGCACTGCGAGCACGTCATGCCGTTTTCTTCGCCGAGGTCGCGACGACCGTCGTCGAGAGGCATGGCCTTCACCATGTCATGGAGCTTGTGCTCGACGAACAGGTGGTTGCTGTCGATGCGCGAGCTCTTCACCTTGCCATCCGCGGTGTCCGGCAGATCGATGAAGCCGAGCGTCTTGCGACAGAGAACTTCGTAGCCTTTGACGTAGCCCGGCGCGCCCGGCGTGTACTTGTCGCCGCACTTGCCGACCCACGTCTTGCCGTCGTCGGAGGGCTTCGTATCGGTCCAGAAGCCCGGGATGCCGGGGTTCACCCACCGCTGCGACTTGCCGTCTTCGGTCGGGAACGGCTTCATGATGCTCCACGCCCACGCGTCGCCGCTCTTGTAGCTGCCGTCGGGGTTGCGCGTCGAGCCGCCGCCCATCTGCGCCTCGAGCGCGATGCCGATCACGAACCCGCGCGCGTACGGCTTCGCGGGATCCTTCAGATCGAACGCCATCACCTCGTTGACGAGCGCGGCGACCGCCTTGCCGTGCGCGGCCTGGTCCTTCACGAACTTCGGGTTCGGCCCACCGTTGACGAACAGGTGCTTCGTCACCATGCCGAGCCAGGTCTTGTTGTTGTGCGCGCGCTCCTCGGGCGGGCGCGGGATCGGCGGCACGTATTCGACCGTGGGACGGATGCGGAACATCGCGAACACCGGCTCGGGCGCCTTGACCGCGCGGTAGACGACGCGCAGCTCGGTCCACGCGCGATCGATGCGCGGCCGCACGGCGACGATCTTCCATGCGGCCGGATCGCCGAACACGGCCTTGTCGAACTTGTCGGACTTCGGATCGAGGCGCGGGTTCTGATGGATCTGCGCGAGCGACGACAGGAAGCTCTCGAACAGCACCGCCTTGTCGAGCTCGCCGGTCAGCTTCGCGCGCACCTCCTCGGTGAACTGCCACTTGAAGCCGCGCGCACCCTCGAGCAGCATCTTGTCGAACGGCCAGTCTTTGTTGACCTGCTCGAGGCGCTTCGGCTGGCGAATCAGCAGCACGGTCTCGATGACGGGCGACTGCTCGGGCGCTGTGGGCAGCGGCACCGCTTTGCCCTGCACGACGTCGATCGTCCACGTCTTGGTCTCGGTCTTGCCACGCGTCGGCTGCGAGATCTGGAGCGTGAACTGGCCCTTCGGCAGATCCGCCTTCGTCGGCGTCCACGTCACCGTCTGCGTGATCGCGTCGAACTTCGCCGACTTCGGCATCGCGCTGACTTCGACGCGCGTCTCGTCGAGGTTCTGGTCGATCGCGGCGACCGAGAAGCTCACCGTCTGGCCGACCGCGACCTTCTTGAAGTCGGGCGGGAACACCTCGGGCGGCACGTCGGGCGCCGTTTGATACGGCAAGGGTCCCGTCGGCTTGTTCGCGTTCGGATCGATCGTGCCGCTCGCGCCATGGCACGGATCGCTGGGAGCCGCCGGACCGTGGCACGGGTCGGTGAGCTTCGTCGTGACGACGGCGGGAGTGGCGGAGCCGGTTCCCGTCGACGGAACGGGCTCGGGTTTCTTACTGCCACCACATCCGAGAAGTCCGAGCAGAACGAGCGTTCTGGAAGCCAACATGCGTCGGGCATCGTACCACCATGCTAGGTTCCGCTCGCCGATGACGACCGACCTTCCGATGCTCGCGATCAACACGATTCGCACCCTGTCGATCGACGCCATCCAGAAAGCGAACTCGGGGCATCCCGGGTTGCCGATGGGCTGCGCGCCGATGGCGTACACGCTGTGGCACAAGCATCTCCGACACGATCCACAAGCACCGCTGTGGTTCGATCGCGATCGGTTCGTGCTCTCGGCGGGTCACGGATCGATGCTGCTCTACTCGCTGCTGCACCTCACGGGCTACGACCTCCCGCTCGACGAGCTGAAGGCGTTCCGTCAGTGGGGCAGCAAGACGCCCGGTCACCCCGAGTGGCACGAGACCCCAGGCGTCGAGGCGACGACGGGTCCGCTCGGTCAAGGCGCCGCGAACGCCGTCGGCATGGCGCTCGCCGAGCGGTACTTGGCGAGGCACTTCAATCGGCCGGGGCACGAGATCATCGATCACCACACGTACGCGCTGGTCTCGGACGGCGACGTGATGGAAGGCGTCGCGTTCGAGGCGGGGAGCCTCGCGGGTCACTTGGGCCTGTCGAAGCTCATCTATCTGTACGACGCGAACCAGATCACGCTCGACGGTCCGCTCTCGCTGTCGATGAGCGAGGACGTCGGCGCGCGCTACGCCGCGTGCGGCTGGCACGTGCAGCACGTCGAGAACGGCGACACCGATCTCGGCGCGCTCGACGCGGCGATCACGACCGCGAAGGCCGAGACGACGCGGCCGTCGATCATCGTCATCCGCACGACGATCGGCTACGGCTCGCCGAAGAAGGCGGGTACGAGCTCGGCGCACGGCTCGCCGCTCGGCGACGCGGAGATCGTCGCGACGAAGAAGGCGCTCGGCTGGGATCCGGACAAGAAGTTCTACATCCCCGCCGACGTCGCCGCGCACATGGGCGAGAGCGGCCGTCGCGGCGCGGAGACGCACGCGCACTGGCGCGCGAAGCTCGCGGCGTACAAGGCCGCGCATCCCGACCTCGCCGCGCAGCTCGAGCAAGCGATCGCGGGCGAGCTCCCCGCGAATTGGGACGCGACCGTGCCGTCGTTCGCGACGACCGACAAGCCGGTCGCGACGCGCGTTGCCTCGGGTAAGGTGATGACCGCGCTGTGCGCGAACATCCCGTGGCTCGTCGGCGGTGACGCGGACCTCGGTGGCTCGACGAAGACGATCGTCCCCGGCGGCGACTACAACCGCAGCGGTGAAGGCCGCAACATCCGGTTCGGCATTCGCGAGCACGCGATGGCCGCGATGGGCAACGGCATGCTCTATCACGGCGGCGTTCGCCCGTTCGTCGCCACGTTCTTCAACTTCTCGGACTACATGCGTCCGTCGGTGCGGCTCGCCGCGCTCAACAAGCAGCCCGCGATCTTCGTGTGGACGCACGACTCCGTCGGCCTCGGCGAGGACGGCCCCACGCACCAGCCCGTCGAGCACCTGATGGCGCTGCGCGCGATGCCGCACCTCGCGGTGTTCCGCCCCGCCGATGCGAACGAGACGGCCGCCGGCTGGCGCGTCGCGCTCGCGCGCAAGACCGGCCCGACGGGGCTCGTGCTGTCTCGTCAGGATCTCCCGATCGTCACGCAGCCGGGTGCACCGGGCGCCGAGAAGGGCGCGTACGTGCTCGCCGATGGCAAGGACGTCATCCTGATCGCGACCGGGTCGGAGGTCTCGATCGCCCTCGCCGCACGCGAAGCGCTCGCGAAGGAGAACATCTCTGCACGCGTCGTCTCGATGCCGTGCTGGGAGCTGTTCGCCGAGCAGCCGCAGGCGTATCGCGACGCGGTGCTTCCACCTGCACAGCGCCGCCGCGTCTCGATCGAGGCGGGCGTCACCCTCGGTTGGCGCGAGTACATCGGCGATCGCGGCGTCGCGATCGGCATCGATCGATTCGGCGCCTCCGCACCGGCCGAGGTGATCTACGAGCAGCTCGGCATCACGCCCGCCGCCGTCGTCGCCGCGGCGAAGCAGACGATCGAAGGCGCCTAGCTCGTGATCCGTCGGACGCTCGTGGCGAGCGCGGTCCTGGTCGCGTGCGCGAAGGGCACGCCGACGTCGCACCCCGTCGAGAATCGAGTCGAGGCCGCGCCGCCGCGCGCGACGCCCGTCGATCCGGCGATGGTCGACAAGACGCGCCTGCGCGTGAAGACGCTGGCGTTCGAGGCGTTCCCGATGTGGGCCATGTCGCATCCCGACAAGATGTGTCCCGACGCGGTGGCCGATCTGCTCGAGTACGTCGACGACCGCGAAGCCGTCGATGCGTGGAAGCGCCCGCTGCAGATGTTCTGTGGCGCGACGCTGCCTCCCGGCGTGAAAGGCCTCGGTGTGCGATCGGTCGGACCCGATGGTGTCGAAGCGACTGCCGACGACATCACGTCGTGGCAGGACTGATCGCGCCGGCAAAATCGTGGGGCGAATCGCCCCAGGCTTGCAGTGCGGCATGTAGGGTGGAAATCCGGCGGGCGCGATGTCATCGTGATCGCCTTCGGAGGACACATGGCGAAGCACCGTGAGCTGGCGACTGTGATGTACGCGAACACGCTCGGTCGTTCGAGCGCGTCGAAGATCTGGCGGACCGTGGTGTTCGCGGGCGCGATGCTGGTGACCCCGATCGGCATGGGATGCGGCGGCGGCGGCGGCAAGAAGGCCGAGACCACGCCGCCGGCGACCGAGACCCAGGCCCCGCCCGCGGCCGACAACGCCGCCGCGGATGAAGCGGCGAAGAAGGAGGCCGCGGACAAGGAAGCCGCGGCGAAGGCGGCCGAGGAGCAGCGGCTGCTCGCGGAGAAGGAAGCCGCCGACAAGAAGGCGGCCGAGGAGCTCGCGGCGAAGGAAGCCGCCGACAAGAAGGCGGCCGAGGAAGCTGCTGCGAAGAAGCCGCGTCCTCGTACCCAGACGAAGAACCGCCCCACGGGCCGCGGCTTCATCCTGTCGTAATGTCCGTCGACGTTCTCGGCGGCATCGATCCGCAAGGCCGCGACGATAGCTACGAGCCGACGAGCCCGTGGTGGTTGTCGGGCACGCCGCTCGAAGCCGAGCATCACCGGCTCATGCGGCGGCGCTCGGTGCCGATTCCGTGGGCGGCGTCCACCGCGGACCAGCTGACGGCGCCCGAGCGCGCGCGGCTCGCGGCGACGTGGATGCGGCGCAGCGAGGCCGAGTATCTCGCGGTCTCGACGTTCTCCGTGCTCGCGATCGATCTGGTCGCGGCGCGCGCGCCGGCCGACGTGCTGTCGCTGTGCTTGCGCGCCGGCATCGATGAAGTGCGCCACGCCGAGATGTGCGTGCGGATGGCGAAGATCTACTCGGGCGAGCAGAACCTGCCGCCACCGGGGATGAGCTATCTGCCGGACGATCCGGAAGCGCCGAAGCTCCACCAGGCACTCGCGAACACGATGCTCGTGTCGTGCGTGTCCGAGACCTACGCGACGACGGTGCTGTCCGCGACGCGCGAGCTGACGACCGATCCGACCGCGCAGGCCGTCCTGACCGCGATCTACTCCGACGAGGTCATGCACGCGCGGCTCGGCTGGTCGTACATGCGCCACGCGATCGAGACCGGCGGGCAAGGCGTGATCGACGCCGCCGCCGCGATGCTGCCGCGCGCGCTGCGCGGCGTCGCGAACGTCGTCGAGGCCGAGCGGCCCGTCGGAGACGTCACGCCGGCGGTGCGGACGCACGGCCTGATGACGCCCGCCGAGGAGCGCGTGATCTTCTCGACCTGCGTGCGCGAAGTGCTCGTGCCCGGCTTCCAGGCCCTCGGCATTCCGATCGGCAGTGCCCTCGAAGACTACGGTGACGCATGGGCCAACGCCGCCTGATCCTGATCGCGCTGCTCGCCACGGGTTGCCCGAAGCAGGCCGAGCCGACGATGCCGTCGAACACGGCCGACTTGCCGCCGCGCGTGACCGGGGTTCCCGCGAAGGTCGCGTTCGAGTTCCAGCAGGCCGTGCTCGCGAGCAAGGACGCCTACGTCGCGCTGTTCGACTTCGCGGCCGTCGGCGAGATGGAGATCTTGCTGCACCGCTATGACCTGAACGGGCGCATGGAGCTGACCGACGACGAGATCGATCGGTTCAGCGCCGAGGACGGCACGCCGTACACGGCCGAGCGCGAGCGCAAGAACGTCGGCAACTTCTACACGTTCCTCGCGACGCGCACCGTCGGGCAAGGCGGCTGCATCGCGACCCAGCCGCGCACGAAGTACGGCAAGCTGCTCGCCCAGCCGTACGAGCCGCTGCCGGAAGGCACCCCGGAGGGCTACGAAGTCCTGCGCACGCACGCGAACGAGTGGATGGCGAAGGGCGGCGTCGTGCGGATCGGCGGCTGCAAAGGCGGCAAAGGCGGGCTCGCGCTCGTGTGGACCGCGAAGGACAACGCGCGCGGCTTCGACCTGATCACGATCTACGACGACTGAGGCAGGTGCCGGTGTAGTGTCCGGGCGATGAAGCGATCGATGGTCCTCGTGCTCGTCGTCATGGGCTGCTCCAAGCCGGAAGAAGTCACCGTCAAGGAGCTCGGCATCAAGATCACCGTGCCGAGCAACTGGGACCAGAAGCCGCGCGGCGACGACATCACGTTTCGGTCGGGCATCGACGGCGTCATCCTGCGCGCCGAGAAGGAGCCCGTGAAGTCGATCGAGGAGGCACGCGGCCGGCTGATCCAAGGCGCGAAGATGCGCGAGGAGAAGGCGCTGCCGACCGGCGCGTTCTACTTCGACTACGACGTCGACTACGGCACCGCCGGCAAGCCGATGCTGCTGCGCCACGTCGAGGTGTTGCTGCCGACCGCGACCGGTCACGTCAGCTGCACGCTGCAGCTGCAGCCGTCGCAGGACGCCGAGCCGATCGCGAAGGCGTGCTCGTCGATGAAGCCGATCTGATCTACGGACAGACCGTCTGCCGCATCGACACGTTGCCGCAGGTATCGCTCCACGTGTTCCGCACGTCGTGCGTGCAGCCGGTGCATGGAAAGGCATCGGCACCCGAGTCGATCGAGACCCAGGTCCCCTGCTGGCACTGCTGGACGTCCCACGTCACCTCGACGAAGTTGGAGAGCATGTTCCAACTCGCGTAGTCGTACTCGAAGCTGCAGCCGTCGCCGAGGACGACCGTGGGGCCCGTCGAACAGCTCCCGACGATGTTCGGTGCGACGGCGGTCGAGCAGCACGTTCCGTAGTCGCACGCGAACGTCGTGCCGGCGCCGCCGCACGTGCCAGTCCCGCAGGTGCCGCTGCCCGTGCACATGGCGGGCGCTGCGGCGCAGCTGAATCCACCACCGGCTCTCGCGCAGCTCGCGCAATCACCGATGCACGCCGAGGCATCCGGGACGCAAGTGCCCGACGCACACGTATTGCACGTCCCGTCGCACGGTGCGTCGCAGCACACGTTGGCGACGCAGTAACCGGTGGTGCAGTCGCCGTCCATCGTGCAGCCCGCTCCGGGCTCGATCGTCCCGCAGCGCTCGATAGGGCAGCTGTCGAACCCGATCCGTCCGCACGAGGCAAGCGCGACCACGCCGATCACCAGTCGTGCACCGTCACGCACTGCGTTCATTGTACGCCCAGGAAGGCGCGTGCGCGGGTGGATCTCGGAGGGCTACGACGGAGGGCTACGACGGAGCGCGCCGCGACGGGGGGCTGCAGGTGCAGCCGATCTGACGATACGTTCGGCCACGATACGTTCGGCCGCGTACGCGATGCCGCTCGACGCTGTGGCGCGCGTTGCCTAGGTTGCGCGCATGACCCGCGACCTCGAAGGCAAGATCATCGCGATCACCGGCGCGAACATCGGCATCGGGCGCGCCGTCGCGCGCGAGCTGGCGGCCCGTGGTGCGCAGCTGCGGCTGCTGTGTCGCTCGCTCGAGCGCATCGCGCCGCTGATCGACGAGCTCGGCGACCGTGCGATCGCGATCGAGTGCGACCTCGGCCGGCTCGCGAGCGTGCGCAGCGCCGCGGCCGCGCTGCTCGCGCGCGACGAGCCGCTGCACGTGCTCGTCAACAACGCCGGCGTCGGCGGCCAGCGCGGTCACACCGCGGACGGCTTCGAGCTGCAGTTCGGCGTGAACCACCTCGGCCACTTCCTGCTGACGAACCTGCTCCTCGCGCGGCTGCAGGCGTCCGCGCCGGCGCGCATCGTCCACGTCGCGAGCGGCAGCCACTACAAGGTGCAAGTGATCGACTGGGACGTGTTGTGCCGTCCGACGACGTCGATCAGCGGCTTCCCCGAGTACACGGTCTCGAAGCTCGCGAACGTGCTGTTCACCGCCGAGCTCGCACGCCGACTCGCCGGCACCGGCGTGACGACGTACGCGGTCAATCCAGGCCGCGTCGCGACGAACATCTGGCAGCGCATGCCGTGGCCGCTCCGCCCGCTGTTCAAGCTGACGATGCGGTCGTCGGAGGAAGGCGCGTACTCGACCGTGCGCGCGGCGACCGACCTCGACGGCAACGGCCTGTACTACGACGCGAAGGCGACGGCGCGCGACCCGAATCCGCTCGCGCTCGACGCGCGGCTCGCCACCGAGCTGTGGTCGCGCAGCGAAGCGTGGATCGCGCAGGCCTACGACGAGGCGCGCGACGACGGGCGCTCCGCGGCGCTCGCGTCGTCGAGCTCGACGACGAATCGCGCGCCGGGGCTCGCGGCCTCGACCCAGACGCGGCCGCCCATCGCTTCGATCTGAGACTTCACGATCGCGAGGCCGAGGCCCGAGCCGCCGCGGTCGCGGCTGCGTCCGGGATCGATGCGATAGAAGCGCTCGAAGATGCGCTCCTCCTGGCCTTTCGGAATACCCGCACCCTGGTCGGAGACCGCGAGGCGAATCTTCGCGCTACGCTTCTCCGCGCGCACCGTGACGGGCGTGTTGTTGCCGTACTTGATCGCGTTGTCCACGAGGTTCTGCACGACGTGATCGAGACCCTCGCGCGTGCCCAGCACGGCGAGGCCGGCGGGGACATCGACCGTGATCTGCGCGGTCGGCGTCACGCCACGTGCGGTGCGCGCCGCGTCGCTGCAGACCTCGCCGAGCGCGATCGACGTGCGCTCGCCGACGATCGACGCGCGCCCGCCGAGGGTGTCGAGCAACACGAGGTCGTTGACGAGGCCGGCGATGCGCTCCGCGTTGCGGTGGATCGTCTGGAGGAACTCTTTCGAGGTCTCGTTGTCGACGGGGCTGCCGAGCAGCGTCTCCGCGTAGCCCGAGATCGACGTGACGGGCGTGCGCAGCTCGTGCGCCGCGTTCGAGAGGAACTCGCGACGCACCGACTCGAGCGCGCGCATGCGCGTGACGTCGTAGAGCACGAGGATCGCGCCCGGATCGCCGAGCGGGCGTGCCGTCGCGCGGATCGCGCGGCCGGAGAGCTCGAGCTCCGCGTCGGCCTGCTCGCCGCGCAGGGCGCGATCGACGAGCGTGCGCAGCGGCGGTGGTAGCGCTGCGGCTTCCTCGCCGAGCTGCACGCGCGGACCTGAGTCGGTGCGCGACTCCGGCACGTGATCGAGCATCGGGTGCGCGGCTTCGTTCGCGAGCACGACCGTGCCCTTGCGATCGACGACGACGACGCCTTCGACGAGACCACCGAACACGACGGAGAGCAGATCGCGCTGCTGCGTGAGCTCGCCGACCCGCGTCTTCACCTCGGCCGCCATGTGGTTCATCGCGCGTGCGAGCACGCCGAGCTCGCCGCCGGAGTCGATCGGCGGCGGCGCGTCGTAGTCGCCTTTCGCGAGCTTCTCCGCGGTGCGCGTCATCGACTGCAGCGGGCGCGTGATCGCGCGGATGAAGATCCACGACAGCAACAGGCAACCGAGCAGACCGAACCCCGCACCGACCACCAAGCGATTGCGCATGCGCGCGCGGGTCTCGAGCACGTCGCCGAGCGGCACGGCGAGCCGGATCACGCGGCCGAGATCCGCGGGCACCGCGACCAGGTACTGCGGCGCTTCGCCCTCGCGCAGCTTGCGGATCGTGCGCCCCACCTGCCCTCGCCGCGCACGCGCGACCTCGACGGCATCGCCGATCGGCCGGCCGATCGAAGACCTCTCGAGGGAGTCGCCCTCGACGAGGCCATCGGCGCCGATGATCGTGACCCGTGCGCGGGTCACCTTCGCGAGCCGCGGCGCGAGGCGATCGGGGTGACCCGCGATGCGCAGCCACTCGGCGACTTCTTGGCCCTGCTTGGTGAGGCGTTGATCGAGTGACTCGACGAGATCATTCGCGAGGCTGCGCTCGATCGCGAACAGCGTACCGGCACCGACGACGATGAACAGCAACACGAACGTGATCAGCAGGCGATTGCGAAGCGAGCTACGCACGCAGCCGCCAGGGTATCACCGTGTGTGACACAGGCGCGTTACATCTAGGCGCCGTCGCGCTTCGCGCGGTAGCCAAACCCGTGCACCGTCTCGATCGCGTCGGCGGCGGGGCCGAGGCTGACACGCAAGCGGCGCACGTGAACATCGACGGTGCGCGTGTTGATGTCGCCGCGCATCTCCCAGACCTGCTCGAGCAGCTCTTCGCGCGAGAACACGCGGCCCGGATCGCTCACGAGCAGCTGCAGCAGCTTGTACTCGAGCGGGCGCAGCTGCGTCGGCGCGCCGTTGATCTTGACGTCGTGGGTGACCGGGTCGAGCTCGATCGGGCCCACCTTGAGGACGCCCGACGGATCGCTCGCGGTGGGGCGCGCGCGGCGCTCGGCGAGACGATTCGCGAGCGCGGTCACGCGCAGCACGACCTCGCGTACGACGAACGGCTTGACGACATAGTCGTCGGCCCCGACCTCGAGGCCGAGGATCCGATCCTCGGCCTCACCCTTCGCGGTCAGCATCAGCACGCCGACGTCACCGATCTGGCCGTCTGCGCGGATCGCCTTGCAGACGTCGTAGCCGGACTGATCCGGCAGCATCAGATCGAGCACGACGACATCGGGCTTCGTCTTCGTGACGGCGGCGAGGCCCTCGGCCCCCGTCCCCGCACTCGTCACCTGAAAGCCCGCGCTCTGGAGGTTGAACTCGAGAAGCCGCGCGACATCACGCTCGTCCTCGATGATGACGACCCGACGTTCCATCACTTCCAAGCATACAGCATCGCGCGCTACGCTCGCGCGTCGTGCGGTCGGTTCTCGTCCTCGTCGTCCTCGCCGCCTGCTCGACGAGCAAGTCCGACGGGCGCGCCGTGCGGATCGCGGCGGCATCGGACCTGACCCGCGCCTTCACCGAGCTCGGCAAGGAGTTCGAGTCGCGCACCGGCATCCGCGTCAAGCTCACGTTCGGGTCGAGCGGCCTGTTGTCGACGCAGATCGTCGAAGGCGCGCCGTTCTTCTTGTTCGCCGCGGCGAACCGCGACTTCGTGACGAAGGTCGTCGCGGCCGGCAAGTGCGACGGCTCGACGGCGCAGGGCTACGGCCGCGGCCGCGTCGTCGTGTGGACCGCGAAGGACGTGCTCGCGCCGGCCAAGCTCGCCGACCTCGCCGAGCCGCGGTACAAGCGGATCGCGATCGCGAACCCGGAGCACGCGCCGTACGGCACCGCGGCGAAGCAAGCGCTGCAGAAGGTCGGACTGTGGTCGCTGATCGAGAGCCGCGTGGTCTATGCGGAGAACATCCAGACGACGATGCAGTACGCGCGCGATGGCAACGCCGATGCCGCGCTGATCGCGCTCTCACTCGCCGTCGTCAGCGACGGTGGCGCGTACCTACCGATCGATCCGAGCCTGCACGCTCCGCTCGATCAGCAACTCGTCGTCTGTGGCAACGGGCCCGAGGCCGACGCCGCGCGCCAGTTCGCGGACTTCGTGTCGTCTCGCGACGGCCGGGAAGTGATGACGCGGTACGGGTTCGTGATGCCGCAGTAGTAGTAGTGTCTCGCCATGAAACTCGAGACGCTCGTCGCGCAAGCGCTGCACGCGATCGATGAGGAAACCGGTGCGATCGTCCCGCCGATCCACCTCTCGACGACGTACGCGCGCGACGCCCACTACTTGCTCCGCGGCCCCAACTACACGCGCGACGAGAACCCGACGCCGAAACACGCCGAGCGCGTGCTCGCCGCGCTCGAAGGCGGTGCGGAGGCGATGGCGTTCGCCTCGGGCATGGCGGCCGCGACGGCGGTGTTTCGCGCGGTATGCCGGCCCGGCGACCACGTGATCGCGCCGAAGGTGGGTTACTACAACCTGCGCGGCTGGCTCGAGCGTTGGGGCGCGCGATGGGGCGTCGCCGTCGACATCGTCGATACGACGGATGTCGCGGCCGTCGAGGCTGCGCTCCGCCCGACCACGAAGATCGTCTGGGTCGAGACGCCCGCAAACCCGACGTGGGAGATCACGGACCTCACCGCGACCGCGGAGCTCGCGCATCGCGTCGGCGCGCTGTTCTGTGTCGACTCCACGTGCGCGACGCCGGTGCACACGCAGCCGATCGCGCACGGCGCCGACATCGTCATGCACTCCGCGACGAAGTTCCTCGGCGGCCACACCGACGTGCTCGCCGGGATGTTGGTGACCGCGAACGTCGGCGAAGCGTGGCAGCGCATCGCCGAGCTCCGTCACGACGAAGGCGCGGTGCTCGGACCGATGGAGGCCTATCTGCTCCTGCGCGGGATGCGGACGCTGTTCGCGCGCGTCGAGCGCTCGAGCCAGACGGCGCAGGCCCTCGCGGAGCGGTTCGCGTTTCTACCGAACGTCAGCGTGCTGTACCCCGGCCTGTCCAGCCACCCGCATCACGCGACCGCGGTGAAGCAGATGTCGCGTGGGTTCGGCAGCATGCTGTCGATCCGCGTGGGCGGCGCCGCGCAGACCGCGATCGGCGTGATCCAGCGGCTCGCGGTGTGGGTGCCGGCGACGTCGCTCGGCGGCGTCGAGAGCCTCGTCGAGCATCGCTACACCGTCGAGGGACCGGGCACGCCGACGCCGCAGGATCTGCTGCGCCTGTCCGTCGGTCTCGAGCACGAGGACGACTTGTTCGAGGACCTTCGCCAAGCCTTGGAGTACCGCACGTGAAGCTGCGCGTCGCGACCTGCACGACGTTGCCCGAGCCCGACGTCGACGAAGCCCCCCTCGCCGCCGCACTCGCCGCCGGCGGCTTCGACGCGCAGTTAGTCGCCTGGGACGACCCGCGCGCGGATTGGGACACACCGCTACCTACGATCATCCGATCGACGTGGAACTACGCGCTCGATGTCGAGGGCTTCCTCGCCTGGATCGATCGCGCGGCGGCGAGCGGGCCGCTGTTCAACCCGCCCGACGTGATCGGTGGCAACCTGCACAAGCGCTACTTGCTCGAGCTCGCGGCGCGCGGCGTGCCGGTCGTGCCGACGACGGTGGTCGAGCAAGGCGACACCCGCGAGTTGCCGGACGAACGCATCGTCATCAAGCCCGAAGTCGGTGCTGGCTCGCTCGGTGCGAAGGTGTTCGCGCGTGGCGAGTCCGCCCGCGCGCGTGCGCACCTCGCGTCGCTGACGGCGACCGGCGCCGCGCTGGTCCAGCCCTACGTCGCTTCGGTCGAGGACTACGGCGAGCGCTCGATCGTGATGATCGACGGCGAGCTCTCGCACGCGATCCGCAAGTCGCCGCGGTTCGCCGGGGACAGCGAGAAGATCGATGGACCGTTCCCGATCGCCGAGGACGAGCACGCGGTCGCGGCGGCCGCCCTGGCCGGGTACGGCGATCTGCTCTACGCGCGCGTCGACCTGGCGCGTGACGACGCGGGGCAGCCGATGGTGATGGAGCTCGAGCTCGTCGAGCCGTCGCTGTTCTTCAGCCGCGGCCCGGGCTCGGCGGCGCGCTACGTCGCGGGACTACGGCGCCGCCTGGAGGCTCGCTGACGCGAACGCGATCACGTTCGGCAGCGGCGGCACGTCGCAGATCGCGCGGAACCGCGCGGCTTCCAGGCTATCGGTCGGCGCGTACGACTCGATCGTCTCCGGTGGAACCGCCTGATAGAGCAGCTCGACGGTCGCGTCGGTCGCGGTCGCCGGCAGGATGTACATGACGCTGTCGCGACCGGGCAAGAAGTCGGTGTCGCCGTCGACGCCGATCGGCTTCGTGCGCGTAGCGTCGGGATGATCGTTGCGCCAGCCGGCGGGCAGGATGCGGTTGTCCTTCGCGATGCGGGCGGTGCCGAGCAACAGGTGCGTGCGCTTGCCTGCTTCATCG
>Ga0316605_10001411_pt1 | contig 13863 bp, 12 predicted proteins | sample OWC_soil_day20_n_FD_207666 | JGI IMG/M metagenome (GOLD analysis project Ga0316605, IMG submission 207666) | Wetland soil microbial communities from Old Woman Creek delta, Ohio, United States - OWC_soil_day20_noCT | ecosystem: Environmental > Terrestrial > Soil > Wetlands | place: USA: Ohio... | reverse complement strand
GGAGAAAGAGTAAATAAATAAACATCAGAACTGGCAATGTCGAAGTCAGACTGTCGATGCGATCAAGCACACCGCCGTGGCCGGGAAGAACATTGCTGCTGTCTTTCAGGCCAACCTGACGTTTCAAGAGCGACTCGAACAAATCGCCGACAATACTCAAAGCGGTGAGCGCCGACAGGCCAATGATCCAGAACCCCAAATCCGGCGCATCCAGCTTAAAAACCGGCCGCATCACCAAGCCGTAAACCAGTACGGCAAGTGCGGCGCCAATGGCGCCTTCCCAGGTCTTGCCAGGACTGATGTTGATAGCCAGTTTGTGGCGACCGAACAGGCGGCCAAACAGGTAGGCAGCGCAATCAGCAACCCAGACAAAAGCCATGATGGCCAGCAATTGCCAAGCCCCCAGCAGGCGCAACTGCACCAGTGCCGCCCAGGCCGGCAAAATCAAAACCAGCCCGATCAGCAGACCGAGGACGCCTGTCGGCAAGCGCCACTTGCAATGCAGCCAGAAAGGCACCAAAAGCAGCCAGAAACCGCCGGCAACAAGGTAGAGCGGCAGCGCCAGCCGCAATGAGGTGCTTGATGCAACACCAAACATTTCTGGCAGAACCAGGAGCAGCGCAAGGCATATCGCTGTCAAACCAACACCCGCAAAAACGCGTTGGCGCGGTGTGAGTCGCATAAATCCCGCCCACTCCCAGCCACCAACCCCGGCAACCACAGCCACAAAAACCGCCCAGCCCAGTTGCGGCATCCAGAAAAGCGCCGGAACAAGGATGGCGAGCATGACAATCGCCGTGATGATTCTGGTCTTAAGCATTTGATTCCGGTTTATTTACCCTGGCAGTATTTTCTTGCGCCACCTGTTCGCTGGTGCGCCCGAAGCGGCGTTCCCTTTGCTGAAAAGATTCAATCGCTGCCAGCATCGCCGCTTCGTCGAATTCCGGCCACAGGGTATCGGTAAAATAAAGTTCGCTGTAGGCCAACTGCCAGAGCAGAAAATTGCTGATGCGCTTTTCGCCGCCGGTACGGATGAAAAGATCCGGCTCGGGGGCAAAACTCATGCACAAATGCGCTTCAAGATCGGCCTCGCTCCAGCCCGCCGATTTGTCCGGCGCAGCCGTCAGCATCCGATTCATCGCCTGCAGGATGTCCCAGCGTCCGCCGTAATTAGCGGCAATAGTGAGATGCAAAGCGTTGTTACTGGCCGTCTCGGCTTCTGCTGCCGCGATCAGCTTCTGCAACTGCGTATCGAAACGGGAAAGATCGCCGACCACGCGCAGGCGAACGCCATTTTTGCGCAAGCGACTCACCTCGTGCTGCAAGGCTCTGACGAACAATTGCATGAGGAGGCTGACTTCTTCTTCGGGGCGCCGCCAGTTTTCCGAACTGAAGGCAAACAGGGTCAGATAGGAAACGCCGCGCTCAAGACAGGTTTTGATGACGTCACGAACCGTCTCGACGCCCTTCTTGTGACCGGCGAAACGGGGCAAGTGACGTTTTTTTGCCCAGCGCCCGTTACCGTCCATAATGATTGCAATATGCTTGGGAACTGCCCCAGATTCAGGCACATCGCGGGTCGAACTGGCGAAACCGGGCTTTTGCGACATGCCGGCCTAGACCTGCATCAATTCGGCCTCTTTTTGAGCCAGAATTTTGTCCACTTCAACAATGTACCTGTCCGTCAGTTTCTGAATCTCGTCCTGCGCCTTGCGCTCGTCATCCTCAGGAATTTCGTGCTTCTTGAGGGCGTCCTTCAAATGCGTATTGGCATCGCGGCGTAAATTGCGGATGGCGACCTTGGCGTTCTCGCCTTCGTGTTTAACGACCTTGGTCAGATCGCGACGACGCTCTTCGGTCAACGCCGGCATCCCGATGCGGATAATATCGCCCTGCGTCGAGGGGTTGAGCCCCAGATCGGAATCACGAATGGCTTTTTCCACCTTGGCCACCATGTTCTTTTCCCACGGCTGCACGCCGATGGTGCGCGCATCGATCAGGGTCAGGTTGGCCACCTGATTGATCGCCATCATGGAACCGTAGTAGTCGACCTGGATATGATCGAGAAGGCCGGTATGGGCGCGCCCGGTGCGGATTTTGCCAAGATCGGCTTTCAGCACTTCCAGCGACTTCTGCATTTTTTGTTCAGCATTCTTTTTCAGTTCAGGAATCATCCCCATCTCCTCAACAGTAAACCAGCGTTCCTTCATTTTCGCCGCAAACAACCCGTTTGAGGGCGCCGCGCTTGAAAATGGAAAACACATTGATTGGCAATCTTTGGTCGCGGCACAGCGCAAAGGCCGTCGCATCCATGACCGCCAAGTTGGCTGTCATGGCCTCGTTAAAGCTGATGCGATCATAGCGCGTGGCATCCGGATTCTTCATCGGATCAGCCGAATAGATGCCATCGACCTTGGTGGCTTTCAAGACAATCTCGGCGCCGATTTCGGAGCCGCGCAGAGCCGCTGCGGTATCGGTGGTAAAAAACGGATTGCCGGTACCCGCACCAAAAATCACCACCTTGCCTTCTTCCAGGTAGCGAATGGCCTTGCCACGAATATAGGGCTCGACTACCTGCTCGATATTGAGCGCCGACTGAACACGGGCATTGAGACCGGCCTGACGCATGGCATCCGCCAGCGCCATGGCATTCATCACCGTCGCAAGCATGCCCATGTAGTCCGCTGTAGCCCGATCCATGCCGGTCGACGTCCCCGCCATGCCCCGGAAAATATTACCGCCGCCAATGACGACGCCAATTTCCACGCCCAGTTCAGCGACTTCTCTTATTTCAGAAACAATCCCGGAAATAGTCGTCGGATTGATTCCGTAAGGATCCGACCCCATCAGGGCTTCGCCTGAAAGTTTAAGAAGAATTCGCTTGTATCTAGGCGTGGTCATGACAGATCCTTACTTTTGCGCGGCAGCGGCTTGAGCCGCCACTTCGGCAGCAAAGTCGGTCACTTTCTTCTCGATGCCCTCTCCCACCATATAGAGCGTAAAACCAGCAACAGAAGCGCCCTTGGCCTTCAGCAATTGCTCAATAGTCTGCTTGCCATCCTCGGCCTTGACGAAAATCTGACCGAGCAGGGTCACTTCCTTCAGGTATTTCTGAACAGTCCCTTCAGCAATTTTGTCCAGCATTGCTTCGGGCTTGCCCGCTTCACGCGCCTTTTCGATGGCGATACGGCGTTCGGTTTCGAGCAAATCGGCCGGCACACCGCTGGCATCGAGAGACTTCGGCTTGGAAGCGGCAATGTGCATGGCCAGATCCTTGCCCAGTTGGTCATCGCCACCCACCAGATCCAGCAGCACGCCAATCTTGGCACCACCGTGAATGTAGGAAACGAGCTTGCCCTTGGCTTCAACGCGGGCAAAACGACGAATGGACATATTTTCGCCAATCTTGCCAACCAAGGCCGAGCGGGTCGATTCGACCGTACCTTCGCCCAGCGGCAGGGCAGACAGTGCGGCTACATCGGCCGGATTCTTGGTTGCGACCAGTTCAGAGCAATCCTTGGCCAGCTTGATAAAATCGTCATTCTTGGCGACAAAGTCGGTTTCACTATTGACTTCGATAATCGCACCAGTTTTGGCATCACCGGAAATAAAAATACCAACAATGCCTTCGGCCGCAACGCGGGTCGCCGCCTTGCTGGCCTTGTTGCCCAACTTGACGCGCAGGATCTCTTCGGCCTTGCCCATGTCACCATCGGCTTCGGTCAAGGCCTTCTTGCATTCCATCATCGGCGCGTCAGTCTTTGCGCGCAGTTCAGCCACCATGCTTGCGGTAATTGCCGCCATTTTTTTCTCCTATCAGGGATAGACGGGGCAAGGCTTAAGCTCACCCCTTGCTGGATTATTCCGCTTGTTCTTCGACTTCAACAAATTCATCGTCACTACCGGCAGCGACAATCTCGTTGATGACCTGGTTGCGGCCTTCCAGAATGGAATCGGCAACACCACGAGCATACAGACGAATGGCGCGCGAAGAATCGTCATTACCAGGAATGACGTAATTCACGCCTTCCGGTGAATGATTGGTATCCACCACACCGATGATGGGAATTCCCAATTTGCTGGCTTCGGTCACGGCAATCTTGTGGTAGCCGACATCAATGACAAAAATAGCATCGGGCAAACCAACCATTTCCTTGATGCCACCGATGGATTTTTGCAGCTTGACCAGTTCGCGCTGGTTCATCAGCGCTTCCTTCTTGGACATCTTTTCAAACTCGCCGGCTTCAAAGGCAGTTTCCATGTCCTTCAGGCGCTTGATTGACAGCTTGACCGTCTTGAAATTGGTCAGCATGCCGCCCAGCCAGCGCTGGTCGACATAAGGAGCGCCAGCACGTTGCGCTTCCTCAGCAAGGATCTCACGCGCCTGACGCTTGGTGCCAACGAAGAGGATGGTGCCCTTGTTGGAAGACAACTTCTTGACGAAACTCATCGCCTCGTTGTACCTCGCCAGGGTTTGCTCAAGATTGACAATGTGAATCTTGTTGCGGGCACCGAAGATGTAGGGAGCCATCTTCGGGCTCCAGAAACGGGTTTGATGGCCGAAATGAACACCGGCCTCCAACATTTGACGCATGGTTACAGACATTAAAAACTCCTTAAGGGTTGAACCGCCACCCGCCGGTAACGTCCACCAAAACTGGTGAACACCCTTTTTTCGGCAGGTGTGTGGATTAAGGTGCAGACAACTTGCCTGCACCCGATTTTGCCAGCTTCAGCAAAACCCTGAGATTATAACAGGAGCAAGCTGTTCGATCAAAGATCGCCTTCGGGAAAAATTCTCAGGAGGCGTGTTCTCAATTAGCTGAATACAGGTCGGGATGTGAGAAAATATGCAACCAATTGAAGTTATTCGACTTTCAAGCGGACAGCAGTGCTTTTTACCGTAAAGTCAGTAGCCGAGGGCTTCAAGCAGCTCAGATACAATTTCATCAAGGAAAGCACCTGATCCATCGGCAATGAAATTTGGACATTCCGGCGCTTCGTAAGCGCTATTGATGCCTGTCATATTGGGCAGCTGCCCACCTCTGGCCTTGTGGTAAAGCCCCTTCGGATCGCGTTGTTCGCAAACAGCCAGTGAGGTATTAACAAAGACCTCAAAAAAACCCTGTGCCCCAATCAGCTCGCGCGCCATCTCGCGCTCGCGCTTAAAGGGTGAGATAAAGGCTGTCAGCACGATTACACCGGCATCCATCATCAATTTTGCAACTTCGGCAATGCGGCGGATATTTTCTACCCGGTCGGCATCGGTAAAGCCCAGATCCTTGTTCAAACCTTGTCGCACATTATCGCCGTCAAGGATGTAGGTGCGCTTGCCTTGGCGGTGCAGAGCCACTTCCAGCGCATTGGCAATGGTCGATTTTCCCGATCCGGAAAGCCCGGTAAACCAGATGACCTTGCCGGCATGACCGTTAAGGCGTTCGCGGTCGGCGCGATGGATGGAAAGCGCCTGCATATGAACATTCTGCGCCCGCCGCAGGCTGTGACGAATCATGCCCGCCGCCACGGTGGCATGCGAAAACCGGTCGATCAGGATGAAGCTGCCCAAGGCGCGTGAATGTGCATAGGCGTCGAACACCAGGGGACGAGAAAGCGCCAGGTTGCAAACGGAAATATCGTTCAGCGCCAGGGCGTTCGCCGCTTCGTGCGCTTGCGTATTGATGTCGATGCGGTGCTTGATGGTGGTGATTGAGGCCGAAGCTGATTGCGTCGCCAACTTGATTTCGTAATTGCGACCCATCAAACCGGCTTCCTGATGCATCCAGACGACGGCCGCCTCAAACTGGTCTGTCATTTCGAGCGGCATATGGGCAAGGGAAATGACATCTCCGCGCGAGGCATCAATTTCCTTGTCAAGCCTGAGCGTGACAGCGTCCCCCGTTACGGCTTGTGACAAGTTTCCATCCATGGTGACGATCTCGGTCACTCTGGCCTTTTGGCCGGAAGCCGTCACACAGACTTCGTCCCCAACGCGCACTAGGCCTTCCGTCACAGTGCCGCAGAAACCACGAAACTCTGAGTCCGGACGATTAACCCACTGTAAGGGAAACACAAACCGTTTCGATTCCGGGGCGGAAATCCGGACGGTTTCAAGATAAGCCAACAAAGTCGGCCCGCTGTACCAAGGCATGCTGGCGGAGCGCCGCGTCACGTTGTCACCCCGCAACGCGCTGAGCGGAATGGCGGTCACTGCGCTCATTCCGAGCGAGGCGGCCAGATGCTCGAAATCTTCCTTGATGCGTTGGAAAACAATCGCATCAAAGCCGACCAGATCCATCTTGTTGATCGCCAGCACCACCTGTTTGATCCCCATCAACGCGACCAAGGTGGCATGACGGCGGGTCTGAGTCAGGACGCCTTGGCGTGCGTCGATGAGCAAGACTGCCACATCTGCGGTCGAAGCACCCGTCGCCATATTACGGGTGTATTGCTCATGCCCCGGTGTATCGGCGACGATGAACTTGCGCCGTGAGGTGGCAAAAAACCGATAGGCAACATCAATGGTGATGCCCTGCTCACGCTCCGCCGCCAAACCATCGACCAACAGGGCAAAGTCCATCTGGTCACCCTGTGTGCCATATTTGCGCGATTCCGTCTTCAGCGTGGCGATTTGATCCTCAAATAACTGCTGCGCTTCCCACAGCAGGCGGCCTATCAGCGTGCTTTTGCCGTCATCAACGCTGCCGCAGGTAATGAAGCGCAACAAGTCCTGGCTCTGTTGCTGGAGCAGAAAGGCTTCCAGGCTCTCCGGGCGCTCGCCGACGGCGTGCGGTTCGAATTCGGAGACTGGCGATTTGGCGCGGCGCGGCATCAGAAATAGCCCTCCTGTTTTTTCTTTTCCATGCTGCCGGCGGCATCGTGGTCGATAGCCCGCCCCTGACGCTCGGAATTGCGGGCGTGGATCAGTTCCAGAATAATCTCGGGCAGGTTGACGGCCGGAGATTCGATGGCGCCGGTCAATGGGTAGCATCCGAGCGTGCGGAACCGTACTTTTTTCACCTCGATTTGCTCGCCTGACATCAGGCGGAAGCGGTCGTCATCCACCAGCAGGATCATACCGTCGCGCACCACCACCGGCCGCTCCTTGGCAAAATACAGTGGCACCACTGGAATGTTTTCGTGATAAAGGTATTGCCAGATATCGAGTTCAGTCCAGTTGGAAAGCGGAAACACCCGGATGCTCTCCCCCTTGTTCTTGCGGGTGTTGTATAGATTCCAGAGTTCCGGGCGCTGATTTTTCGGATCCCAGCGGTGTGTCTCGGTGCGAAACGAAAAAATACGCTCCTTGGCGCGCGATTTTTCCTCATCGCGCCGCGCGCCGCCGAAAACGACATCGAAGCGGTATTGGTCGAGCGCCTGCTTGAGTCCTTCCGTCTTGGTAATGTCGGTGTGCAGCGCAGAACCATGATCGAAGGGATTAATGTCGCGCTCAATCGCTTCCGGATTGACATGCACCAGCAAATCCATTCCACTAAGCCGCACCATGTGCTCGCGGAACCGGTACATTTCCTGGAATTTCCAGCGCGTGTCGACGTGCAGCAGCGGAAAAGGTGGCGGCGCCGGGTAAAAAGCCTTGCGCGCCAGATGCAGCATCACCGAACTGTCCTTGCCGATCGAATAGAGCATGACCGGATTCTCGGCCTCGGCCACCGCCTCGCGGATGATGTGAATGCTTTCCGCTTCCAGCCGCTTCAGGTGCGGCGTGATCGGCAGCGGGTTCGCCTGATTTTCCTGGCCAGACAAAACAGGCGGATAAGCCAGCAGGCTCAACGAAACGTGCGGAATGGTGTCGAACCCACGCACCCAAAGCAGCAGCGCACCATGCGGAAAGACGCTGATTTCCTTGCCAATGTGTTTTTGCAAGTGCTGCAGACTGGAAGCAATAATCGCAGGCGATGGCGACGCCTCCATCGGCAACCAATAGCGTCCGCCACGCGCATCGTTGGCGTGGAGGCAGGACTGGCCGCCGGGCAGGGGGAATATCTGTGCAAATAAAACCAGCCGGCGCTTACTGCGCGCCCTTTCCAACTCCCAGTCCAGTAACAACCGGATCGGTTTGTGGCCATTTTCGTCTTCGATCTTTTCCGGGCTCAGTTCGGCAGGCAGGATGGCCAGTTCGTGCAGTCGCCGTTCGGCCGTGCGTTTGGTATCGGCCTTACCCGTCACCTGCAGGTGCTGAAAAGCGCTTTCTGTATCCCAGACGCAGCAGGCGTCGAGTCCGAGAAGATGAGGATTCATCACGCCCCTTCCGTTTTGCCAGTGGCGAAAACCTTTACCTTGCGCGGCATGGCCCACACTTCTTCGCCTTCATTCAACGCCAATTCGCGGTAGCGCTGCTGTGTGATCTCGACCTCCAACACTTGCCCACCCTGACCGAGACGCTCCAGTTCAAGCCGAACCATAGAACCTATGACATAAATGCGCCGAATCGAAGCGAGCATCGCCCCTGGCGTTTCGCCCTCCAGGGTACGCAGGAGCTCAAATTCATGCGGCCGGGTACAAGCGACGGCAACACTGTCCGCTGGCAGTATATGACGGTCAATGAACAACACATGATCTTCCATGTGCAACTGGTCACCATACACCCGCCCATGGAACAGGTTGACCGAGCCGAGAAATCCATAAACGAAGGGGTTGGCCGGATGTTCATAAACCTCTTCCGGCGGCCCGACCTGTTCGACATGTCCGTGATTCATCAGCACAATGCGATCCGCAACCTCCAGCGCCTCCTCCTGGTCGTGCGTGACGAAAATACTGGTGATGTGCAGTTCGTCATGCAGGCGGCGCAACCAGCGGCGCAACTCCTTGCGCACCTTAGCATCGAGCGCCCCGAAAGGTTCATCGAGCAGCAGCACCTTGGGTTCAACCGCCAGCGCCCGCGCCAAGGCCACGCGCTGGCGCTGCCCGCCGGAAAGCTGGGCTGGATAGCGATTCGCCAGCCAGTCGATCTGAACCAGTTCGAGCAATTCATTCACTTTGCGGCGTATCCCCTCTTCCGGCAGCCGTGAGCGACGCTCTTTGACCCTGAGGCCAAACGCAATGTTCTCGAACACGGTCATGTGACGGAACAGTGAGTAATGCTGGAAAACGAAACCGACCTGCCGGTCACGCACATCACGCCCGGAAGCCTCCTCGCCGTGAAGAAAGACCTGCCCTTGATCCGGACGTTCCAGACCGGCAATGATGCGCAGCAAGCTGGTCTTGCCGCAACCGGAAGGCCCAAGCAAGGCCACCAGTTCGCCTGCCTCGAAATCGAGCGTGACATCGTCCAGCGCCACAAACTGGCCAAAACGCTTGGTGATATGGCGCACAGCGATGCTCATAGCGGCTCCGATTTAAAATCCAACGCTGCCTGTGGGCGTGAACGCCATTCGATCAAGCTCTTGATCGCCAAGGTCAGCAAGGCCAGCAACGCCAGCAGCGACGCCGTGGCAAAGGCGGCCACGAAGTTGTATTCGTTGTACAAAATCTCGACATGCAGCGGCAAGGTGTTGGTCAGCCCACGAATATGGCCCGAAACGACAGAAACTGCGCCGAACTCGCCCATAGCACGGGCATTGCAGAGAATAACGCCATACAACAAGCCCCATTTGATATTGGGCAAGGTGACCATCCAGAATATCTGGAAGCCGCTCGCTCCCAGCATGCGTGCCGCCTCCTCTTCTTCCGTGCCCTGCTCTTGCATCAGCGGTATCAACTCGCGCGCCACAAAGGGAAAGGTGACGAAAATGGTCGCCAGCACAATGCCGGGAACGGCAAAAAGAATCTTGATATCGTGCGCCTCCAGCCAAGGCCCAAACCAGCCCTGCGCCCCAAACAGCAAGACGAAGATCAGGCCGGAAATAACGGGGGAAACTGAAAAGGGAAGATCAATCAGGGTAATGAGAAACTGCTTACCGAAAAACTCGAACTTGGCGATGGCCCAGGCTGCCGCAACGCCAAAGACTAGGTTGAACGGTACCGCAATCGCCGCCGCCAGTAAGGTCAGCCTGATCGCCGATAGCGCGTCCTCTTCGAGCAGCGCCAAGAAATAGACATGAAGGCCCTTGCTCAAGGCTCCAGCAAAGACGGAGGCTATCGGCAAAATGAGGAACAAACCGAGAAAAACCAGCGCCGTCGTAATCAATACGCACCGTACCCAAAGCGGCTCATCAGTACTCGATCGAGCCAACACGCTTTGTCGATCCGTGCCCGAATCGGACAACCCCATTCCTCGAACCATATCAGCGCTCCCTCCTGGACCGCGACCAAGCCTGCAACACGTTGATCGCCAGCAGCAAAACAAAAGAAGAAACCAGCATCACTACCGCGATGGCGGTAGCTCCGGCGTAGTCGAACTGCTCCAGTTTGGTGACAATCAGCAAGGGGGTTATTTCCGAAACCATCGGCATATTGCCAGCGATAAAAATCACCGACCCGTATTCGCCAACGGCACGCGCAAAGGCCAAGGCAAAACCAGTCATCAGGGCGGGCAATACCGCCGGTAAAATAACGCGAACGAAGGTCTGCCCACGTCCAGCGCCAAGACTGGCCGCTGCCTCCTCCAATTCGTGCTCAAAATCCTCCAGCACCGGCTGGACAGTGCGCACGACAAAGGGCAAACCGATGAAAATCAGTGCTACCAGAACACCCAAGGGTGTAAAAGCCACTTTCAAGCCCAGCGGCTCAAGATGACGACCGATCCAACCATTGCCGGCATAAATCGACGACAACGCAATACCGGCCACCGCCGTCGGCAAGGCGAAAGGCAGGTCCACCAAGGCATCGAACAGACGCTTGCCAGGGAAACGGTAGCGCACTAAAACCCAGGCGACGAGAAAACCCAAAAGGGCATTAATGGCCGCTGCCAGGAACGATGCACCAAAACTTAGCCGGTAGGACGCAAGAACACGTGGCGCACTGATCGCATCCCAAAAAGCGCTCCAGCTCAAATGGGAGCTCATGACAAATATGGCCGAAAGCGGAATCAATACGATCAGACTTGAGCACAGGAGGGTAAAACCAAGCGTCAGGCCAAAGCCAGGAAGAACACTATATCTCTTGGCACGTCCGATTTCCGGCAAGATCATTCCCAGCGGTTTCATGTTCAGATTTATCTGCCCGGCTGATAAATCTGGTCAAAAACGCCCCCGTCCGCAAAGTGCGCCTTTTGCGCCTTTTGCCAGCCACCAAACAGGCCGTCGACCGTGAACAATCTGATCTGGCTAAACCGACCCGAAATTTTGGCCTTCAGTTTCGCATCACTCTCGGCACGGATCGGTCGGTAATAATGCTTCGCGGCGATTTCCTGACCTTCGGGCGAGTACAGATATTCCAGGTAAGCCTGCGCCACCTTGCGCGTGCCACGCTTATCAACGACCTTATCAACCACCGCCACAGGCGGTTCCGCCAGAATGGACCAGGAAGGCATGACAATCTCGAACTTGTCCGGCCCCAATTCCTGCACTGCCAGATGTGCCTCGTTTTCCCAAGCGAGCAGAACATCGCCAACGCCGCGCTCGACAAAAGTGGTAGTCGATCCGCGCGCCCCAGAATCCATAACCAAAACGTTTTTGTACAGTTTTGCGACAAACTCTTTGGCCTTCGCCTCATTCCCGCCCGGCTGTTTCAGCACATAACCCCAGGCGGCCAGATGACTCCAGCGCGCCGCGCCCGAGGTTTTTGGATTGGGCGTGATGACACCAATCCCCGGACGAACCAGGTCGAGCCAGTCCTTGATCTCTTTTGGATTACCCTTGCGCACCAGAAAAACAATGGTCGAGGTATACGGCGAGGCATTGTGCGGCAGGCGTTTCTGCCAATCCGGCGCAATCAGGCCTCGCTCAGCAATGGCGTCGATGTCGTAGGCCAGTGCCAGAGTCACGACATCTGCCTCCAGTCCGGCAATCACCGAACGCGCCTGTTTTCCCGAACCGCCATGCGACTGGCGAACAGCAAGATCAACACCAGTCTTCTCCTTGTATCGCTTGGCAAAGGCCGCATTGAAATCCTGATACAACTCGCGCGTCGGGTCGTACGAGACGTTAAGCATAGTGGTTTGTGCGGCGGCCGAAAAAGCCACGACAAATCCAGCTAACAGCAGGAATAATCTAGTCACCTAAGGCCTCCATGAACAAATCTGTCCAAAGTCTCACGCAATTCCAAACAACCTGAAATTTTGTCGCATTTTGTAATAATAACAGATTCTGCAATAATTAACAGAAATTAAATTCATGAAATTAGGTGTCCAGTCAAGCAAATGCAATTTGCGACAATTTTTACAGACACAGAATACGCTCGCTACCAGAGAAAGACTCTCGACGGACGGGATCAATCCACTCGATATCGCCAGCCTTAAATGGGTACAAGCACTTGTCCGCAAGCACCGGTCTACCTGCAACAAGACCGCCGTAAGACCGACATCAAGATTGATGCCGGAAGAACTCACATCCAATCGGTATCAAGAAAATGGTCCTACAAAAGCAAAGAAGCCGCGCAAGCCAGACTCTCCAGATATTCTGCCGATTCGAGCAGGATAGCGCCGCTGTCCGCATTTTCCGGAGCCAACCGCCCCACCCTGACCTGTCGCTCCGGTTTATGTGCCACAGTCCAGCGATTTAGCAATTCGCCCACTGCATCGGGGGCATTGCACACCAGCAGCATGTCGCAACCGGCCCGCCAGGCCGCCTCGGCACGATCGACGATATCGCCGGCCACGCTGGCGCCTTCCATGGACAAATCATCACTGAAAATTACCCCGTCAAATTTAACGTTATTTCTTAGATAACCAATCCAATAATCTGAAAATCCTGAACATTTTGCGTCACAACTAGAATAGATCACATGCGCCGGCATGATCGCTTCCAGTTTTAATTTGCGGTACGGGAAGATGTCCTTTTGTAGTTCCGCCAAGCTGCGTTCATCCACTGGCAGAGCGACATGGGAATCGGCTTCAGCCCAGCCGTGCCCGGGAAAATGCTTGCCACAGACCGCCATACCGACCCAATGCAAGCCTTCGATCAACGCGCCGGCCAGCGCCACCACCGCTTCGGGGTCGGAATGGAAGGAACGGTCGCCAATCACACCGCTACGACCCCAATCCAGGTCGAGCACGGGTGTAAAAGAGAAATCGACGCCGCGCGCCCGCAATTCGGTGGCCAGGATAACGCCCACAGCGCGCGCCATTTCTAGAGCTTTGCCAGGATCGTTCTCCCAGCATTCTCCTAGCCGCCGCATGGCCGGCAAACGGGTAAAACCCTCCCGGCAACGCTGCACCCGTCCCCCTTCATGGTCAATCGCTATAGGCAGACGGGGATGGCGCAGGGCGTGAATCTCCTCGCACAAAGCCTCCAGCTGAGCTGGATCACGGTAATTGCGGCCAAAAAGAATGAGACCACCAACCAAGGGGTGACACAGGCGTTCGCGATCAAAATCGGTCAGCGTTTGCCCGGCAATATCGATCATTAACGGGCCAAGGGGTAATTTTTTCATCTGAATATCATCACGGTGATTGATGCCAGCCTGGAATGCAACTCCGAGGAAGCAGGTTGATAGAGTCTCTCATTTCCACGCCGCCAAAAATTGCCGCCAGTGCGGCGCGCCGATCTGTTCCAGGCGGCTGCGGACAAATTCGGCCTCGTGTTTTTCCTCTTCGGCCGTCAGTTCGCCGCGCATTCGGCGAAAACGGTTCAACACCAGATAGGTATTAACGACGTCGGTTTCGCAATAATCGCGAATTTCATCAATTTTACCGGACTGAAAGCCAGACCAGACCTTGCTGCCATCCATGCCCAGTTTGCCGGGAAAGCCCATCAGTTTGGCCAGATCGTCGAGCGGCGCATTGGCGCGCGGCTGGTAGAGCGCCAG
>Ga0316605_10001410_pt1 | contig 13868 bp, 5 predicted proteins | sample OWC_soil_day20_n_FD_207666 | JGI IMG/M metagenome (GOLD analysis project Ga0316605, IMG submission 207666) | Wetland soil microbial communities from Old Woman Creek delta, Ohio, United States - OWC_soil_day20_noCT | ecosystem: Environmental > Terrestrial > Soil > Wetlands | place: USA: Ohio... | reverse complement strand
GTAATTTCGCTCTGCGGAATAGGATACAAATCCATTTTCGGAGAATAAATTCTGTTTTCGAGCGTCTTAACCTCGTAAGCATACACCGGGGCAGCCAGTGTGCCGGTATTGGTAATTACGATTTTTTTGATAGGAGTATTTAAAGCAGTGTTAGCTTTAGCCCATCGGCGTACATCCCAATAGCGTTGATCTTCGAAACAAAATTCTACTCTGCGTTCGTTTTCAATACGGGCTGAGGTGAGACTACCCGCGGGTAGTGCAACTAAGCCAGCCCGTGTTCTGATTTGGTTAATCGCACCCAAAGCAGTGAGACCATAAGCTTTAGGATCGCCCGATTCACCGTAGGCATTGTACATTGCTTCAGCATAGTTCATCAGTATCTCGGCATACCTGAAATAGTTCCAGGCATGAATCGACTTTGTGGCATTTACCAGATTAATCGACGAATTGATATACTTCTTCATGTAATATCCCGTTTTAGTGGCATTTGTGTTTGGCAAGCCGCTGTTTCCTCCTGTAAAAGTCTGTATTACCTGACTGGCAAAAGTGGATCCGTTGAAAATTACCGTAGCCCCAAAACGCAGGTCGCGGTTAGCATAAGGGTTGGCCGCATGCGTTGGATTCGACCAGTCGAACGGTACACTTGTACCACCACTTACCACTTCAAATGCATCGACAAGGTTTTGACTTGGAGTAATGCTGTTTCCTTCACTTTTGTCGAACATAATCGGGAAATTGGCATACTCCAGGCTGTTAATTGAACCATAGTTCCGCCAGAAGATAGCTTCGGTCTGTGTAGTGTTGCTCGAACCAAAAAGGTTTCCGTAACTACCTCCTGCTACCAGTTTGTACTTATTAAGCGCTATTACATCGCGTGCAGTTTTGGCCGCATCTTCCCAGGTTATGGTTGACCCCAGATTTTTGAACTGTGGACTGGCAGCGTACAAGGTAGCACGCGATTTCAATGCCAGAATAGTTCCGTAAGTTACTCTACCCTTATCATACCAGGTGTATTTTGTTTCTACATCAGCAGGAATAATTTTGGCTGCCGAGTCACACAATTGAACGATATGCTTAAAGCATTCGTCAACCGAATTGCGGGGAATATTTTTCCAACTGGCCGTATTAGCGTAATCCAGAGGTTTGTTGATTATTGGCACTCCTCCGTATCTTTTCACTAATTCAAAGTAAAAAAATGCTTTGAGAAAAAGTATTTCACCACGCATGAATTTTACGTTGTCGCGTGCATTCCAGTAAGCTGTAGAGTCGGTTACTGTCCCGTTTTTAATGTGGCTGATATCAATTTTGTGATAATTTTCAAGAAACAGATTGGCCTGACGGATGCCGTTATAGTTGGCGGCCCAAGGATTATCCGGATTTGAAAATTGATTCCATGTTCCGTTGTTGAACATCTGTATAGACGACGACTCGTTTGTAAATTCTGCATTATCCGAGGCTCCTTCCATACCAAAAGTACTGAACCCATCGGGTAAATAACTATACGTATTCCAAAGCACGCCCTGTACATAAGTGTACGTTGAAAATAGTTTCTCTATCGATATATTGGCATTATCACTCCTCAGATCCAGATAGTCGTCCTGACAAGAAACAAAGCCGGCCGCTACGATGGCAAGTGATATGATATAAGATTTAAATTTCATACGATAATATTTTTTTTAATGATTGTATGGAACTTGCATGGCACATCCCGGGAGCTTTAAGTTTATTCACGGTGATGTTTTTTGTATATATGCCCGATTTCATATAATCATTAATTTTTTATTGATTAATATAAATTAAAACACTACGTTTAAACCGAGATTTACCGACTTCATCAAAGGATAGCCCATGGATAAGTTTTCGGCTTCGAGCGATTTGATATTATCCAAAATAAACAGGTTAGTACCGTTTACAAAAAGCCGGAGAGAATTTAATCCCTTAAGAACTTGCATCTTAGGCAGTGTGTAACCTAATTCTACACTTCTTAGCTTAATGAAATTTCCGTTACGCATCCAAAAATCAGAACTCTGATAGTTGTTTTGATTCATCTGTGTTGTCAGTCGGGGCGATGTAGCAGTTTGAGCTGTAGCCGGCGTCCATGCGTTGAGGGCAAAATCTGTAATATTATTTCCGTTTACAAAAGGCTGAACATAGCCCGATGGCATGTTTACGGTACGATTGGCTGTAGCTTCAATGAATGCATCGAAATCAAAACCCTTGTAATTAAAACCAATATTGCCACCGAAAACAAATTCTGGCACTTTCGTGAATTTCATTGGTTTCTTGTCATAATCGTTTATGATTCCATCATCATTCTGATCTTTGTATTTTAGGTCGCCGGGACGAACCAATGAGTAAGATGATTTAACCACCCCGTCAATCAGGGCTCCGTTATTATCAAAATCGTCAACCTGATAATATCCATCAAATAATAGTCCGCGCATCTGGTCAATACGGTAGCCTGTATTGTAGAGGTAATCATACGGTTGAGCAATTTCCGACATGTATTTGATTTTATTACGGGCAAACGAAACATTGAGTCCTGCGTAGTAATTGAAATCTTTTACCTGTGCATCGTAACGCAAAGTAGCTTCAAAACCTCTGTTGCTCACCCGGCCTGTATTGAGGTAAGGCAGGTTAAATCCTGTGTACAATGGGATTTCAGCATTGGGTCGTTGAATAATGCCTGTACGCTGAATATCAAACACATTGATTGTAGCTGTGAATTGTCCAAAAAATTTTGCATCAATACCTATATTGAAAATCTTTTGCAGTTCCCACGAAGTGTCGGGATTTCCAATAGAACCTTCGCCTCTGCCCGATTTGTAGGTAACCGAAGTAGTTCCTACATTCCATCCGGCAATGTTGTTGACAGCCCATTGCATATCCTTAAAACGAAAATCGCGGCTTAAGCTACCGGCGGTTCCGTACGATGCTTTGAGTTTAAGATAATTTATGTGTTTACTCTCTTTCAGAAAGTCCTCATTTGTTATTACCCAGGCTGCGCCCAACGATGGGAAGAGTCCGTAATGTTTAGCGTTACCCAAATTGGCCGTTCCCATATAACCCAACGATGCTGTTACAATATACTTCTGATCATAATCATACACCAGATTGTGTGATAAGCCCTGTGTGTGATATTCGTATGTAAGCCCGTTATAACTGTAGCTCATGCGACGTGCCAGTACGTTTGCCGATACGGTGTGCAACCCAAAGGTGCGATTATAACTGGCTCCCAACTGAAATGTGTTCCTGTTCCAGTGGCTTACCTCGCCATCGCTGATAGAAGAACTGACTTTACCATGTACTTTATAAATATAGTTGCCGTTTGCGTCCAGAACAGGATTGTCGTTTGCATCTTTGGTAAGCTCGTAAGTAGGTACTCCAAACGATTTTACATAATTACCCATATACTGATTGCTAAAAGATACACCTCCATTAACCTCCAGACCAGTGGTAATCATATCCAGCTTATGTACAAATGAGATATTAGCCTGCATATTGCGCGTATGACCATTGTATACTCCTGCTTGCTTTAATAACTGCACCGGATTAAAGTCATGATCTGAATTGGTAGCCCAGCTCCCGTTAGGGTTTTTAACCGGAAACGACGAAGCCGGCGTATTAAGCAAATTGGAGAACATGGTAGATGCCGTAAAGCCTGAAGGGGTATCACGATCCTCAATCTTACCGGATATCTCACTTTGAACCGATAGATTCTTGTTAAGATGTAATGCGATATTGGCACGCAGGTTATATTTTTTGTATATCGCATTGGTACCAAAATCTTTGTCTATCTCATTGGCATTTTTGTATAATCCCTCATTACGGGCATGATCCAGTATAAGAAAATACTGCGCTTTGTCATTACCTCCCCGAAACGTAACATTGTAGTTTTGTTGCGGAGATTTATCATTCAACAACTCATCGTACCAGTTTATATTAGGATGAATTGGATCGTTAGTAGCCTTATATTTTTCAGGGTCGGCGTATTTCACTGGTAATCCGTCGTTGAGTCTTGCCTGATTGTACAAACGGGTATAGTCGTAAGCATTAAGCACTTGAGGCAGTTCAACAGCCTGCTGCATACCATACCGGGCATTAAAACTAATAACCGGCTTGCCCATATTAGCTCCTTTTTTGGTAACAACAGTAATTACGCCGTCGCCGCTAAAGCCGTATTGCGAAATTTGTGAAGCATCCATATTCACCGAAACCGATTCAACCTCATTGGCCGACAAAGATGATATAGCGCCTAAATCTACCTCGTATCCATCCAGAAACACCAACATGTTATTGGTTTTGGAGTTCCAGGATGAAGTACCGCGAATGGTCATGGTCGGATTATCGTAGCCGGTTTCGCCCGAACCTGATATAACGGTGAGACCCGGTATACGTCCATTCAGTGCGTTTAGCAGGTTGGTAGTAGCCATGCGTTCAAGTTCCTTACCCGTTATGGTATAAACAGTTCCGGTGCTACGCCAATTGTTTTCTCCGATATTATTGCCTATACTGCTCTGTTTCACTGTGTTCTGAGCATTGAGCTCAATAACACTTAACTGACAAAGCAGCAGTAAAAATATAGATATATAAATATGATTTTTTTTCATTTTAATTCGATATTAATTAAATAGTAACACATTGAAATTACCATCCCGGATTTTGACCATTCCAACTTCCATTTCCTAAATATTTTTTACTTATTTCGGAATTAGAAAACGGAATATAATAATACCGCTGTGGGAAAATACGGTTGATGAACAGTGATTTTACCCATGGACGAGTTAATGCTCCATTTACTTTTTTGGCTGTGGTTACAATGCCTGTAAGGGGTTTGTTGAGCACCTTAGCGGCTGTAAGCCATCGTAGCAGGTCGTTGTAGCGGTGGTTTTCGTATGCCAGTTCAATAGTGCGCTCGTTTTGTATGGCTTCTCTGAAACCTGCCTGATCAAGGCCTGTTTTTGAGGGCATACCAGCACGGCTTCTAATAGCATTCAAAGCATCGTAAGTAAGTTGTGACGGACCGCTTAGTTCGTTCAGTGCTTCGGCGTACGACAGGTAAAACTCTGCCAGTCTGAATACCGGCCATGCAAAATGTTTGGTATTCATGGCATCTACACGCGGTACAAACTTAAATACCTCAACAGCAAAACCATTGGGAGTGCCATCTGTACCGCAAAGTTTACCTTCAGGGTAACCATCGCCTGCTTTGTAATAGTCCAGATAACCTTTTTTGGCGCAATAGTACATGCCGTCATATGCAATGGTTTGATAAAAACGTGGATCAAGATCCAGTGCCTGAATATCGGTAGGTAAATTGGTGCCGTTGTCAGGCAAAACCCATTTTGAGCCATCTTTCTTTTCGTAAAGCTGCAAAAACTCATTAGGTACATTGTTTTTGATACCCCAACTCGAATAGAACAGTTTGGACGACATATAAAGCGACCATGAGTCGGCTCCCCAACTGCTTGGCGATTCGATACTCTTGGTGTTGGCCATAATAATTTCCTGATTGGCATATACATTCCAAACCGATTCGTAGTCGCCAAGCGTTGCATAAGTCTCGCCGGTAGTTACCGGTTTGTCGGTATCGTAAAGGCTTACTCCGGCCGCTGCAGCATTGTCCAATACGGCTTTCGAAGCGTCAGCAGCCAGTTTCCAGCGGTTTACATCATAGGTTGGGTAACACAAAACTGAGTCTCTGCCGTCACCAAACCGGGCACCTGTTACTTCTGATTTCATACTCTCAGGGGTATTGTAAAGCGGACTTGCGGCGTAAAGCAATACGCGGGCTTTAAGCGCTAAAGCTGCGAGCTTTGTGGCCTTTCCGAAATCAACAGCCGGACGGGTTTCGGGCAATTTGGCGGCTGCTTCATCACACCATCCGACAATGGTGTTTACAACTGCCTCAACTGAGCGTCGGGGGTATCTGATATCATCGCCCTGCAATGAGTGGTCAATGATAGGAATACCTCCATAATATCTGAAAAGCTCATAGTGTTGTAGCGCTCTGCAAAAGATAGCCTGTCCTTTTACGTCGGTTTTCCATTCGTCCGAGGCATCTTTTACCAAATCTATATTCTCAAGAACCAGATTAGCCTGACGAATACCTTTGTAATGCGATCCGTATCCTCCGTAGTCGCAGCTGGTTTCGGTACTCATATTACCTGTAACGTAGTATTGTGTGTTGATAACCTGCCCGGCCCATGTATCGTTAGACCCATGCAGAATATATAACTGGTCGGTAATTGATTCCGGTCGTGAGCCTGGCGAATCGTATGGAAAATAGCATTTTACGCATGTATTGTACATTTGAGCAATAGCCATACGAGCCTGATTCTGCGTATTGAAAATGGTATCAGTTGTTACTGCTCCTCCTTTGGGTTTTTCCAAAAAATCGTCGGCACATCCCGTACCCAAAACCATCGTGAAAAATATGGTTAGTACGGCAAACAGCTGTATGAATTTTGTATTCATAGGATTATTTTTTTAATTAGCTTTTTTTTAAAAATTGATATTTAAACCCAGATTATATGTTCTGATAAGAGGATAGCCTCTGGTTCCCAGATTTTCGGGGTCGCCCCATACCGAGTTTTTAGACCATGTAAACAGATTTGAACCATTTACATATACCCGGGTTGACTGTACACCCAGCTTTTTGAGTACTGACGGCTGTAGCGTGTATCCTATTTCTATGTTTTTTAAACGAACGTATGAGGCATCTTTAAGGAAGTATGTGTTATAACCGGCCGAACTGTTGTAAGCTGCGATTGGAAACTGGATATCATCACCATTTTTGTAACGCTCTTCGGTAAACCGACGTAAACCAACTTCGGTAATTGCTTCCAGATTATTAAACGGACGTGTGGATACATATTTGGCAACACCGCCTACACCTTGAAACAGAGCTGAAAAATCGAACCCTTTGTATCCAAAGCCAAAAGACAGACCAAATGTATATTCGGGGATATTCGTTTTTCCGGTACGGATATAGTCTTTACGATCCACAACCCCATCTTCGTTGATATCTACTAATCGAATTTCACCGGGTTGCAGAGCTGCGCCGTCAAATCCAAGATCTTTTACATATACCGGATTGCCTTGTGCGTTGGTATAGGGTTGGCCTTCGCTGTTAAGTGCCAGTACCGGATTTGATAAATCAGGATTGCCTGAGGCATCCAACTGATAGAAATCGGCCCACGAAGTATACAGTCCATTATCTTTAAGCATACTTAATTGATTGATTGGCCTGCCGGTGGCTGCCTGATATTCTAAACCGTCCGCAATAGCCTCGTCCATAAATACAATCTTGTTTCGGTTATGCGATAGGTTACCTTTCAGCCAATAATCTATTTCGCCAATCTTGCTACGCCAGTTCATTTCAATTTCGTATCCCCAGTTTTTTACTCTACCCAGATTATATGGTGGTAAGGTGGCTTGTACTATGCCTGGTATGGTTTGCTTGTTCGAAAGAATGTCAACACGGTCTTCGTTAAAGTAATCAAATGTAATACCGAGTTTATTTTTGAAAAATTTACTCTCGAACCCGATATTGCTTTTTGTGGCTGTTTCCCAGGTTACATTAGGGTTACCTACAGTTCCTTCCTCAGCTCCTCCCACATAATTACGCTCAGACAATGTGCCGAAATAGTAACCGCCCGTGTAGTTCCATGTGTTAGGCAGGTATAGGTAGCGCTTTGAAACGCCGTTTACATACACATTATCGTTTCCTACTTTCCCGATAGATCCACGTATTTTAAGGTAAGTGACAATATTGTTTTCAGGGAAAAACTCCTCGTTAGAGGCAACCCAACCTAACGAATAAGCCGGCAATAAACCGAATCGCAACTCTTTTGGAAAATTCTCAGATCCGTTATAACCTACATTGAACTCGGCCAGATAGCGCCCATCGTAACCGTAAGTTACACGACCTACCATACCCAAATATGCGTGTGGTAAATCAGGTGTTAATCCCGGGTCGTATTTTTTTTCGGCATTGTATAAAAACAATCCTCCTACATCATGTTTACCAAACGAGTGACTATAATTTAGCGAGGCCTCGCCATAAATTTTGCGCCATTTGTATACATACCAGTTTGCCCAACGCTCAGGTGGAGTTTCTTCGTTCATTTGCGAATAAATAGGATCCATCACATCACCATTGGGGTTGGGCGTAATTTTGTACCAAAGCGACGTGCAGTCGCCACCATCGCGCGTACGGAAATAGCTATCGTAAGCTACCCGGGCATTGACCGATAATCCGGGAATAAACCGATCCAGCTTATAGCGTAACTTTAACGAAGAGGTTAGTGTGCTTTTCTGAGTGTTGTTGTAACCCATACCTGCAATTTCGGCCAATGGGTTCTCACCAATTTGCGTATTGGTGTGCGGCATTACAAATTTACCATTGATAATACCCGGTGTAGATATCGGATTACTCCACATAATTCGTTTTTCCCACATCCAGTCTTCATTATCGAGATTTAAACCTCCCTGTACTTCGTGTTGATATCCTATATCAACCGAAACGCGAAAATCTTTGTTGATATCGAAGTCAAAATTACCGCGGACATTGTATCTTTTATTGGTGTATTCCATATCTTTGGGAAATTCCATGTAATCGGTTTTGAACATCCCACCCTGATTCAGATAGCCTAACGATACAAAGTATTTGACACTTTCAGCGCCTCCGTTTATATTCAAATTTACCTGACTCTGGCTACTGCTGTTTTTGAAAATATGGCTTTGCCAGTCGGTATCGGGGTGAAAGTAAGGATCGTAATACGGATTTACCTGCCCGTTTTCTAATGTTGGCTTATGGGCATTCTTATATTTCAGTAAATCATCGTCGGAGTAATAATGTGCAGCTTCATTTATCCAGTTGGCATCGCGCTTGGTAACAAAATCGGCCCAGGTATGTATATCCGAGTCTTTAGCATGATTACGCCAATACATTTCGTAACTTTTTTCGTTTTGCAACGAAGCATATTCGTAAGCATTTACAAAGTCCGGCAAATTGGTAAAAGTGTTGATAGCTGTTTGCGCCGAGAAGCTGATTTTTGGAGCTCCCGCTTTACCGCGTTTGGTGGTAATTAAAATTACGCCATTTGCTCCGCGTACACCAAATACAGCGGTAGCTGAGGCATCTTTCAAAATGCTGATTGTTTCAATCTCGTTAGGATCGAGGTTGTTGTAGGTATCGCGTGCTACACCATCCACCATTATCAGTGGCGACACCGAACTGGCATAAGTTCCTAATCCGCGAATATACAAGTCAGAGGCATCGGCTCCCGGCTTACCGGAGCTTTGTACTGAGATAAGTCCTGACAATCTGCCCGAAAGAGAATTGCTAATGTTGGCTGTAGGCGACTGTACTAGATCTTTGGCCGAAACCGAAGAGATGGCGGCTGTAACCGACTCTTTTTTCTGACTACCATAGCCTACCACCACAACTTCTTCGAGGTTTTTGGACGACTCCTGAAGTACAATTTTAAATGTCAGCTGATTTCCAACAACTCGTTCGAGTGTTTCGTAGCCAATATAGCTAAATACAAGTGTACTCGTCGATGGATTTTGAACATTTTTAATGACAAACTTACCATCGAGGTCGGTTATACCGCCGTTCGAAGTACCTTTTACTAAGATTGATACACCCGGAAGTGGTGAGTCTTTGGCATCAACTACCAATCCGGAAATGTTTTGAGCCATTATTTTACCAAAGGCAAAAATAACGATCAAAACAAAAATCATTCGTTTCTTCATCGTATTCTAATTATGTCGGATTATTGGGGTGTTGCATTCCGATAAGCCAACTGGTTAATAAAAAATATATCTCGTGATTTTGAATTGTTTTTTATCTGCAGGTACAATAAGTCCCTTTGCCGTGATGCTGCAAAAGTAAAAATGCAGATTGTATAACAGTCACTCCTACTCCTCTACAAAAACTATATAGTTTAAAAAAACCACCTATATTTAACCTATATTTAACAAAACGCAAAACACTGTTAATTAAACAATTAAAAACAATTACATCTTTCAAAATCTATTTTGTATAAAAAATATGCTGTTTTTTTATCTCTACAGTGTATTTTTGACACATCAAACCATTTCTCAAGTTATAATATTTATGTTTCAGACAAAACGACTACTCATTGCTTGCCTGTTTGTACATGCTTTAGCTACCGCTAATGCCAGTTTAAGCCTGATAGAGAATGTATGCGTACCGCGCATTTCGAACTTTGATAAATCGGTTTACAAAGCATCGAACCAAATATGGGCAGTGGCGCAGGCCAAAAATGGCTACATGTATTTTGGAAATTCTCAGGGATTAATTGAATATGATGGTACGCAGTGGACTTTGTATCAATTGCCCAATATTGATAAAATGGTACGTTGTGTGAATGTAGACGAGCAGGATTTAATTTATACCGGCGGACAAAATGAGTTTGGATACTGGAAGTGCGACTCCCTCACCCGGCGGTTGAGGTATAAATCGCTTTCGGGTGCTTTGCATTTGAATGAGGAGAGTATCTGGAAAATCATTATACTCGACCAATACGTTTACTTTCACAGCTTTAAAAATATTTATAAATATGATAGCAGGGCAAAGCATTTTACGGTAATAAAAGCTCCAACACATTTTCAGTTTATTTTTAAAGTGGGGAAACGCATCTTTGTCGAAGATAAGGTTCAGGGAATGTTTGAACTTATAAACAACAGGCTGGTGGCGATTGCCGGAGGAAATCTTCTGAACTTCGACTGTATGTACGGAATGGCTGCTTTACCAAACAATGAAATACTAATTGCTGCCAATGGTATGGGGCTGTTCAAAATTAAAAACAATGAGATCGTAAAGTGCAATTTGCCCTGCGAGGCTTTCTTGCGCGAGAATCAGGTTTTTAGTTTGTGTGTATTACCTAACGGACGTTTAGCTTTTGGAACTATTCTTAACGGAGTACTGATTACCGACCTAAAAGGAAATATACTGGCCAACTATAACAAGCAGAAAGGACTTACCAACAATACAGTTTTGAGTATGCTTGCCGATAAAAGCGGAAATTTGTGGCTGGGGCTTGATCATGGCATTGCTCACATCCACATCAACAGCGCTGTAAAGGATTATGCCGATCCTTACGGACGACTTGGCTCTGTATACGACATTAAAGAATACGAAGACAATGTGTATTTTGCCACCAATCAGGGGGTTTACACCTGTAAAACTTCCGATATGCTTTACCCGCATCGTGAACCAAAGTTAAGTATTGTACCTAAATCGCAAGGACAATCGTGGAACTTACAATACTTTGATGGTCAGTTATTTTGCTGCCATAACAAAGGATTATTGAAAGTAACGCCTTCGGGATTGGTTAGTATATATAAAACTGCAGGTGCCAATAAATTCTTAAAAATAAATGAGCAAATAGCCGTATTCAGCACTTACGAAGGCTTATGCGTGCTCAGAAAATCGGCTCAGGGTTACGATATTTCAAACATCGGAGCATATCCTTATTTTGCATTATATTTGGCTAAAGACAGTAACAATGTGATATACACCGGAAACAGTACAGTGGGTATGTACCGGATACAGTTTGACCACGAGTTTAAGTCTGTGATTTCTGTTACCAATAAGTTTGCTGGTATAAGTTATCATACTTCGGGCTTCAAAGGCGTATATTCCGATAGTGAAAATCTATACATTTTGTCGCAAAACGGGGTATTGCTTAATTTTGATTATAAGCAACGAAAATTTTTTCCGAACAAACGTTTAACAGCGCTGATAGCCCAATTACCTAACGTAAACAACATTGCTATCCGTGAACCGGATATGTGGTGTTTTTCGCCGGGTTCTTTTTTCTGTATTCGCAATTACGCATCTTCCGATGCATACATTCTGCCAAACAACATGCAATCGTTGTTTAATAAAATGGTAAACCGCTACGAAAATATTATCCGGCTTAATGATAAAAAATATCTTGCCTGCACATCTACCGGATTTTCTGTAATAAATAATCTCAATCCGGCGAAAAAAGCCAAAAACTTACATGTCATTATCCGTGATATTGGTACGTTCAAAGATAGTATGCAACACCTCGAACTCAAACATTCGATAGCATATTACAGTAATACTCCTATTGAGTTTCCGAATAATCACGCTCCGATTTTTATTCGCTTTACACTACCGCTGTATCGCGATGCCGATAAAATAACATATAGCTACCAGTTAAAAGGCAATATGGAAAATTTTTCTATCCCATCGTCGAGCAATATGGTTACTTTCCCGCATTTGCCTGCCGGCGAATACCGGTTTCAGGTTAAAGCTACCGTTCAGGGAACCAACGAAGTTTATTATTCGCAGGAACTACTGATTAAGATTCGATCGCCATGGTACTTAGGTTGGGGTGGGCTGATATTATTGTTTTGCTTAGCGGGTATTGGTGCCTACGGAGGCAATAAATATCTAAGGAACAGACTCCGGAGGCAACAGGTGCGAATTGCAGAAGAACACGAGAAGGAAATGTCGAAAAAAGATACTCAGATACTTCAGGAGCAAATACGCCTTCAAAATGAAGAATTGTCGCGAATTACCAAAACAATGCTTCGCAAGAATAAACTGATGAATAAACTCGACGATGAGATTACCAGAATTGCCGAAAGCAAAACAATTCCGGGTTCAAATCTTCGTGGACTGAGAAATATTGTAGAAATGCACAAGAACCCTGAAGAAGAATGGAAGGTGTTTGAGTTAAGTTTTAATAATGCTCATAATAACTATTTGGTCAATTTAAGTACCCGTTTCCCCTCACTCACCACATCCGACCTTAAGTTGGCTGCATATATCCGTATGAATATCAGCTCGAAAGAAATTGCAACGCTGCTAAACATCTCAATAAAAAGTGTGGAAATGGCTCGCTACAGGTTACGTAAAAAGCTGGAAATAGAGCACGAACAGAACCTCACATCATTTTTAATGAGCATCTAAGCCGGCTTTGGTTTTAACTTTTTCCGTTGGTAGTCAAAAGAGTGCCACAAGAGTAGTTATTACTTTTGTGGCACCCTCATTTGTGGTGAAGTTGTTATGGGTTAATTATTTATATGCTTTCAGTACGCAAGTTTCGTTGCCAAACTTAATATGCAGTATGTAAAGCCCTTTATCTGTTTTTATTTTAGTCTTATCATCAGTTGGGCGCAATACCTGAAGCGTTCTGCCCAAAACATTCATTACTGTAACTTCGCTGTTTTCGGGCAGGTTATTTATCACAATGCCTTCAGCGGTGCTGTAGCTGTAAATCCGGTTTTCGGTAAGCTCGGCATTGCCAGTGTCAACTGTGGTTTGCACCGTTATCGATGCCGATTTACCGGTGCTATTTCCTTCGGGTGTTACATTGTAGTAATAAGTTGTAGAGGGACTAAGCTCACCCACAGCATAGGATAAAACATTTCCTACCGATTTTGGGTAGCCGCTTAAGCTTTCGGGAGTTTGAGTTGAACCTTCGGTAGTTAGCTTTACATAATCCAGATAAACACGTTTGTTTTTCATGGCATAAAAAGTAAGCGTTGTACTGGTTTTAGCCGGAATATTGTAGGTAAAGGTTTGATATGCATCGCTGTTTACAAACGAAGTAATGGTATCGTTCGTACCTGCGATAACCCAGAGTTTAGCTCCAGCGTCGCTGCCATATTGCTTGGATTTTACGGTAATCACAGACGGTTGCGCGAGGCTAAGCGCAGGGGTTGTAACCGACCCAAAGTTACTACCCGACGCCATTCGTACATTACTGCTTGTTTGCGTTTCGGTATAGCCACCGGTAGTCCATCCGGTTGGTATTCCTGAGTTAAAGTCTTCTTCAATAATTGTTTGAGCAACAGTT
>Ga0316605_10001407_pt1 | contig 13870 bp, 17 predicted proteins | sample OWC_soil_day20_n_FD_207666 | JGI IMG/M metagenome (GOLD analysis project Ga0316605, IMG submission 207666) | Wetland soil microbial communities from Old Woman Creek delta, Ohio, United States - OWC_soil_day20_noCT | ecosystem: Environmental > Terrestrial > Soil > Wetlands | place: USA: Ohio... | reverse complement strand
GGTTGCACCGGCCTGTGGCTTCGACGTAGACCTTGCGCAGGGAGTCGGACCGCACCACCACGCCGTTCCGCGTCGGCTCGGCCCAGAGTTCGTCGCCCGGACGAAGGTCCGCCGCCGCGGCGATTGAGTCGGGGATGTCCCACCGCATGGCCATAGGTTCGTTCCAGCGCGGGCCGCCCTTACACCACCGCGATGCGCGGCCTGGACTTGCGCGTCGCCGACGAGGCGCTGGTGGAGCAGCAGAGCCTGCCGCGCGCCGTGGCCGACGCCAGGTCGAATCCGCCGCCGCTCACCGTCTCGACGGGGAGGCGCCTGACCTTACGCACCGCCGCCGCGTCGGTGTCGGTCTGATGATCGCGGGCCAGCGACTCGAGGGCGCTCCGGATGACGGCCGACAGCCCGGGATCGTCGGCCAGGCGGTAGTGGACCCACTTGCCTTCTTTCCGCTCGTGCACCAACCCGGCCGCGCGCAGGTCGGCCAGGTGTCCCGACACCGTCGAGGCCGCAAGATCCAGCACGGCGGTCAACTGGCACACGCACAGTTCGCCGGTAGTCAGCATGGCCAGCATCCGAAGGCGGACCGGATGGGCCATGGCTTTGAGCGCCCGCACGACGCGCGGCAGGTGATGAACGGGAGACTTGATCGAGTGTGTCATACGCATGCACCCCCGCAGGACACCCGCGCCACCGCACCGGGCGTCCGCGATCTCAACCCGGTCAGGCCGACGCCAGGATGTCCTTCAGGGCGCCAACGGTCGGCACCCGCCCCGCCACCTTGACCGTGCCATCAACGGCCAGCGCCGGCGTGGACATGACACCGAACGCGATAATGGCGCTGATGTCGGTGACTTTCTCGAGGGTGTACTCCATGCCCAGTTCCCGCGCCGCCTGCTCGGCGTGGTCGGTCAACATGCGGCACTTCGGACATCCGGTGCCCAGGATCTGAATCGTCTTCATATCGCTCCCTCGCTAAACCCACGCCCCGAACGCCAGGCCGGCCAGCGTGGACATCACGATGACCAGACCAATGTAGACGATCGTCTTTCGCATTCCCAGGACGCTCCGAATGACCAGCATGCTCGGCAGCGAGAGGGCCGGGCCGGCCAGCAGCAGTGCCAGCGCCGGGCCGCGACCCATGCCGCTGCCGACCAGGCCCTGGACGATCGGCACCTCGGTCAGCGTCGCGAAGTACATGAACGCGCCCGCTACCGCGGAAAACAGATTAGCGAGCAGCGAGTTCCCGCCAACCGCCGACGCCACCCAGGATGAGGGAATCAGCCCTTCCTGGCCGGGCCGGCCGAGCAGTAAGCCAGCCACCAGCACGCCGCCCAGCAGCAACGGGGTGATCTGTTTCGTGTACTCCCAGGTGGCCGCGAACCACTCGCCCGCCTCTCCCCCGGTCACGCTCGTGGATGCGCCCAGCCCCAGGAGGGCCACGGCGAACGGCAGCACGGGATGCCCGGGCGCCGCAAGGGCCGCGACGAGCGTGGCCAGTGCCGTGCCCCCAACATACAACGCCTTCACGCAATACCAGCGGACGAGCACGACAGCCAACGCGGCGCCAAACAACCCCGTCAGCACCCACTTGTAGCGGGCGACCGCTGCCCACGCCGCCCCGCCTTCCGTCGTTTCCGCCCAGTTCGCGAAGACCAGGATCGCAATCAGCAGGGCAAAGAAGGTCGCCTGCTGCCGGAGCGGCCGGCCGCCAGTCGCCGGCGGGGCCGGCGGCATCGCGTCCTGCCGCCGTGTCTCGTCCCGGCGGAAGATGACGTGCATCAGCAAACCAATCATCACGCTGAAGGCCATGGCTCCAATCGCGCGTGCGGTGCCGATACCCGCACCCAGCACGCGGGCGGTCATGACGATGGCCAGCACGTTGATGGCCGGGCCCGAGTAGAGAAACGCCGTCGCCGGGCCCAGGCCGGCGCCGCGCATGTAAATGCCGGCGAACAGGGGCAGCACGGTACACGAGCACACGGCCAGAATGGTGCCGGACACCGACGCGACGCCGTAACTCATCACTTTGCTCGCGCCGGCGCCCAGGTACTTCAGGACGGCGTCCTGGCTGACGAAGACGGTGATCGCCCCGGCGATGAAGAACGCCGGGAGCAGGCACAGCACGACGTGCTCGCGGGCGTACCACTTGAGGAGTTGGAGGGCCTCCGTCAGGGCGTTGTCGAACCGGGCGGCCCCGACCGGCAGGTAGAAGACGGCGAGGAATCCTGCCGTACCGAAGACCAGCCACTTCCACTCGTCTCGCCAGCGCATCTGTCACCTCGGCATGCACGCGACGGGCTTCGCAATCGTGCGATTCGTCACTTCGCGTTATTCCGAAGTGTATACAGAACGCGGATCGTCGGTCAAGGCGCACTCGCATCGCTCGCGTCCGCTTGACAGCGTCGGGTTGCGCACGATATCGTCAATCGTCGATTGCCTATGTCCACAAAGAAACACCCCATCCGCCTGGGCTCCTCCGATCCCCTGTGCTGCCCGACTGACGAGCTGGCCGCCCCCGAGCAGCCGGCCGTGGCGTTGCCGCTCGATGACACCGTGGCCAACGAGGAACTCGCCATGTTCGCCAAGGCCCTGGGACATCCGACGCGGGTGCGCATCCTGCGCATGCTCGCCAAGAAGGAGGCGCGCATGTGCAGCCTCATTGTCGACGAACTGCCGCTGGCGCAGTCGAGCGTCTCGGAGCACCTGCGGATCCTGAAGGCGGCTGGGCTGATCCGGGCTCGGGAAGACGGCCCGCGGGTCGCGTACTGCATTGAGCCGGCCGCTCTCCGTCGGATGAAGGCCCTCCTTGGGGCGCTCTGACGTCGGCGGCGTGAACGTGATTACCCGAGCGGTTCATTTCTCACCGTGAACGAAAGGACCCTTTCCGTGTCTCCGACTTCGCAGATCCACGTCTTCGATCCGCCCATGTGCTGCGCTTCGGGCGTATGCGGCCCTGTGGTCGATCCCAAGCTGACCACGTTCGCCGGCGACCTCGACTGGCTGGCGGCGCAGGGCGTCGCGGTCGAACGGTTCAACCTCGCTCAACAGCCTCAGGTGTTCGTGGGCAACAATCTCGTCCGCGCGGCGCTCGAACAGGACGGTGAAGCCTGCCTGCCGCTCGTGCTGGCGGACGGGCGCATTGTCAGCCGCGGCGCCTACCCTTCTCGACAAGCCCTCGCGCAGGCGGCGGGACTTCCCGCCGTGGTTGCAGAGCCGTCGTTGTACACGGAAGCCGTCGCGGAACTGGTCGCCATCGGCGCCTCCATTGCCGCCAACTGTGAACCGTGCTTCAAGGCGCACTACGACCGCGCCCGGAAACTCGGCGTCTCTGCGACGGACATGATGCGCGCCGTCGAGACCGCGCAGGCGGTGAAGGACGCGCCCGCCCAAGCAGTGCTGGCGTTGGCCAAGCGCTACCTGCGCCAGCCGGCCGCCCAGGAGCCGGCCTCGGTCGCCAAGGCCAACAAGGGCGCGCTTCTGCCGATCGCGGCGCCGGACGATGGCTGTTGCACTCCAGGATCGGGGTGTTGCTGATGCGACTGCAATTTGACCCGACGCGCGTCCTCTTCTTCACCGGAAAGGGGGGAGTCGGCAAGACGTCGCTGGCGTGCGCGACTGGTGTGAATCTAGCGGATGGCGGACGTCGTGTCCTGCTGGTCTCAACCGACCCGGCCTCGAACCTTGACGAGGTGCTTGACATCCCGCTGTCGTCGAGCCCGACTGCCGTGCCGGGGGCATCAGGCCTTTTCGCGCTGAACATCGACCCCGAAGCGGCGGCCCGCCAGTATCGTGACCGCGTCGTGGGTCCGGTCCGCGGCGTGCTGCCGGCGGCAGTCGTAACGCGCATGGAAGAAGAGTTGTCGGGGGCGTGCACGACCGAGATTGCCGCGTTCGACGAGTTCACTCGCCTGCTCGCAGACCGATCGACGACGGAAGGCTACGATCACGTGATTTTCGACACGGCCCCGACCGGGCACACGCTTCGGCTGCTCAGCCTGCCGTCCGCCTGGGAGGGCTTCCTCGCCAGCAACACGTCCGGGAGCTCGTGCCTGGGACCGCTCGCCGGCCTTCAGCAGCAGCGAGCGATCTATCAGGCTAGCCTGTCAACGCTCGCGGACGCCGGCCAGACGACGGTGGTGCTCGTGGCGCAGCCAGACACCGCCGCGCTGACGGAGGCCGAGCGCACGCGCGGTGAACTGGCCGACCTCGGGGTCCGCAATCTGCATCTGGTGGTGAATGGCACATTCGTGGCGCACGCGGCCGGCGATTCGATTGCCGCCGCGCTCGAACAACGTGGACGCGAGGCGCTGGCGTCGATGCCCGCCGGTCTTCGGGCGCTCTCGCGCAGTGAAGTGCCCCTTCGTCCATGGGCCCCGATCGGCGTGGAGCACGTACGAGCCCTCCTCAACGGCCACGAAGTCCCGTCGTCCGGAGCGTCATCCGCGCTCGATCCGGCCGCGAGCGGTGGCTTGTCGCTGGGGGTGCTGGCGGACGAATTGGCGCGTGCGGGCCGCGGCGTCATCCTGACGATGGGCAAGGGCGGCGTCGGCAAGACGACGATCGCCGCGGCCCTGGCGGCAGAACTGGCCCGACGGGGCTTCGCTGTGCATCTCACCACGACCGATCCGGCGGCGCACGTCGCCGCGGCGATGGGCGAGGCCATACCCGGCGTGCGGGTCAGCCGCATCGACGCCGTTTACGAGACGGCCGCGTATGCCGCCGAAGTCCTGGGTGCGGCGGCGGGCCTCGATGAGCGGGGGCGCGCTCTGCTCGAGGAGGACCTGCGGTCGCCGTGCACCGAGGAGGTCGCCGTGTTCCGGGCGTTCGCGCGCGTGGTCGCCGAGGGTGAGTATGGATTCGTCGTCGTGGACACGGCCCCGACCGGGCATACGCTGCTGCTGCTGGATGCCGCGCAGGCCTATCACCGGCAGGTCGAGCGTACGCAGGGGACCTTGCCGGAGAGCGTGCGGCTCCTGTTACCTCGCCTGCGCGATCCGGAGTTCGCCCGTGTCGTGCTCGTGACACTGCCCGAGGCGACGCCGGTGCACGAGGCGATGGCCTTGCAGGACGATCTCCAGCGCGCCGGCATCGCCCCGTTTGCCTGGGTGGTGAACCAGAGCTTCGCGGTGGTCGACACGGACGACCCCGTGCTCCGCGCGCGCGGTGGGCGTGAGCAACGTCACCTGGACGAAGTCAGGCAGCAGTTCGGGGGCCTTGTCGCCGTGACACCCTGGGTGCCCATCCGTCCTGTCGGTCAGTCCGGTCTTCGCGCTTTCATCGACGCGTCGGTGTCCACAGCATCAGACGCCCGTGTCCCTTCCCACTGAGGCAGAACCATGGCTCACGTCGTGTCCAAATCCGAGTCCCCGACTGGCGCAGCCGGCAGCCCCGCGCCGGAGCGCAAACGTCTCAACGTCTTTGAGCGCTACCTGAGCCTCTGGGTAGGGCTCTGCATGGCGGTGGGGATCCTGCTCGGGCGCCTGGTGCCGGCTGCCACCGACGCCCTTCGCAAGATGGAGTTTGGCGCCGGGAGTCAGATCAACGTGCCGATTGCCGTGCTCATCTGGCTGATGATCATCCCGATGATGATGAAGGTGGACTTCGGGGCGATTCGCGAGGTGGGCCGACGGCCGCGGGGCCTGTTCGTGACGCTGTTCGTGAACTGGCTCGTCAAGCCTTTCTCGATGGCCTTTTTCGCCTGGTTGTTCTTCCGATACGTGTTCGCGGCCTGGATCCCCCCCGCGGATGCCAATCAGTACATTGCAGGGTGCATCATTCTCGCCGCCGCGCCATGCACGGCCATGGTGTTCGTGTGGAGTTACCTGTCGGACGGCGACCCGGCCTACACCCTCGTGCAGGTGTCGGTGAACGACCTCATCATGCTCGTGCTCTTCGCGCCGATCGTGCGTTTTCTCGTCAGCGGCGCGTCCTCCCTGGATGTGCCGTTCATCGTCCTCCTGTATTCGGTGGTGGTCTTCATCGTCATCCCGCTCACGATCGGCGTCGTCCTACGCCATTGGTTCATCTCACGGCACGGGAAGGCTTGGTTCGAGGGACAATTGCTGCCCCGCTTCGCGCCCGTCAGCATGAGCGCGCTTCTGCTCACGCTCGTGTTCATCTTCGCGTTCCAGTCCGACAACATCACCAGCAAGACGCTGCATGTCGCGCTCATTGCGGTGCCGATCCTCATCCAGGTCTACTTCAACTCGTCACTCACCTATGGCCTGATGCGGCTCTTCCGCGTGGAGTACGCGGTCGCGGCGCCCGGAGCCCTCATTGGCGCGAGCAATTTCTTTGAACTCGCCGTGGCCACGGCCATCGCCTTGTTCGGGCCCGAGTCCGGCGCGGCCCTCGCCACGGTGGTCGGTGTCCTAATCGAGGTACCCGTCATGCTGTCGGTGTGCGCGGCATGCAACCGGACGCGCCACTGGTTCCCGGCACCGGCTCAGACAACGTAGGAAGCGAGGAACAACTGATGGCAACAGTTGCGGCGCGGAACACGGCCCTTGTGGCGACATGCGAATCGTTCGCGCAGGGCCTGGCCAACACGCCCGAATACGAGGAGTGGCGAGCGGCGCGTGCCGCCCGGGAGAGCGACACCGAAGTGGCATCTCTGAGTGCCGATTTGAAACGCCTCGGCGCCGATCTGCGGCTGGCCCAGGGGCGGCGCGACCCAGTGGCCGCGTCTTTGGAGCAGCGCTACGCGGCCACGCAGGCCCGATTACAGAACCACCCGGCCGCCGTCAGGCAGCAGGCCGCGGCTCGGACGCTGATCGACATGCTGCGCGAGGCGAACACACTCCTGAGCAGCTCTCTAGGCGTGGACTTCGCGGCGACGGCCGCGCCTCCCAGGCAGAGTGGCTGCTGCGGATAGGAGCCGCCATGAGATCAGCGCTCCCTGTGACGACTGAGATCTTCGACCCTCCGATGTGCTGTTGTCCGGGCCTGTGTGGGCCAAGCGTCGATTCGGCGCTGCTGGACATCAGCGACGCCATTCTGAAGATCAAGGCGGAATTCGACGGCCGAGCCACAATCGAGCGGTATGTGTTGTCCCAGCGGCCTGTGAAATCCACGGAACAACTCGAGATCTTGGACCGCCTGAGCTGGAACCGCGTCTCGGTCCTTCCCATAACGCTAGTCAACGGCGCGGTGCTGAAAGAGCGCGCCTATCCGTCGTACGCGGACATGCGAAGTGGATTGAGGGAGGCGCGGTGACCGCGGTCGGCCCGGACGTCCCGGAGGAGGCGGCGGCCCGCACATGACCTACGAATACAAGTGTGACAGCTGCGGAACCGTGTTCGAGATCAATGCGACCGTCGCGGAAAAGGCGCGCGGCCTGAGGCCCGAGTGTCCGATCTGTGCAAGTCCGGAGGCGACGCAGGTCTATTCGTCGATGGCCCTGTTCTCCCGGTCGAGGAGCGGCGGGGGCACGCCCCCGTGCTGCGGCCCTGGGTCCGGGTCCGGACGCTGCTGATGGCGACAACCGCCGTGGATCGTGTGCGCTGTCACTGAGTCCCTTAAGGGCATGCACACCAGGGAGGAGGAACCGCGCATCGAGCAGTGAGCAGGGCGTTGACGGAGAGTCGAGGTTGCCGGCTTACCGGGAGTCACTGACATGTTGACCCTGGCCCATACCTCAGTTGAAGACAGATCGCTTCGCGAGGAGTGGCACCGGCTCAGTGCCACCGCGTATGCCGTGCGGTTTTCCAGCGGCTCAGAGGAGACCCACGGCGACGGGCCTCCAGCGTTCACGCTGATCGTTCGGGACAGGGACCACCTGCGGAGGGTGCTCGAGGCCGACGCGTACTCCGCGGCCCTCTCGTTCCTGCGGGCAGATTTCGGCGTGGTCGGCGATCTGGTTGCTGCCGTGCATGTGTGGCGGAACAAGACCGTGCGGGGCTGGCGGGCACTTCTCTATGCGTTCGCGGCGTGCGCGGCGCCGCACCGCATCGAGACGGTGTTCCAGACCCGCGCCCGAGCGGCTCAGAACATCCGCTACCACTACGACCGTTCGAACGACTTCTACCGTCAGTTCCTCGGCCAACGCATGGTGTACTCGTGTGGCTATTTCCGCACGCCCGAGACTCCGCTCGACGACGCCCAGGCCGCCAAGGTGGACCACATCTGCCGAAAGCTCGATCTCCACGCCGGTGAGCGCTTCCTCGATATCGGGTCCGGGTGGGGCGCGCTGCTGATCCATGCGGCAGCGAAATTCGGTGTGCGTGCCACCGGGTGTACATTGAGCAAGAACCAGGCCGCGTACGCCATCGAGGCGGCCAGATGTCACGCGCCGGACGCGCACGTGGCCGTCCACGAGACCGACTTCCGCGACATTACCGGCCGCTTCGACAAGATCGCGTCCGTGGGGATGTTCGAGCACGTGGGGCGTCGCCGGCTCCATCGGTACTTCCGCGCGGTGCACGATCTACTGGAAGAGGATGGGCTCTTCCTGAATCACGGCATCGTGCGCCCGGAATTCGTGAGCGATGACGCGCAGACCCTATTCGTGCAGCGGCGCGTGTTCCCGGGCGGCGAACTGTCCCATCTGTCCGATGTCATACGGACGGCCGAGCTGACGGGTTTCGAGGTCTTGGACGTGGAGGATCTGCGGCCGCACTACGCGCTCACGTGCCGCGCGTGGGTCGAGCGCCTCCAGCAACACGCGACCGCCTGTCTCGACGTCGTCGACTTGGCCACCTATCGAACGTGGCTGCTCTACCTGGCTGGCGCGGCGGCCGGCTTCGAAGACGGTTCCCTCAGCGTCTCCCAGCTGCTTCTGGCCAAGCGGAGCTGCGCGCGGCGGCACCTGACCCGCGAGTACGTCTACTGCGGAGCGACGGCGCCAGGATGCCCGCCCAGTTCGGGCGAGGCCGGCAGTGCGGAGGGGCACGCCCGAACATCTTCGGACACGTGAGGACGCCCTCGGGAGAAGCGCATGACAGAAGAGGTTCGCTATCCCTTGCTGCGAAAAGCGAATGTCCGAGCCTATCTCACGCTGATGAGCGTCTGGATCGTCTTCCGGCTCGTGTCGGCCGCGGGACTTATGATGATGCTCGCGCCGACGCTGGCCTGGCGGCCCGCCGTGGGCCGGGCGCTCGTCACGGCGATGGGCGGCAGGGCCATCATGGTCGGGGCGAGCGCCTTGAACCTGCCTCAGCTGCGGGCAGGCTTCGTCCGGCTGTCGAGGGGAGAGCCGGATGCGCAGATTCCCGCGGTATGGTACCCGGTCTTGACGATGGCCACGGAAGTGGCGGTCAAGTTGCAGCGCTCGCTGCGAGATCAAGACGCCAGACGCGACGCCACGTCATGGTCGGGTCCGAAATGATGAGCAGTCCCGCCACCGGGCGTGTATCTCGGAGACACGCAGAGTGGCAGTTTTGCGTCACGTCGCTGCAAGGAGGAGTCTCATGGCCATCCTCACCGTCTTCCGCCACGTCCCGCCACCGATCATCGGTACCTGCGGCGTCATCCGCGACCGGACCTTTGACGTCTTCGAGGAAGAGCTCGACTGGCTCGAGGCCTGCGGGACCTTCGTGGAGCGATTCGATCCGGCCACCGATCTATCAGAAGTGAGCCGCCGGGAGCCGGTCAGGGAGATGCTGGATGCCGAGGGCGACCGCTGCCTGCCGCTGATTCTCGCGGAAGGCGAGGTCGTTTCACACGGCGCCTACCCCAGCCGCACGCAATTGGCCCACATCGTGAGCAGCGCCGCACGCCGGTGACCATCTCGCACCGGGACGTCGTGCCGGTCGCGTCCATCAACGTCACGTCGTCGAACCGGGTTCTGGCCTCCCGGAACCCGGTTCGCCACCGACACGCACCAGCACATCCAGGTTCGTTGTAGCCCGGTAGCAGGTTCAGCCGATGTCTGCGTCGAGGCCGGACGACGCAGGTCGGCATGACGAGGTACGGGTCTGCGCCCGATCAGCTCATGCCTCCCCTCGCCGAATCTCGGCCATCGCGTGCTCCGAGCAGTTCGGATCGTCGCAGCAGAGCGCGCAGACGCGCTTGAGCGACCCGAATCCGAGGATCTCCACCTCCGGCGACAGGTAGCCCGGCCTCACCTGCTCTGACCGCATCAGGTCCGTGCTCAGGTATTTCTTGTTGCTGTCGCTCAGAGTGGTCACGACGATCGTGTCGGCGCCGATCTCGTCCTGCACCTTGAGCGCACCAATGAGGTTGGCGCCCGAGGAGATGCCCACCGCCAGCCCGACCTGCGCCAGCTTCTGCGCCATCAGGATGGAATCGCCGTCGGACGCCTCGATGATTCTGTCCAGCTCGTTCAGCTTGACGAGGGCCGGAATGAACTCGTCGGAGATGCCCTGGATCCGATGTGATCCCACCTTGTTCCCGGTGCTCATGGTCGGCGACTCCGCCGGCTCGAGCGGGTGTACGCGCACCGCGGGGTTCTTCGAGCGGAGGAACCGCCCCACGCCCATCACCGTCCCGCCGGTGCCGACGCCGGCCACGAACGCGTCTGGCGTCAGGCCGGCGCCGCGCAGTTGGTACCAGATCTCCGGGCCCGTGCTCGTGAAATGCGCCTCGGAGTTGGCTTCGTTCGAAAACTGCCGCGGGAGGAACACGTGCGGCTCGCGCGCCGCCAGCTCCTCCGACTGGCGGATGCTGCCGAGGAACCCGCCCTGTGCGCGGCTGACCAGAACAATCGACGCGCCGAAGCTCGAGATGAGCGCCATGCGCTCGCCGCTCATCCAGTCGGGCATGAAGATCGTCACGGGATGACCGAGCGCGCGGCCGACCGCCGAGAACGCGATGCCGGTGTTGCCGCTGGTCGCCTCCGCGATGGTGTCGCCCGCCTCGATGGCGCCCGAGGCGTACGCCTGCCGGAGCACGTGCAGCGCCATCCGGTCCTTGATGCTGCCTGTCATGTTGGCCTGCTCGTACTTGGCGTACACGACGCGCGCCTGACCGCGATAGCGGAGATGGATCGCGACGAGCGGCGTGTTGCCGATCATGTGCGACAGGCCCGTGAAGCGGGCGTCAATACCGGGATCGGGGGCGGACTTCGCAGGGGTGGTCATGAGTTGCTCCAGTGCTCGACTCGCCTCTCGGGCGGTCCCGGTGGCGCGCTACTTCTTCTGCTGTTGCTGCTGCGCGCGCTCGGTGGATGGCGGCACGTAGCCCTTGATCCGCATGTAGGTGACCAGGTTCCCGTAGTGCTCGTTCACGTGCGTGAGGTTCCCGATCAGCCGGCCTGCGCGCGGCGTTTGGCTCGTTCCCGACGTGATCAGCTCCATCGCCCTGGAGTCGGTCATCGTGCCATAGACGGTGTCGCAATAGGCGAACACATCCGCCAGCGCCTGCTGGATCGCTGCCTTGGTCGTGGCGTTCTTCTGGAAGTCGTTCTTGTTCGGGTTCGGCTCACCCTTCGCCGTCGCACAGTAGTTGAACTGGCTGTTGGCGACGTGGCCGAGCATCTGCGCGAACGTCATGACCTCTTTGGTCGGCTGGAAGGCATAGTCGGCCTCCGACACCTTCTCGGCGGACTGCGTGATGTTCAGCTTGGCCGTGTTGTACGAGTTGAACAACAGGCGGCTGAGCGGATCGGTCGGACCGGCTGGAGCCGCAGCCTGCGCGGGAGCCGCCGGTGTGGACGGTGCAGCGGTCTGTGCGAACAGCGGGACCGCGACGCACATCGACAGGGCAACGATGGCCAGTAGACGATTCATGAACGCTCCTTGAAAAGCGACGAGGCCTCAATCCGGGCCTCTCCGTCGCTTGACGAGTCCCGGGCGCCGTTCGGCGTACCGTAGTCCCGGCGTCTGGCGGCGGCAAGCGACATCACGCGGCACAACGCCGTCGCCGTGTAATGTCGTGGTCTCGGGTGGGGAGGAGGAAGCCGAAGTCGAACCCGGCACATCGCGGCGATCGCGATGACGTCTCCGGAGCCTGTCCGGGGAAGCACGCCAGCGGGCGCCCGGCGAGTCCGCTTACGAGGCGGCCTGGATCCAGCCCTTCGCCTCGTCGATCGTCGGGATCTTGCCCTGCGACACGATGCGGCCGTCAATCGCGACGGCGGGCGTGGTCATGACACCGCGCAGGGCGCCGGCCCGCATGTTCTCGACCTTCTGGACCATGGCGTCTTCACCGAGCTTCCTGCCCAGTTGCTCCAGCGCGAGTTCCATGATCTTCGCGGTCTGCTTGCAGCGCGCACAGCCCGGCCCGAACACCTCGATCATCATCTGCGTTTCTCCTGGCGAGCGAAGGATGCGCGGCGCGCCGCCTGCGACCGATCGCCGGTGCCGAAGGCGGCCCTCAGGTCGCGTCGCCGTCGGCGTGCGCCTGGCCGTTGTGCGCCGCTTCCCACTCGGCCTCTTCCCGCTTGACCGTCCTCCACCACGTGAAGTGGTGGCTGTAGGCGAACTGTTCGTTCACAGTCCCCGTGACCGTCGAGAGGAAGCCGGCGCCTCTTCGGGAAACACGGCGCCCATGAAGACGTGTGTCATCAGGCCCGATACCACGGCGGCCGCGGCAACGAAGTGTACCACGGTGGCCCAGCCGATCACCCAGGCGCATCCGGCCGGTCGAACGACAGCACGGCGGGCCAAGGGTTCGCGGTCGGATGATCGGCGCAGCACGGTGCTCTGAGTTCCGCCGGAAGCACCCTCGCTTCGGGACGGGGTAGAATCCCGAGCATGGTCACCAGGGGGCACCATGCGCCCTTCCCCCGCCCCCCCCGTCATCGCGGGCCGCTCGGTTCGCGACGCCATGTTCTGCGGCGGGTCCTGGGATTCGGCCTCGCCCTGCCGTTCGCCGGCGCACTCGTCGCCATGTTGCGGGACCTGCAGGCCGCCGGTTCCCCGGTCACGGTCGCCATCCCACCGGACCTGCCGGTCGGCCTGTCCGTCCTCGACGGCGCGATCGTGCATCGCGACGAGCACGGATCCCTCAGCGCCTACTCCAGCCGCTGCACGCACCTAGGCTGCCGGATTGACCGGATCATCGGCGAGGAGGCGGTGTGTCCCTGCCACGGTTCCCGGTACCGCGAGGACGGCACGGTCTCGTCCGGTCCCGCCGCGCGGCCGCTCACACCGCTTCGGGTGGAACCGGACGCGGCCACCGGAGGCTGGATTGCCCGTGCGTCCTGAGCGCGGCGGGCAGGCGCCCGTCATCACGCTTCCCTGGGGCACGATCGGCGACCTGGCGACGGCCGCCTTCGTCGTCGCGGCCGTGTCGGGTGTGGCGGTTGCCGTGCCATACGACACGCAGGACGCCCTCGGGTCCATCGCGGCCATGCTCCTCGCCAATCCCGCTGGAGCGTTCTTCCGCAACGTGCACTACTGGGCCGGCCAGCTGTGCCTGGTACTGACGCTGATCCATGTGTGGGACCACCTGCGAGCGAGTACCGAGCATCGCGTGAGCCGGGGCGTGTGGCTGCGCCTCGCTCTGACGCTGCCGCTGCTGGCCTTCATCATGCTCTCGGGGTTCATGCTGCGCGGCGATGCAGAGGCCCGTCAGGCGCTGCGCATCCTGGCCGAGGCGACATCGCAGATTCCCCTGCTTGGCCCGCTCGCCGCGACGATGATGTTTGGCGCGGGCGGGCGCCTGGACGTGGTCTACGTCCAGCATGCGGCCACGGCGACGATCGCGGTGTGGCTCTTCATCATCGAGCACGCGCGCCGGGGCGTGTGGCCCCGCCCGTCGGCCTTCGTGGCCGTGACGGTGGCCGCCAGCGCGATCTCCCTGGTCCTGTCGCCGGGTCTGCACGACGGGCTCGAGCCCATCGTGAAGGGACCGTGGTACTTCCTCGGCCTCCAGGAGATCCTGCACTGGACGCCCTGGCCGCTGGTCGTCGTGCTGGCAGGCTTCGCCATCGTCGGTGTGCTCTATGCCGTGCGCGTTATCCCGGCGTCGC
>Ga0316605_10001406_pt1 | contig 13876 bp, 7 predicted proteins | sample OWC_soil_day20_n_FD_207666 | JGI IMG/M metagenome (GOLD analysis project Ga0316605, IMG submission 207666) | Wetland soil microbial communities from Old Woman Creek delta, Ohio, United States - OWC_soil_day20_noCT | ecosystem: Environmental > Terrestrial > Soil > Wetlands | place: USA: Ohio... | reverse complement strand
CGAACCGGAGGCAACACAAGTAGTAGTTAGTGGCCCCAAAGACAGTCTGGTGGTGAACTCCCGAAACAGCGTATGCTTTCCAATAAAGTTGTGGAAAAAATTCTTAGAAAGTAATAAAAACCAAGAGCTTCAGGTTAGAATAACAGCACGTAAAAATGGAAAATGGTTACGTTATCCGGTCTTTAGTTGGAAAGTTGTTGCAGATAAACTCGATTCGTATTTAAGTTACAGACTGATTGAGCCGGGCTATGAAGTTTGGAACAAAATCCAGATTTGCGAAAGAAATATAGAAAATTTTGATGAACGAATAATTGCCGACAATTCTCAAACCGACAGATCGTGTATGAACTGCCATATTTATGGCAATAAATCTGGTAATCTTTCCATGTTTCATTTGCGGGGTAAAAAAGGAGGTACTATTCTGAATCAAAACGGTAAACTTCGGAAGTTGAATTTAAAGAACGAAAAAATGATTTCGCCGGCTATTTATGGCGATTTTCATCCCAGTGGAAAGTTCGGGGTTTTTTCGACCAATACAATTATACCACGTTTTCATGAAGTTGGGAATAAACGCCTTGAGGTTTACGATACTGCTTCGGACTTGGTAATTGCCGATTTTGAGAATAATCAGATGATAATTTCACCAATTGTGTCAAGAAAAAATGAACTGGAAACATTCCCTGTTTTTTCGCCTGATGGACTTTGGGTGTATTATTGCTCGGCACCATTGGTTAAGTTACCTCAGGAAATAAAGAAACTGCGATATTCTATTTGCAGAATACCCTTTAATGTTGAGAAAAAAGAATGGGGAAGCAAAATAGATACGGTATGGAGTGCACAAAGCAGACATGGGTCGGCATGTCATCTTAAGATTTCCCCTAATGGTCGATATCTTTTGTACACGGTGGCCGATTATGGAACTTTCCCAATTTGGCACACCGAGGCCGACTTGCAACTAATGGATCTAAAAACCGGAGAGATAAACACATTGCCGTTGGTTAATTCAAATAAATCGGACACGTATCACAGCTGGTCGTCAAACTCCCACTGGTTTGTGTTTGCCAGTAAGCGCGACGACGGTCAGTACGGTAAACCGTATTTTGCATATGTTGAAGCATCGGGCAAAGTGCACAAAGCTTTTGTATTACCACAAAAAAATCCGGAGTTCTATGACCATAACCTGAAATCGTATAATATTCCGGAGTTGTCAAAAAGTAGATTGGTTTTCGATGCTCAGGACGTGAAACAAATATATCAGAATGTTGATGCAGAGTTATTTAAATAATTTCAAATATTAAAACTCGCATTCCGTAAACTTTTGGGGAAGCAAGTTTTATGCGACAACTTATTAAAAAATAAAAAAGAACGCATGAAATACACACATTTAAATCAGAAAAATATTTTTACCATTTTGTTTGGTATAATTGTTTTGTTGTTCTGGGGGCTAACTTACAGATATCATTTAGCTTACTCCGAACAGTATCAAATGTTTCTTTTTACACCAGACTATTTTCTGGACAGGTTTGCACATCCTGGCGGTGTAGGAGAGTACATAGGCGAGTTTCTTACTCAATTCTATTATTATCAGTGGATTGGAGTAGTGATAATCAGCATTTTGTTAATGCTGATACAGCGACTGGTATGGCTTCTGAGCAGGGTAATAAAAGAAAATTCATCATATTACTTACTCAGTTTTATCCCTTCAATTGCTCTATGGGCGTTTCTTTGTGATGAAAACGCGATGTTATCATTTATTGTTTCTATTTGTTTTGTTCTGTTTTCTATCTATTTATACAATAAGGTAAAAACATTTCGTTTTCGTTTTTTATATCTTATTCTTGTACTTCCATTGGTATATTGGTTTTTTGGAGGCGCATACCTGATATTTATAACATGGGGTATTATCAATGAAGTTTTAAATTTCATAAGCAGGAAATCAAAAAATCAGTCAATATCTTTGTTGCTTGTATTTATGCTTTGGGGAGTTTTGTTGCCATTAATAGCAGAGTACTTTGTTCAATATCCGTTATCCCGGCTGATAATAGGGGTTAATTACTATCGTTTTCCTACAGGATTGCCCGTTTCGGGAATTATAGCGCTTGCGTTAACGGCACTAATGCCTTTTGTTGTTGCAAAACTGCCATCGATAAATAAGAGCAAACTTTTATATACGATTGCTCAGGGGATCGTTATTTGCGGTTTAGGGGTGTATGCTATTTCTATTTCCAGAGATATGATGAAAGAAGAAGTTATGCATTATGACTATCTTACCAGAACATATCAATGGCAGAAAATTATTAAACTTGCAGAAAAAAAATCTCCAAAAGCACCTTTTTCTGTAACATGCCTTAATTTAGCATTAGCCAAAACAGATCAATTGAGCAATCGGATGTTCGAGTTTTTTCAAAATGGAACGGAAGGCCTGTTGTGCGAATTTCAGCGCGACTACATGTCTACTTTGCCTACCAGCGAAGCATTTTATCATTTAGGAATGATAAATACTGCGCAACGGTTTACTTTTGAAGCTATGGAAGCTATCCCTGATTATAAGAAAAGTGCACGTTTATATAAGAGGCTTGTTGAAACAAACCTGATAAACGGACAATATGAAATAGCACGAAAATACCTGAACGTACTCAAAAAAACACTGTTTTACAGAACCTGGGCAACTGAAATGATGTCGTATCTTGGAAATGAAAAAAAAATAAACGGTCATCCGGAATATGGATGGTTGCGTCAGATTTTGTACAAGGAGGATTTTTTGTTTAGTAATCCGGAAATGGATATAATGCTCGGGTTCCTGTTTCAAACAAATAAGAAAAACAAAATGGCATTCGAGTATTTGATGGCTTATGTGTTGGAGCAAAAAAATCTGGAAAAGGCAATCAGATATTATCCTTTAGGAAAATCTTTAGGATATTCGGAAATTCCGCGTAGTTACCAGGAGGCTTTAATTTATGTCTGGACTCAAAAATACAGGTCTTTTGATAATCTGCCCTGGAGTATTTCTCCCAATATAATAAATGATGTGGTGGATTTTGCTCAAATATATACAACTCAAAACAACCCGGAGCCAATTCTGGCCCGAATGTATGGAAAAACGTTATGGTACTATTTATTATTTAGATAAGCATTGTTATGAAGAAAAATGTATTATTGTTACTCCTGCTGATAATGTTTACAGCGTGTAACGAAAAATTGGAAATTAAAAATCATATCGACAAGCATCCATCCATATATCCTGACTATGTTGGCGTGACGATACCTGTCACGATAGCTCCGCTTAACTTTACTATGGACGACGATTCTGTGGAGTCATTGGATGTAGTTGCTAAGGGAACTGATGGAAGTGTTATTCATGAAAGAGGAAAAAATATCGTATTCTCGCCCAAAGAGTGGAGCAAATTACTAAAAACCAGTAAAGGCAATAGTATAACAGTAACTGTTTGTGCTCTTAAAGGTGGTGAATGGACGCAATACAAGGACTTTTCCATTTTTATCAGCAACTACCCTATTGACTATGGATTGGTATACAGACTTATAGCTCCCGGATACGAGGTTTATAGTAAAATGGGTATTTATCAGCGTGAATTATCATCATATAAGCAAACTGCATTATATGAAAATACCCTTGTTACCGGCACTTGCGTTAATTGCCACTCCTTTGCTAAAAATAATCCTGACCTCTCAAGCTTGCATGTACGGGGTAAAAACGGGGCAACAATTATTAACGTCAACGGTAAAAGCGAATTTCTAAACACCAAAACCGATGAAATGATTAATTCTTTTGTTTATCCATACTGGCATCCGAGCGAAAAATATATTGCATACTCGCTTAACAAAACCCGACAAGCTTTTCATGTAATAAAAGATGAGCAGATTGAGGTCTTTGATATGGTATCGGATATCGTTGTTTATAAGATAGATACAAAAGAAGTTTTGATGAGTAAGCTCTTGACTACTTCGGCATTTGAAACATATCCTTGCTTCTCGGTAGATGGGAAAACGCTTTTTTTCTGTACTTCGGATGAAAAGAAAATACCAGAAGAGTATAAAGACATAAAATATAGCTTGTGCTCCATAGCCTTTGATCCGGAAAAGGGAACATTTGGAGACAGGGTTGATACGCTAATCTCAGCAAAATTAACCAACAAAAGTGTTTCATTTCCTCGTCCTTCGTATGATGGAAAATATATTTTATACAACTTGGCTGATTATGGCAACTTTCCTGTACATCATAAAGAATCAGACTTGTGGCTGCTGAGCCTTGCCGATAAAAGCACAAGGCGCTTGGACGAATTAAACAGTAACTTTGCAGAGAGTTATCATAGCTGGAGCAGTAACTCACATTGGATGGTTTTTGCAAGCAGGCGCGATGGAGGATTGTATGCCCGGCTTTATATTGCATCTATTGATGATAAGGGGAAGGTAGGCAAACCATTTCTGTTGCCGCAAAAAAAACCATTAAAGTATTATGATGAATCGGTATATGCTTATAATGTGGCGGAGTTTGTATCATCTCCTGTAAAATGGGATAAGAGTGAAATTGAAGGTGGATTAACCTCAGAAGAACGAACGCAAGTAAAGGTCAGGAATTAAATGAAATACAAGCTTTATACATTTTCAGCTCAACATGTTAATGTAGAACTTTCTTTTTTTGATGAAACAAACGATGCCAAAGAGTATCATCTTATGTTTCATGTAAACGGTGACGGTATAAGTTACGAAACCCAATTAAGCCATTTACAGAGTGCATATCGGGAAGTATTGATGGACAATATCCTGCAAGGTGCCATCCCGGTTATGAAGCGCTACTTCCTTAGCGATTCGGCCAATCAGGCTGCATTATTAGAAGAAGAGCTGAAATTACTCCCGGTATGCCCTACCTGTATTCTTCAGCAACCTCCATTAGATGGCAGTAAAATTGCCCTGTGGTGCTATTTGACAAAATCAACTAATCCATTGTACAAACACTATTGGGTGGCTGGCAGAGGATTTAGCTCCGGGAACTCGGAGGAGCAAACAAGCAGCTTGTTGCATGATTATGAGTCAGAACTGAGTCTTAATAATTTGAAATTGGAAAATGATTGTATCCGTACCTGGTTTTTTATACAAAATATAGATGTGAATTATGCAGGTATGGTGAAAGCCCGAAAAGAAAACTTTGCTAAACACGGACTAACCGAAAAGACTCACTATATAGCCAGCACGGGGATAGAAGGCAGGCATGCCGACCCCGGAATTCATGTACTCTTTGACGCTTACTCCGTAAAAGGACTACAGGCCGGGCAAATACAACACCTATATGCTCTGAATTATTTAAGTCCTACAGCTATGTATGGAGTTACTTTTGAAAGAGGTGTTTGCTTATTGTATGGCGACCGACGACAACTATATATAAGCGGTACGGCCAGTATAGATTGTAATGGCGCCGTAGTACATAAAGGCGATGTTGTTTCGCAAACAGCAAGAATGTGCGAAAATATTGAACAACTTTTGAAAGAAGGCGAATCTGGTTTTGAAGATTTGGCACAAATAATCATTTATTTAAGAGATGCCTCTGATTATTTGTTTGTAAAAAAAATACTCGAAGATAAATTTCATCAGGTTCCTAAACAGTTTGTAGTTGCAGCGGTTTGTCGTCCTACATGGCTTATTGAAATGGAATGTATTTGTATTCGCAAAGACAAGAATGATAAGTATAAGAACTTCTAAGTAAATAATCTTGCATATAATTCCGGTTGTTTTCTATATGCTTCTGCTTCAACATCTGCCCGTTGAGCTAATAACGCATTTCAGCAATCAAGATATGAAGTTTGCTTTTATGAATTATCATTTTATTAAGAATCTTCAAAAAGTCGTTTTTCTATCATACTACATCAGTTTAAATACTTTGGAAGTTGTTGACATAATATAAAAACACAAAGAAAATTTCAAATTAAAACATGCTTCCAAATCAAAAATCCATCTCAAAAGTAAAGTTATTCTCATGTTCAGATAGAGCGTATTGAAAACAAAACAATAATAAAGCCTTGATTTAATTGACTGTAATTGGTGTGGCAACTTCATTTATTCTGCGGTTCCTGATTTCTGGCGCAGGTATTACAACTAATTTACACTCATAAATGCCTTGTTTAATCACAGATACTGGGTTGAATGTCGAAATAGTATCAGGTATAGCTAAATAAATATGGCTTTCGTATAAATCAATGTTCTATTTTTGTATGTTAGAATTATTCTTTTACAAACAAGTGATATCAACTTTTTACCTGCGCTTTAAAAACATCGAAAGTAGTTTTAGCGAATGAGGTCAAAATCCTTCATTTTTTATGTAAAGAACTATGTATTTACTAATATGCTTAAAAAAATCACGAAGAGTTTAACTTTAAACCATCTGCTTTGCAATCTCTTTAACTATCAGGCCTTCAGCTAATATTTTAACGCAAAATAACTGAATGTTCTAATAGGGTAAAAAAATTGAGAAAATACATCATAGTATCGGAAGAGATAAACTTATTAAATATTTAAAAACATGAAAAAATCACTATTACTCATTTTTTTAGGAGTAGCCTTAAATGCTTCTGCCCAATGGGCTTTCCGGTTGCCAGCCATTATCAGCAACCATGCTGTTTTTCAGCAATTGTCCGATGTCAAACTCTGGGGTTTGGGTCAGAGCGGCAATACTGTCAAAATAATATGTAGCTGGAATCCAACAGATACCGTTAAAGCTGAGCCCCGTATGGACTGGACATGGGAAACGTATGTAAAAACTCCCAAAGCGGGAGGTCCTTATACCATCACTTTTATCAGCAGCACCCAAAAAGTAGTTATCGAAGATATTCTGATTGGCGAGGTTTGGCTATGTTCAGGCCAATCGAACATGGAATACGCTTTCAATTGGGAATCGAAACCCATCGATGTAGGCGATGAAGTGGCCAACTCGGCTAATAACGAGTTGCGCTTTTTCCAGTTATCGCATACGTTTAGCATTTATCCAAAGGAAAATTCTGATGGCGAATGGAAGGTGAGTTCACCGCAAACAGTTCCATCGATGAGTATAGCGGGTTATTTTTTCGGAAAAGCCATCAATCAAAAATTAAAAGTTCCGGTGGGCTTAATTGCCTCGTACTGGGGAGGAACCAATGTGCAATCATGGATTCCGGGTGAGGTTTTTCAGAGAAACGAAGAACTTAAAAAGTTGGGCGAAGATACAAAACCCGTCAACTGGGCACCCACTAAAAATTCAGTGATTTATAATTCGATGATGAATCCGCTGAAAAAATACAAAATAGCCGGAGCCATCTGGTATCAGGGCGAGGGTAACACCGGTGAACCTCAGAATTATGGCAAGCTTTTCGGCGCGCTCATAACAGGCTGGCGGCAGGCTTTCAATAATGATTTCCCGTTTTATTTTGTACAGATAGCTCCCTGGAATGGTTACTGGAAAAATAGCTCGGCTTACCTGCGCGAACAGCAGCAATCGGTGCTCTACTTACCCAAAACAGGCATGGTGGCAGTAGGCGATCTGGTAGATAATATTGCGGATATTCATCCCCGTATCAAAAAAGAAGTAGGAGTGCGTTTGGTGAATCTGGCGCTGAAAGAACATTACGGTGTACTGGATTTGCAACCATATCACCCTAAATTCAAATCATTTACGGTAAACAAAAACAAGGTAAATGTTCAGTTCACTACCACAGGCAAACTGGCAAGTAAGGTGAAAGCGCCTGCTAATTTTCAGTTGGCTGGAGCCGATGATCAGTTTTATCCGGCTGTAGCCAAAATTGAGAAGGATGGCTCAGTAACACTTACATGCAAAGAGGTAAAAACGCCGGTGAACATACGCTACTGCTTTACCAACGACGCCATGCCCGATATTTTTGATGTGAATGGATTGCCACTTCTGCCGTTCAGAACGGACAAAGTAGAATATAAACCGTAAAACTCTAACCTGAACAAAGGATAGATAACTCTCAACAAACAGGCAATGAATTATAAATGTAAAATAAAGAACATAGCTCAACTTAAAGCCTCTTTAGGTTTTTGGGTGCTTCTTTTCTTGCTGCTTGGGTCGTTCAACGGCTTTTCGGCAGGTAATTCTTTTGTGATAATGAAAAATCATCAATTTTTTGTAAACGGCAAGCCCAATTACTATATCGGTACTAATTTCTGGTACGGTGCTATTTTGGGGAGTAAAGGTGAAGGCGGTAACCGCGAACGGCTAATCAGAGAACTCGATTTTCTGAAAGCCAACGGGATTGAAAATCTGCGTGTTTTGATAGGTGCCGATGGCGAAGATGGTGTGCATACCAAAATAGAACCCACCTTGCAGAAGAAACCCGGAGTATATAACGATGAAATTTTCGACGGACTTGATTACCTGATGGCCGAGTTGGCAAAGCGCGACATGAAAGCGGTGCTCTATTTTACCAACTCATGGGAATGGTCGGGCGGATACGGGCAGTATCTGAACTGGGCAGGTAAAGGCGTGTGTCCTATACCACTGGTAGCTGGGTGGCCTGCTTACATGGACTTTGTGAAGCAATATGCCTCGTGTGACGAGTGCAAAGAGATGCTCAAAAAGCACATCAAAAAAGTAATGACCCGTAAGAACCGGTACACAGGCAAGAAATATATCGATGATACTACAATTTTTTCGTGGCAGATAGGCAACGAACCCCGCGCTTTCTCCGATGAAAACAAGCCTTTGTTTGCAGCCTGGATAAAAGAGGTGGCGGCTTATATCAAGTCGCTGGATAAAAACCACATGTTGAGCATTGGTTCCGAAGGTGAATGGGGTTGCGAAAACGATATTCAGCTTTTTGAACAAATTCATGCCGACCCTAACGTTGATTATCTTACGGCACATATCTGGCCTAAAAACTGGAGTTGGTTGGATGTGAACAATATAAAAGGAAGCTTACAGAAATGTATAGATAATACGGCCAAATACTTGAACGATCATTTGGTGGTGGCACGCAGGTTAAACAAACCATTGGTGATTGAAGAATTCGGATTTCCGCGTGATCACCACAAATACAACCTGAAGGATTCTACATCCTGTCGCGATCAGTATTACGCATCGGTGTTCAGGCAGATACAGCAATCGGCCCAAAACAATGATGCGTTGGCCGGATGTAATTTTTGGGCGTGGGGTGGTTTTGGTCGTCCGCAGGGCGAGCATGTTTATTGGCAAAAAGGTGATGATTATCTGGGTGATCCGGCTCAGGAGGAGCAGGGATTGAACTCGGTTTTTGATACCGATGCCACCATCAGCCTGATAAAAAACTATACCGACCGGCTAAAGGGAAAAACCGCTTTGGTGGACGATAAAGCTATTCCGGAAACGCGGGCACTCTACGCAAGACTGAAAAGTATTATGAACAAAGGTATTATGGTGGCTCATCAGGACGATGCAGCGTATGGCCATGGTTGGTACGGCAAGCCCGGAGAATCTGATGTGAAAGCGATTACGGGCGATTACCCGGCGGTCAACGGCTGGGAAATAGGTCATATCGAGATTGATGCACCTTATAACCTCGATTCTATCTATTTTACCGACATGAAACGGCTGATAGGCGAAGTACACGAACGTGGCGGCATCAATACCATCAGTTGGCACGGCGACAACATAGCTACCGGTAATACCGCCTGGGATTGTGCTCAGGATACGGTGGTGCGAAGTGTATTGCCCGACGGTAGCAATCATGCTAAATTTCTGAAATACCTCGATAAAGTTGCCGATTTTTTCAGCGATTTGAAAGATAAAAACGGCAGGCCGATTCCGGTTATTTTCAGGATGTACCACGAGCATACCGGAAATTGGTTTTGGTGGGGAGCCAAACAATGTACCCCCGATGAGTATAACGAACTCTACCGCATGACGGTAAAATATCTCCGTGACACGAAAGGCGTACACAACTTATTGTATGCTTTTTCGCCGGCAGATGTAAACACCGAAGCGGAATATCTGCTCCGCTATCCGGGCGACGAATGGGTGGATGTGGTAGGTTTTGATACTTATGCCTTCGGTACTGACGCCAAAGACGTGGAAGGTTACCAGAAGAAAATAAGGGATAACTTATCGATAGTTACCAAATATGCGGCTAAAGCTGATAAAATTCCGGTGCTGGCCGAAACGGGCATGGAAGGAGTAAAAATAAACGATTATTATACTAAGGTTTTACTTCCTGTTATTCAGCCATTTAAAATAAGCTATGTATTGTTGTGGCGCAATGCCTACACCATACCCACACACTACTATGTTCCGTTTCCGGGACACCCGGCAGCCGATGATTTCAAGAAATTCACAAATTCGCCCGGAATTTTGATGAATAAAGATATTAAATGAATATAGCCCGTGTGTGTTTTTGAAACAATAGATAAAAGGAACGGAACCTCGCAACCGATGGGTGAGGGATAGTAGCGGAAAGGGCTGAAGGGAAGGCGTAGCCAACCGAAAGTACTTGTAGCGGATAGCCCGACCCCGCCAAAGCGGGGGCACCCCCAAATAAAAAAAGTAACTATAAAGAGAGGTGAAAAGGTTTAGAAATATATGGATGTTCCTGATACTGGCCTTATGGATGGTGAGTGTAGCGGTAATTGCTCAGGATGCGGTGGTGACGGTTAATGCTGCCAGCGGGAAACGGGCTGTGTCGCCTTATCTGTATGGGCGGAACAATAGTTTTGCCAATAGTTTTGGTACGGCTTCATCGGCTTCGGACATAGCCATGTTTAAGGAGGCCGGACTTAGATTTGCACGCGAGAATGGTGGAAATAATGCGACGAAATATAATTGGCGAAGGAAAATATCGAGTCATCCGGACTGGTATAACAATGTGTATGACCGTGATTGGGATGCGCTTTCGAAAAGCATTGTAGCTAATGTGCCTTCGATGCAGGTGATGTGGGCTTTCCAGCTGATAGGGAAAACTGCCTCGAACAAAAATAATAATTTCAACGACTGGGCTTACAATAAATCGCAATGGTGGAGCGGGTGCGCGCAAAATCTGGCTGGTGGCGGCACCGTGAACACCGCGGGAGGAAGTGTGGCAACCAAAAATGGTGACCCCACACTTTATACGATGGACTGGCCTGCCGACTCGACTGTGGCGATACTTGACCATTGGTTTGGTACGAAAGGCATTGGGCTGAACAGCGGAAATTTTGTGTACTGGAGCATGGACAATGAGCCTGAGATCTGGAATGGAACGCATGATGACGTAATGCCAACTTTGCCGGTGGCTTCGGCTTTTATGGATAAATACTTTGCAGTGGCGAAAAAAGCGAGAGCGCTTTATCCTGGTATTAAACTTTGCGGGCCGGTGTGTGCCAACGAATGGCAATGGTACAAATGGGGCAGCGAAACCCTGAAAATAAACGGAACTTATTACTGCTGGTTAGAGTATTTCCTGAAACGGGTGGCCGATGAGCAAAAGGCTACGGGCATCCGACTGTTAGATGTGGTGGATATTCACTGGTATCCCGGTGAATCGGCGGCTTCGGATATACTACAGTTACACCGTATTTTTTACGATAAAGCATACGTATATCCTGGTGCAAACGGAATAAAAACGATAACGGGCGGTTGGGATACATCGCAGACGAAAGAGTATATTTTTCAACGGATCAGCGACTGGATTGTAAAATACTTTGGTGAAAACAGTGGAATTACGATAGGCCTGAGCGAGTCGGGTATCAGTACCACAGATGCTAATGTAAATTCGGTAGTTTACGCATCGATGCTTGGGACGTTTGCCAACAATGGTGTGGAGTACTTTACGCCATGGACGTGGAATGTGGGCATGTGGGAAACCCTTCATCTGTTCAGCCGATATGCTAAAAACTATAGTGTGAGCAGCGTTTCGACACTTGAGAATACGGTGTCGGCTTATACGACGGTTACTGCCAGGGTCGATTCAATGACCGTCGTGCTGGTGAATCGCAATCAGAGTTCATCGCGGAGTGTGAAAGTGAATATTTCGGATTTTCAAATTACAGATGGCAGCTATCAAACGCTGCAACTGGCTTCGCTCCCAAGTACCGAAACATTCAAATCGCACAGCAGCAACGCTCTGAAGCAGGGGTCTGTAAATGTTGTTGGTAATGTTTTTACCGTTACTTTGCCAGCATTGTCGACCACCGCTGTGTTGTTGAAGTCGGTAACAAGCGGTATTGAAGATCCAGTATCGGGCACCGAACAATTGAGATTGTATCCGAATCCGGCGACTGATATACTGCATGTTGTGCCAGAGGGAGCCTTACGGGGCAATTATAATATCACCATTTACAATGAAAGTGGCAAGACAATTAAAACCATGAACGGTTTATTCGATGGAACGAACGCAGTAAAACTTGATATTTCGTCGATTGCAAGCGGACTCTATTTTCTGAAAATTGGGAATGAACGGTTTACCAAAACGTCGAAATTTACTATTTGCAGATTACACTAAAGTAAAATTTCAAATATAAATAAAATAAACATAGTCAGCGATGAACGATTTTAAAGAAGCGCTGAGCTTGCTCAAGGCTCGCCACGAAGATTTTTTAAGCCGTAATAACACAAAAGTTACTGGTGGAAATGGTATTTACGACAGGTATGAGAACCCTATCATTACCGCAGAACACGCCCCGATTCACTGGCGATATGATCTGAACCCGGCGACGAATCCTTATTTGATGGAACGGATAGGTGTGAATGCCGCAATGAATTCGGGTGCTATGAAGTGGGGCGACAAATACTTGCTGGTGGTACGCGTTGAAGGTATTGACCGTAAATCGTTTTTTGCGATAGCCGAAAGCCCCAATGGAATCGATAATTTTCGGTTCTGGGATGAGCCTGTTACCATTCCTGAAACTGATGAACCTGATACCAATGTGTATGACATGCGCCTCACGGCTCACGAGGATGGGTGGATTTACGGCGTGTTTTGCAGCGAACGCAAAGACCCGAACGCTGCTCCGGGCGATTTGTCGTCGGCAGTGGCAGCTGCGGGTATCGTGCGGACTAAAGATCTGAAGACCTGGGAACGCCTACCGGATTTGAAATCGACAAGCCAGCAACGCAACGTGGTGCTTCACCCCGAGTTTGTGGATGGTAAATACGCCCTCTACACCCGTCCGCAGGATGGATTTATCGATGCCGGAAGTGGCGGTGGAATCGGTTGGGCATTGGTTGACGACATGAAAAATGCTGAAGTGAAAGACGAAAAAATTATCAATTCCCGCTATTATCACACTATTAAGGAGGTGAAAAACGGCGAAGGTCCTCACCCGATCAAAACGGACAAAGGATGGTTGCATTTGGCTCACGGAGTACGTGGCTGCGCTGCCGGATTGCGCTATGTGTTGTATCTTTACCTCACCGATTTGCAGGATCCCACCAAACTGATTGCCGAACCTGCCGGATATTTCATTGCCCCGGTTGGCGAGGAGCGTATCGGCGATGTGTCCAACGTGGTTTTCAGCAATGGATGGATAGCCGATGAAGATGGCAAGGTGTTTATTTACTACGCTTCGAGCGACACACGCATGCACGTGGCTACTTCCACGGTGGATAAGCTTTTGGATTACGTGTTGAATAGTCCGGCTGATGGCTATCGCTCGGCTGCTTCTGTTGAAAGTATTAAAGAGCTCATTGCCAAAAATAAAAAGGTAGGGTATTAAAAAATATTTCCAGATAATTTATGAAACGAGAAACTGTCATTGTCTTTTTTCTGATAAGCATGCTTTCCGCTTTTTCCACGGCTCAAAAAATGTCATTGAAAGGCGAGTGGAGCTTGTTTATCGACCTAAAGAATGAATGCGGTCTTTCGTTGGATAAGATCAGGTTCAACGATAAAATTCTTTTGCCTGCGTCGCTCGATGAGGCGGGTAA
>Ga0316605_10001404_pt1 | contig 13886 bp, 13 predicted proteins | sample OWC_soil_day20_n_FD_207666 | JGI IMG/M metagenome (GOLD analysis project Ga0316605, IMG submission 207666) | Wetland soil microbial communities from Old Woman Creek delta, Ohio, United States - OWC_soil_day20_noCT | ecosystem: Environmental > Terrestrial > Soil > Wetlands | place: USA: Ohio... | reverse complement strand
GATCCGTCAGTGCAATTCACTGAAGATGCATGCAAAATGCTGGTCCGGGTACCCCGGGTATTTCTAAAGACCGCTCTGAAAGGCTGTGTGGACTGGGCCAAAGAAAACAACGTGACATTGATCGACGAGAACCACATGACCCAGATCAACGACAAGCGTTCCAAAGAAAAAGGAAAATAAAGCAAATCGCCTTGGTTCAAACACATGAATCAAGGCGATTTGCTTTACTTACGCTGGGTTATAGATGGTTCTACCTATCTTTTGGCGAAATACCAGAATTTCCATCCTTGATAAACCAATACGATTGGTACAAATATTAAAGCAGCATAGAACATAACCGTCAAGGTATATTGGCTGCTGGCCGCATCAAACAGGTTGATGCCGAATTTGGCATCTATACTGGACGGCAACATATACGGATAATTGGCAAGATAACCGATAATGACCAAAAGCGGCAGGGTCAGCATGCCGAATATCAGGCTAAGCCAAGCGGATTTTTTTCGTGTAAAAAGGATATTGGCCAGAGTGACAAGCACCAGCAACACCGGAACCGCCCAAAGAATCGGGGCATCGTTAAATAATTGGCTTCTCCCGAAGATGCCTTCTCCTGTATTGAATGCCATCATTTCATAGAGCACTGCCAAAGCAACTACAATGGACGCCTTGAAGGCAATTCCGTATGCTTTTTCTTTGAATGCATCTTTGTTCTTGCCCCCTGTCAGCACAATCCACGCGGAACCGGTAATGGCACAAACGGCCACGAACAACACACCCATAACAATGGAATTCAAATTGAAAATTTCAAAGAATTTCCCTTCATTTCCGTTAGCGCCAAGCTTCAATCCACCAAAGAGATTGGAGAAATAAACACCAAACACCAGTGGAATCAATAAGCTGGAAATATTCCATGCCCTTGTCATGATTTTGCGCCAAAGTGGATTTTCGTCCCTGTATGCCAGCTCAATGGTGACGCCGCGAATCATCAACAGAATCAGTAGTAGGAAAAACGCCACATAAAGACTTTCCAGGGTTTTTGCGAACACCGCGGGAAATGCGGCAAACGTGCCACCGATCGCCGTAATCAGCCATACTTCTATGCCGTCCCAATGTAGGCCTGCAGGCCTTGAAATTGCCTGTTGGGCATCTTTATCCTTGGTGATGAAGGGCTGGAGCATGCCGCTTCCCACCACGAAGGATTCAAACGCCAGATATACGCTCCAGGCTGTCAATAAAATTGCAAACCATATGATTGCCAGTACATCATGACTCATTGACAACACCTCCCTTATCTTCCAGCGCAGGACCTTTTCTTGCCTTCTTCATTAGAAGATAAAGATCCATGGCGAACAATATAATGTAAAACACTATGAGGGTGAACAGGGAGAACCAAACAGCGCTTTCTGCTACCGTTGAAACTCCGTCTTCCACAGTCATTAGGTTATAAACCAGCCACGGCTGTCTGCCTACTTCCGCTACGATCCACCCAAGGGTGATGGCGATGTATGGCAATGGAATTGCATAGATTGCAATCTTCTGAACCAGCCGGTTTTTTTGCAGTAGTTTTGGCAACAGCAGAAGGAACAGGAAAAATCCAAGGAAGAAGTATCCCAACACCTGCATGATCAGGAAAGAGTAATATACAAACTTCACCGGCGGTTTTCTGTCAAGATTGCTCAGATTATCGGCAGCGGCTTTGAGGGTGGCCTCCGATTTGGCATCGATGTCCGCCTCTTTTGAAGTTTCCTTGACTTCGCCCGAAGTCATCTGGCCGTTGGCATCCACCTGGTCCCGAAGAATCGCTCCCTTAAGGGGCTGAACGTCATTCTGCCCAAGATACTTGGCATAGGCATTTCCTTCAATTGGAATCAGAATGCTTGCCATCAATCCGACAATGACGGCAACAGTCATTGATTTCTTAAAGAAAGCGGTTCTTTCCGCATTGGGGGCCTTCAAGTCTTTCATAAAGTGGAACGCACTGACGCAAACCACAAAGAAAGCACCCAACAGGAAGGCTGACAGCAAAGTATGTGCCAGCATAAACAGCGAATAAGGATTCGCAACCACTTCAGCAAAATTGGTAAGAAGCACTTTAGAACCATCCGCAGCCATCTCATAGCCGACCGGGTGTTGCATGAATCCATTGGCTGTAATGATCCAAATGGCAGAAATGGTTGTGCCTAAAGTAATCAGCCAGACCACTACCATTCGGAATTTGTCCGAAAGTTTGTGGCGTTTGAAAATCCAAATTCCGGCAAAGGTCGATTCTAGAAAAAATGCTAGAAGCGCTTCCAGTGCCAGCGGGGAGCCAAACACATCTCCCATAAAAATTGAATATGCAGACCAGTTAGTACCAAATTGAATTGGCATAATAAGGCCTGTGACGATGCCCACCGCGAAGTTGATGACGAAGAGTTCTCCCCAGAAATCAGCTATTCGCCTGTACATCTGATCCTTCTTTACCACAGCTAACGTTTGAAAAATTGCGGTTAATAGTATGAGTCCGATGGTTAGCGGTACAAAGAGGAAGTGGAAGGATACAGTAAATGCAAACTGTAACCTACTCAATAAAACAATCATTGTTTCACCACCTTTTCAATTGAATATAATAAATAATTGTTTACTATACCTAACAGGTTAAGTATAGTACTGCGTTATTTTGTAGTCAAGCACATTTTTGGCAAATCTAAAACGACACCATTTCAGGTGTCGCTTGTTCATTCCAATTATTCCATAATCTCTTTTTCAGCCTTTAGACGCTTGATTTTGCGTTGCAGTGGAAGCACCAGACCAAACAACAAAACCAGTCCCAGTGCCAAAAGCGGCACCCCCATCCATACGTTGAAACTCGTTTCTCCGCTCAAATTTTGGTTGATCCCCAGCATTGTGTTGGAAAACCCGATCAAAAGCTCCGCAATGGTAAGCACCAGCCAGAGTTGGTACACTCTTTGATAATGCCCCAGTTTGGAATCAATGTCTGAGTATAGATTAAACGGACCGTCTTTGGTTTTTTTACGAAAGTACACCCATCTCATATAGGCCGCTACCTGCTCCACTCCGGTTTCTTCCAGGAACCCAATATATTTCCGGCTTTCAGGATGCACCGCTACGTTTTCGAGGAGTTCCAATCGATAGGTGTATTCGCCCGGTGTTGTATCTTCAAATACATATCTGCACCAGGAGTAATCCGTCATGGCCAGCCCTTTTGCTGCCATCTCATTCAGCCATTTTTCTTCTTTTTCATAATCCAAAAATGCTCTTCTTACAATATGTTTCATCGGTCTTCCCTTTCTGTCTCAAATTTTTATTCTCTGCTGGATCTATTCTCTATGCTTAACACGCGTTTGCCACTCTCCACCAATTCCTGTAATCGAATTAATTCGTTATGAACCACTTGCTTGCCCTTGTCTGTGATCTGATATTCTTTTTTCCTGGCATCTGCCGGACCTGTGAGAGGAATAATCCAGCCCTTTTCTACCAGGGTATTGATGGCGCCGTACAAAGTCCCTGCGCCAAGTGATACTCTTTCCCCGCTCATTTCCCGGACCTGTTGCATAATCCCGTATCCGTGCAGCGGGGTATTGAGAGAAAGAAGGATATAATATACCGCCTCCGTTAATGCTGTCTGCTGGTTTTGCTCTCCCATGATTATCTCCTTAAATTGATATTTGAACTTTCGTCGACCTTTGCCGGATGCTTATTATTACGCATCTCGATATATCGGCTTCCGACACATTGAATTATATCGGCTAACGATATAGTTGTCAAGTATTTTTTTTGTGATGTCACTTCTTGGCAAAATAAACTTGTTTCACAGGTCTTTTTTGAGGTAGAATGAAGTATAAGCATTTCAAGCAAAAGCGAATTGTATTGAATTCTTTAAGAAACGGAGGAACAAGAATATGTTAGATAAAGCTATTTCAAAATTATTGAATGAACAAATCAACAAAGAGTTTTACTCAGCGTATCTTTATTTGGATTTTGCCAACTACTTTACCGACGCAGGCCTTGACGGGTTTGCCAATTGGTTTACGGTACAAGCCAAAGAAGAACAGGATCACGCCATGTTGATGAATCAATATCTCCACAACAATGCAGATAAGGTTACCTTGGAAGCGCTGGCCAAGCCGGATGTTCCCTTAAAGAACCATATGGATCCCCTGAAAGGCGCTCTCGCTCACGAAAAATTGGTCACCGCCTCCATTCATAACATTTACGGTGTTGCAAGCGAGCAAAAAGACTACCGTACCATGCAGTTCCTAGATTGGTTTGTGAAAGAACAAGGCGAAGAAGAAAAGAACGCAGAAGACAATATCAAGAAATATGAACTTTACGGTTCCGACGCCAAGGGTCTTTATGCACTCAATGGCGAAATGGCAGCACGCATGTATGCCCCACCTTCACTTGTTCTGTAATCCGGATAAGTGAATGAAACAACCCCAAAATAAATATATGAAATAAAAAAGGCGAACCTGCAGGTTCGCCTTTTTGAATTTTATGCCTTTGGCAGATACAGTTTGAAGACACTTCCAATGTCTCTTTGGCTTTGGACCTCCACCCTGCCGCTATGCGCTTCCACGATGGACTTGACGATGGCCAGTCCGATGCCGGATCCGCCGGTTTTTTTGTTTCTGGACTGATCCGCTCTAAAAAAGCGTTCAAAGATGTATGGCATATCCTCTTTCGAAATGCCCACTCCAGTATCTGCAACTGTAATGCAATAGTCCTTTCCCTCATCACGGAGGGTCATGGTGACATTGCCTCCTTCAGGGGTGAACTTCAGGCTGTTGGAAACCAGGTTGATAAGTGCCTGGGTCATTTTGTCTTCATCCACCGCAAGGGTTGACAGCTTTGCCGGCAAATCTAAAGATATGTCGACGCCTTTTCGGAGGAATTCGGCTTCAAATGTTTTCGCAACCTTTTCTATCAAGCCATTTAGATTCATCGGCCTTTTGTTCAGCTGGATGTTTTCCTGGTCGTACCTTGTCAGCTCTTCCAGGCTTTGGACAATTTTGGCAAGCCGCACTGTTTCTTCGTGACACAGGTTCAACCTTTGAATATCCATTTCCCAGACGCCGTCCTGCATGGCTTCAATATGACTTTGCAATGTGGCCAATGGGGTTCTAAGCTCGTGGGCGACATCTGCGGTGAGACGCTTGCGCAGGATTTCCTGTTTTTCCAAAGAATCCGCCAAACTGTTTACCGTATCGGTCAATTCAACGATTTCTGTGGTGGTGGATTTTTCTGTTACCCGTTCTATTAGGTTCCCGTCTGCAATCTGACGAGCTGCGTCTGTTACCCTCTTAATTGGGGTGGAAAGTTGCCTTGCGATGATAAAGCCCAGTCCCAAAGACAAAAGCATGGCGATGCCGGCACCAACCCAAAGTAGTCTGTTCAGTGTATTGAGGAATTGGATGTCGCTTTCCGTATAAAAATACGGTCCGTAGTATCCGACGACTGTGGTGCCAACCACTTGTCCGTCGATGGTAATTGGATAGTCTTTTTCTACATAACCACCTTTGAAATTGTCATAGTGCCTCTTCATAATCTGGGACATGTTTTGGATAATGGCGGCGCATTGGCCGCTGTTATGCACCATGGCATCCCAAAGCACGGTGCCGTCTTTGCCTTCAATCCGAAGCATCAGTCCGCGTTCCAGCGCATTGGCGCCAACAATTTCAATACCGTTGGCATCCCAGGTGTTTCCCCAGTCTTGATAGCCTTTGCTAAGCACCGCAACCACAGCCTGGTTTTCTTTTTCCTGCTGATCAATGACGTATTCTTTGAATTGCTTATCCAAAAGCACATTGGCAAACAGACTAATTAGACCGAATAGGATTACGGTCACAGCCACAAAGGCAAGCATTAATTTTGTTCGAAGTCTAATTTTCATCCAGTTCACCACCAAATTTGTATCCCACTCCATGAACCGTTTGAACGTATCTGGGCGTTTTGGGATCGTTTTCTATCTTTTGTCTGATGTTTTTGATGTGGGTGTCGATAATACGGTCGAAGCCGTCAAACTCGTCATCCAGCGCAAAAGCAATCAGTTCATCTCTTGTGAACACCTTGGTGGGATACTTGAGCATCACCATCAAAATGTTGTATTCGTCCGGGGTCAACGCCACCGGTTTGCCGTTTTTTCGGATTTCATGACGTAGTATGTCCGCCACCAGCTCTCCGTCGTTCATGGATAGTTCGCTGAACAGAGGAACCGGCTCTTCAGAAACCCGCCTTAGCAGCGCATCTACACGCGCCATCAGTTGCCGTGGGCTGAAAGGTTTGGTCACATAGTCGTCTGCGCCAATGGCCAGCCCTGATACTACTTCTTCTTCCTGAATCTTCGCAGTAAGCATGATAATGGGCACCCGCGATTTTTTACGGATTGCCCTGCACAGGTCTTCCCCGCTGATATCGGGCAACATCAGGTCCAAAATAATCAAAGACGGTACATATTTGTCAATCAAAGCCATCGCTTCCCCACCGGAATAAGCATACACAACTTTGTATCCACTTTTTTCAAGGTAGGACTTCACCACATCTACAATGTTTTCTTCATCATCAATGATGGCGATGGTCTTTGGTTTTGTCATGACTCTCACTCCTTATAAATCATATGGCTTGAGCAATACATCGATGTTAGTTCCGTCCGGATTATCCATGGTCTTAAAAATCCAGCCCTCCACGTTGTTTACATCAACACCCAGTGCAACCAGGGGATCCGCGGCTAATACAAACACGATGTCTTTGTCGTTGGTGTCGGCATCCTTTGCGTATTCGAACTTGCCGTTTTGCAGCACAATGCCGTAGTGGTCAAGTTCTTCATGGTAGGTCAGGTTGGATCGGTCAAAGGCGACGCTTTCAAAAAGTGAATCAGTAGCATTGTCTTTCAGTCCGGTGCCATCTCCATAGGATCCAGTGGCATAAAACATATTCTCGTCCACCCGATAACCTTCGCTGAGGTTCGAAACATCAAGTCCGGCTGCCACAAATGGCGACAGAGGGGTTACAATCGCTAGATCTTCTTGACCTGTGATGCTGTAATCATGGCTGATGCGCAGGGTTGTTTGGCCATCTACCGTCAAGTCATAATAGTGGGTTTCTTCTGTATTATCTACAACCAATTTTGGATTAGCATCTAAAATATCGTTCAAAGATCCCGGGCTGTAGTTCAACACCACATCGGTGCTGCCGCATGACGCCAGGAAGACGGTCAGGGCTACCAAAAGTGTGGGTACTGCAAAATATTTCTTTTTCATAAACTTTCTCCTAATTATATCATCATCAAAGGGTTATCACGAATATTATTTTAGTCGGAAACGTTTGAGTCGAAGAGCGTTGCTTACAACAGAAACTGAGCTCATGGCCATGGCCCCGCCTGCCAAAATCGGGCTTAGCAATGGACCGCCAAACAGGAACAACCCCCCTGCTGCAATTGGAATGCCGATGATGTTGTAGATAAAGGCCCAAAACAGATTTTGCTTGATGTTCCGCATGGTGGCGCGGCTCAGAGCAATGGCGGATGACACCTCTGTTAACTCGCCTCTCATCAGCACAATATCCGCCGATTCCACGGCTACGTCTGTTCCGGTTCCTATGGCCATGCCGATATGGGCTTGTACAAGTGCCGGTGCATCGTTGATTCCGTCTCCAACCATGGCGACTTTTTCGCCCTGATCCTGAAGTCTTTGAATCTCCTGGGCTTTGTGCTCTGGCAATACATTGGCAAGCACTTCGTCGATGCCGACTTCCCTGCCGATTGCCAAGGCTGTTTCTTTGTGGTCCCCGGTTATCATCACCACTTTGATGCCCATTTTCTTAAGTTGTGCAATGGCCTCTTTGCTGCTGGGTTTCACCTTGTCTGCCGCTGCCAAAAGGGCTGTCATCTGACCGTTTATGGCAATAAACATTAAAGTCTTTCCCCTAGATGCCAATTCCTTTTCATCTGTTAGGGCAACATCAAGCGCAATCCCCTTTTCTTCCATAAGTTTTCGGTTGCCTGCCAGAATCTTTGCTCCTTGCACTGTGGCTTGGATGCCCCGTCCCGGTATGGCTTGAAAGTCCGTGGGCTCTGATAGGGTCAGGTTTTGTTTTATGGCTTCATTCACTATAGCTTTGGCGATGGGATGCTCCGATCCCCGTTCAGCCGATGCTGTCATGGCAAGAATGTCTTTTGAATCCCGCTCAATAAAAATGAACATGTCGGTTATCTCGGGTTTTCCTTCTGTGATTGTACCGGTTTTGTCCAGCACCACCGTAGTGATTTTTTGTGTGGATTCCAGAGCTTCTCCGCCTTTGATCAGCACACCCAGTTCGGCGCCTTTGCCGGTTCCCGTCATAATGGCGGTTGGTGTGGCAAGACCCAGCGCGCAGGGGCAGGCAATGACCAAAACCGATACAAAAATGGTCAGCACAAAGTTGAAATCCTGACCCGAGATGGCCCAGACTCCTGCTGCCAGAAACGCAATGACCAAAACCACAGGAACGAAATATCCCGAAATCACATCCGCCAGTTTGGCGATGGGGGCTTTCTTGCCCTGGGCATCTTCCACCAACTTGATGATTTTGGAAAGGGCTGTGTCTTCGCCAACATAAGCCACCGTGATTTTGACCAGGCCTTCATGGTTGATGCTGCCGCCTGTGACTTTGTTGCCCGGTTGTTTTTCCACCGGCAGGCTTTCTCCTGTCAGCATGGATTCATCCACCGTGGTCAATCCTTCTGACACAACGCCGTCCACCGGAATAATTCCGCCGGGACGCACCAGCACCAAATCTCCGACTGCCACTTCATCAACCGGAATTTCCAGTTCTATGCCGTTCTTTAACAGCACTGCGGTTTTTGGCCGCAGGTTGAGCAGTTTTTTGATGGCTTCTGAGGTTTTCCCTTTGCTGACGGCTTCCAGATATTTGCCCAGCATAACCAAGGTAATTACCACCGCCGCAGATTCAAAATACAAGGATTGTGCAAATGCAAAATCACCCAGGTATATTTTCACAGTGGCAAAGATGCCATATAAGAAGGCGCTGCCGGTTCCAATGGCCACCAAAGTGTCCATATTCGGAGAACCTTTCACCAAGGTTCTTAGCCCTACGGTAAAAAACTTACTGCCCGCCAGCATCACCGGCACGGTCAGGAAAAGTTGCACCAATGCAAAAACCAAGGGGAAGTCATGGGAACTCATGAACCCGGGCAGGGGTACCCCCAGCTTGGGGAACATATGGGCCATGGCGATATACAGCACAGGTAGAGAAAACACCGCAGCAATGACAAGACGAATCCGCATCATCCGCAGGGCCTTTTCTCTTTTTTCTTGTTCTTCATCCCGGGTTTCACTATGGGCTTCTCTGGGAACATATCCGGCCTTTTCGATTGCGGCCTTGATTTCAGTCAGTTTAACCAGTCTGGGATCATATTCAAAGACACCCCGGTTGGTGGCCAGGTTGACACCGGCCGATACCATGCCGGGCAATTTTTTGGTGACCCGTTCCACTGCAGCCGAGCAGGCCGAGCAGGACATTCCATCAATGTCCAATTCTACCCTTTTTAGTTTTGTAGCTATTTCATTCATGAAAAGCCCCTCTTTCATTTTTATCGTAATCTTATCGTATTTTCTTTTGCAGGATTAGTTTTGTACGCCGCAACAGCTTGGAATTCCGGCAGTTCCATTGGAATCGCCGGTTTCGCTTCGTGCAGCCAATGCTTTGGTGTCTGCCGATGACAAGTCATCCACCACCAGGACATCTGCGTTGATCATTCCCATCCAACAGGAATATGGAATGGTTCCGGTTTTGTCCGGTGTGAATTCGATGATGTTGTCCCCTTCTTGGAGTTCAACTTCGACACCATACGCTGGAATCACCAGGGCATTGTTACAGCTGTTTATGGTGCCGGCTGCCGCGTGCAGGTTCCATCTTACAGGTACGCCTTCTTGCACAACCAGATCAGGATAACCGTTGTCCGTCAGCTCGGAAGTGATGGTCTGAACATTTCCCTCCAACACGGCCTTGTCTGCCGCGTTTGCACTATCCGCTGAGAACAACCCTTTATTCATTGCCAGTACCGCGCCTGCAGCCACCACGGCCAGAAGAACCACTACCACCAATATTTTGTTTCCATTTGATTTTTTCATTTCTATTTCCTCCTCAAAGTTTTAAAATTTATATTCGGTTTAAAGTTTATATCCAGGGAATGCCGGAAAGGGCAAACCCTCTGCTAATCATTACAAAGCCCAAAGCCAAGATTACAAGTGCGCTGACTTTCATCATTTTGGCGGTCAGCTTGCCGCCTATCAATGATGTGGCGCTTCCCAGTCCAATCAGTAGCGGGGCTGTGCCCAGACTGAAAAAAAACATGGATGCGGCGCCTACCAGGGCGCTACCTGTGCCCAGGGCATATATTTGCATGCCCTGCAATGGGCCACAAGGCATCAGCCCGTTCAAAAGTCCTACAACCAGCGGGCTTTTTCCCCTCCCAAAATTTATAGAGAAGCTTCGGAACGGAGCCGGCATTTTGGGCATCCACTTGCGCATCACAGGCGCAATGCCCAATAAGTTGATTGCCATGATAATCATAAACACACCGGAGGCAATAGCCACAGCACCTCTGGCCCAGCCCGAAAAACTGACGGCTGAACCCAGGGCACCTACAAGCCCGCCTATAATAGTGTAAGAAATCACACGGCCTCCATTATATAAAAGGCTTGTCCGAAGCGCAGTCAGTCCTTTATTTTGTTTTCCCGGCAGTGATCTTTGGGTATCGGCGGCGACCACACACTGGGAAACCGCCAGGCCCCCGCACATTGCCACGCAATGCAGAGAAGTCAAAAGTCCTACGACGAAAAGGGCTGCGAATCCCATGGAAGATTGAACTTCCGGCAGGATATTGAATCCGACCGTATACTTGATGATGATATAAAGAGCAACAATCAGGATACTAATGGCGGCGAATTGGAACAGAGATAGGTTGGAGTTGTTTTTTTCGTTGATTGCTCCACCTTTTCCCAGTTCCTTTTCCAGGCTTTTTTCATCGATCATCGCGCTTAACTGATATTCTTGCTTTGCCAGCACGTCCCTCATAGCCTTTTGGTCGATTTTGCTTTCGTCATACGCAACGGTCAGGGTGGCTTTGCCGTAATCGACCTGGACTGCAATCACGCCCTCCTGCCTTTCCAAAATCCTTTGGATTCGGCCTTCGCAACCGTTGCAAGTCATTCCTTCCACGAAAAAGTTCTCCCTTTTGATTGGGCCTTGCCCGGGATTCTCTTTTGCTTTCAATTGTATGCTGGTTTGCCTCATCGCTTGTCCTCTCGTTCATTTCTGTTATGTGTCTACCATACCCATTGGCTATGAAGATTTTATGAAGACAAAAAAACATTACTGTACCAAATTTCCCCTTGATTTGCGAACATATGTTCTTTATAATAGAATTCCCAATAGGAGTAACAGACATGACCATCATGCACATTGATGCCAATTCGGCCTATTTAAGCTGGACGGCCGTCCATATGTTGGAAAAAGGATATCCCATCGACATCAGGGACATCCCCTCTTGCATTGCCGGCGATCCCAAAAACCGCCACGGCATTATTCTGGCCAAATCCGGCCCCGCCAAGAAATACAAGATTCAAACCGGTGAATCTTTGATGGAAGCCCGCAAAAGATGTCCGGAACTAGTGGTCTATCCCCCCAACTATGATTTATTCCTTCTTTGCAGCAACGCCATGTATGACATTCTCCGGGAATATAGCCCCCTAGTCCAAAGATACAGCATCGATGAATGCTTTTTGGATTATCGGAATACCGGCGGATCAGCCAAAGATCCGGTGGAGGTGGCTGCCGAAATAAAAAATCGGATCCATGAAGAGTTAGGCTTCACCGTAAATGTGGGGGTTTCTGTAAACAAACTTTTGGCCAAAATGGCCGGAGAGCTTCGCAAACCCAACGTGGTAGAAACCATCTGGCCTGATGAAGTGCCTGCCAAGCTTTGGCCCCTGCCGGTGGGCGACCTGTTTATGGTGGGGCGTGCCACCAGCAAGAAGCTTTTGGCCATGAATATCCGTACCGTGGGGGATTTGGCCAATGCCGATTTGAACATGCTAAAGGTCCTGCTCAAAAATATCCACGGCCAGCTGGTGTGGGAATATGCCAACGGATTGGACCTGACACCGGTGACCGCCAATAGCGATATTCTGCAAAAGAGCGTGGGCAACAGCATTACAATCCCCTATGATGTGTCCACCGAAAAGGAAGCCAAAGAAGTGTTGCTGGCCCTTTGTGAACGGGTGGGCATGCGGATCCGAAAGCTGGGATGCAAGACTTCCCTGATTTCCGTCCACCTCAAAACCAACGAATTCACAGGCCGGGGTCATCAAGTAAAGCTCAGCTATTACACCGACTCCACCTCGGACATTTACCGGGTAGGATGGCAACTGCTGGAAGAATCCTGGCGCCGTGAACCCCTGCGGCAGATGGGCATCTCCGCCGGCGATTTTGCACCGTTGGACCGGGAGCAATTATCCCTTTTTTATCCCAGAGATCTTGAAAAAGACGAGCAAATGAATCGGGCTGTGGACCGAATTCGCCTTCGTTACGGAGACCGGGCCATTATCCGAGGGGTGTTTGCCAACACCAATGTCAACGCCATCCAAGGCGGTGTCAACGATGGGGACTTTCTCATGATGGGAGGTTATTCGCTATGAAAATCATTGCCAGACCCATTGATGTGGTCGCCTATTTCCCTAAAAACAAGCCTCCGGTGCCCCGAAAATTCAGATATGAAGAAGGTGACGGGCAGGCCATGGCGGTGAGCATCGACCGAGTGGTTTCCGTTGAACAAAAGAAAACCGCTGGCGTGCTTTGCTATGTCTACTCATGCCAAAGCCTGATGGAGGGTCAGGAGAAACGATACGAGCTGAAGTACACCCTGGCGGACTGCCGCTGGGAACTTTATAAAATTTAGGAATAAGGAACTTTACAAAATTTAATCGATTGGCTGTTAGCAATTTGATAAAACAGGTATAATACAGTTAGTAGTAAGGAATTCCTTGCCACATATTTTCCTTTATGTCTTTTTCTGTACTACGAAAGGAGTCAGTTATGTCACTAAAAACCGGTAAAGAATATGTTGAGAGCCTTCGAAAGCTCAACTTGAATGTCTATATGTTTGGAGAAAAGGTCACCTCCCCGGTGGACCATCCAATTATCATCCCTTCCATGAATGCAGTGGCCCTTACTTATGACCTGGCGCTGGATCCCCTGTATGAGGATTTGATGACTGTAAAATCACATTTGACAGGCGAAAAGATCAACCTGTACAATCATGTATTCCAAAGCACCGGAGACCTGGTCAAAAAGGTGAAACGCCAAAGAATGCTGGGCCAAAAAACAGCCTGCTGTTTCCAAAGATGCGTGGGCCAGGATGCCATCAATGCAGTGTACAGCACCGCATATGAAATCGATGGGAAATATGGAACCAAATATCTGGACAACATCACCAACTTCATTCGGTACATCCAAAAAGAAGACTTGGTCACCGACGGCGCAATGACCGATGTCAAAGGAGACAGAAGCCTTTCTCCCGGCGCACAGGAAGATCCGGACATGTATCTCCATGTGGTGGAACGTCGTCCCGATGGTATTGTTGTCACCGGTTGCAAGGCCCACCAGACCGGCATTGTCAATTCCCATGAAATTCTGGTAATGCCAACCATTTCCATGACACCGGAAGACAAGGATTATGCGGTTTCCTTTGCGGTTCCTGCTGATGCGGCAGGGATTACTCTCATCTACGGACGTCAGTCCAGCGATACCCGAAAAATGGAAGGCACAGAAATCGATGTAGGCAACAGCCAGTTCGGCGGACACGAAGCCCTGATCATCTTTGACAAGGT
>Ga0316605_10001403_pt1 | contig 13897 bp, 11 predicted proteins | sample OWC_soil_day20_n_FD_207666 | JGI IMG/M metagenome (GOLD analysis project Ga0316605, IMG submission 207666) | Wetland soil microbial communities from Old Woman Creek delta, Ohio, United States - OWC_soil_day20_noCT | ecosystem: Environmental > Terrestrial > Soil > Wetlands | place: USA: Ohio... | reverse complement strand
CGGGGTCCCAAGGGCGGGTTCCGCCTGAGCCGCCCGGCGCACCGCATCACCGTAGGCGAGGTGGTTGTGGCCATCGAAGGTCCGAAATCCCTGGATGGCTGCGTCATGGGGTTCCCGGTCTGCAGCAGCGAGCATCCCTGCCCGCTCCACGAGGCCTGGACCGCCGTGAAATCCCAGGTGGCCTCCTCCATGACGGAAGCCACGATTCGTGATCTGCAACTGATGGACCTGCGCCACATGAGGCAATCCGAACAAAGATTGCGTCTCAAAGGCCTTGCTCATCCCCATTGATAAAGCCACCTTATGGGTCCCGTTCCGGTCAACGCTGGGCCCCCTGGAGCACCCCATGTCCCTGTCAGGCCGTCTCGACCTCGAACCCCGCCCCCTGATCCGGGCCGCCCTCGCGACCCTGGCCCTCTGCGGAGTCGTGGCCCTGGGCAGCCGGGGCGGGCGCTGGCTCGATCCTGCCCTGCTCGGCTACCTCCTGGCGACCCTCTTCGCGGGTTTCGGGGTCGCCTATCGGTATTTCACCTGGATCGAGCGGCCCGCCACCCGGATGTACTTCCGGCACACGGTCCGCACCCTCCTTTCCGTCAAGGTCTTCAGCGCCCTGCCGAACATGGCTGTGCTGGCGCTCGACCAGATGTTCCTCCAGCGGTTCATCGAAAAGCGCTCGCTGCGCCGCTGGGGGGCCCACGCGCTCCTCGCCTGGGGCTGCATGCTGGGTTTCGCGGTGACCATCCCCCTGGTGTTCGGATGGGTGCGGTTCACCAGCGAAGGGCTGGACGCCACGCGCTACCAGGCTTGGCTCTTCGGCTTTCCCGCGGGCAGCTTCCCCCTGGACAGTTTCGCGGCGTTCATGAGCTTCCATGTGCTGGACCTGGCCGCCGTCATGGTGATCGCCGGCTGCGTGCTCAGCCTCATCCGCCGCAAGCAAGATGAAGGGGACACGGCCACCCAGCGCTTCGACCTCGACCTGCTGCCCCTCGTGCTGCTCATCGCCGTGAGCATGACCGGCCTCATGCTCACCGCTTCGGAGAAGTGGCTTCAGGGCCGCAACTTCGCCACGCTCGCCTTCCTGCACGAGCTGACCGTGATCCTGCTGCTGCTGGGCCTGCCCTTCGGCAAGCTGTTCCACGTCATCCAGCGGCCCGCCCAGGTCGGCGTCTCCCTCTACAAGGCCGACGGTGAGTCCGAAGGTCGGTTCTCCTGCAAGGGCTGCGGCGACCGCTTCATCCGCATGAACCAGCGCCGCGACCTGATCGCGCTGTGGAAGGAACTCGACCTGGACGGCGCGAGGCATGGCGAGGGGATCCATCACCTCGACCTCTGCCCGCGCTGCAAGCGCCGCCTGGTGGCGAAAGCCCAGGGCGCCCGCCTGCACGGGGCCTTCGATCCCTTCGCCACGATCCCCGTGCACGCCGAACCCATCCCCGACACCACCAGCCTAAAGTCCTGAGGTATCCATGAGCGTTCTTCCTCTTTCCCAGGACCAGCTCCGCGCCCAGTTCGGCCCCCATCTGAACCTCGCCCCGCCGGGGGGCTGGCTGTCCGATCCCACGCCCGACAAGATCGTCGAGACCCACTGCTGCTTCTGCGGCCAGCAGTGCGGCATCAAGCTGAAGGTGAAGGACAACAAGGTGATCGGCTTCGATCCCTGGGAGGCCTTCCCCTTCAACCAGGGAAAGCTCTGCCCCAAGGGCGTGAAGCGCTACCTCCAGGGCAACCACCCGGACCGCCTGACCCGGGCCATGAAGCGCACGGAACACGGCTTCGAGCCCATGGACTGGAACGAGGCCATGGACCGCACCGCCGCGGAGATCCAGCGCATCCAGGCAGCCCATGGCAAGGATGCCTTCGCGGTGCTGTCCGGCGTCTCGCTGACCAACGAGAAGAGCTACCTCGCGGGCAAGTTCGCGCGCCTGGGCCTGCAGACGAAGAACCTCGACTACAACGGCCGCCTCTGCATGGTGAGCGCGGGGGCGGGCAACAAGAAGGCCTTCGGCGTCGACCGGGCCGCCAACTCCTGGGCGGACATCGAGCTGGCCGACGTCATCTGGGTGGCCGGGTCCAACGTGGCGGAATGCTCGCCCATCACCACCGACTACATCTGGCGGGCCCGGGATCGCGGCGCGCTGCTCATCGTGGTGGATCCCCGCATCACGCCCCTGGCCCGCACCGCCGACCTGGTGCTGCCCCTGAAGCCCGGCACCGATTCGGCCCTCACCAACGGGATCCTGCACCTCCTCCACCGGTGGAACCTCATCGACTGGGACTTCGTCAACGAGCACACCAGCGGCTTCGAGCAGACCCTGGAGGCGGTGAAGGACTGCACGCCCGAATGGACCAGCCGCATCACGGGGCTGCCGGTGGACGCCATCGAGAAGGCTGCCCGCATGTGGGGCGAGGCCCGGACCAGCTTCCTCCTGCACGCGCGGGGCATCGAGCACCAGACCAAGGGCGTCGACAACGTCCTCGGCTGCATCAACATGGTGCTCGCCACGGGCCGCATCGGGCGCCCCGGCTGCGGATACGCCACCATCACGGGCCAGGGCAACGGCCAGGGCGGCCGGGAGCACGGGCATAAGTGCGACCAGCTGCCGGGCAACCGCGACATCAGCAACCCCGAGCACCGGAAGTACATCTGCAGCGTCTGGGGCTGCACCGACGAGGAGCTGCCGGGCGTGGGCCAGAGCGCCCAGGAAATCATGAACGCCATCCACGCCGGCGAGATCAAGGGACTCCTCCTGCTCTGCTTCAATCCCCTGGTGTCGCTGCCTGACACGCAGTTCACCCGGGAAGCCCTCAGCAAGCTCGAGTTCTTCGTCTGCCTGGACTTCTTCCTCAGCGAGAGCGCCCAGCACGCCGACATCGTGCTGCCCTCCGCCCTGCACGAGGAGGACGAGGGCACCTCCACCAGCGCCGAGGGGCGCGTCATCAAGATCAACAAGGCCGTGGACTGCCCCGGGGACGCCCGGCCGGACTGGCAGATCATGGTGGAGCTCGCCCACCGCCTGGGCCGGGGCAAGTACTTCGACCACTTCCAGAAGCCCGAGGACATCTTCAACGAGCTGCGGGTGGCCTCCAAGGGCGGCACCGCGGACTACGCCGGCATCAGCTACGCGAAGATCGAGCAGCAGATGGGCGTCTTCTGGCCCTGCCCCACGGACGACCATCCCGGCACGCCGCGGCTCTTCGAGGGCGGGAGGTTCTTCCACCCCGACGGCAAGGCGAGGTTCAATCCCACCCCGTACCGTCCGCCGGCAGAGGTGGTGGATGACGAGTTCCCCATCTGGCTCACCACGGGCCGCGTGGTCTTCCACTACCTGAGCGGCACCCAGACCCGCCGCATCGGCTTCCTGGTGGAGCAGTGCCCCCACCCCTACCTGGAGATCCACCCCCGCCTGGCGGAGCGGTATGGCCTGCAGGAGGGCGACGCGGTGGAGATCACCTCGCGGCGCGGCGCCATGGTGCTGCCGGCCCGGGTGGTGAAGAGCATCCGCCCGGACACCGTGTTCATTCCCTACCACTGGGCCGGCGCCCTGTCGGCCAACCGGTTGACGGGCCGGCACCTGGATCCTGTCTCCAAGATCCCCGAGTTCAAGGTGAGCGCGGTGCGGCTGCGGAAGACCACCAAGGATCAGTTTTCACCCGAGCTGGCCGAGTTGCAGCGCATGGCCTTCGAGGCCCGCAGCAACCAGACCGACATGCCCGAGCAGGTGTTCTGATGGTGCCCCAGGACTACGGATTTTTTATCGATCCCCAGCGCTGCATCGGCTGCCGTTCCTGCGTCGGCGCCTGCGCGGAGTGCGGCACGCACCGGGGCCGGTCCATGATCCATCTCGACGAGATCGACCGCTACAACAGCCCCCAGACCGTGCCCACCGTGTGCATGCACTGCGAGGATCCCATCTGCGCCCAGGTGTGCCCCTCCGACGCCATCAAGCGCAGCGAGGACGGCGTGGTTCACGCAGCCCAGAAGCCCCGCTGCATCGGCTGCCAGAACTGCGAGCTGAGCTGCCCCTTCGGCGTGCCCATCGTGTTCTCGGGCCTGGAGCAGATGCTCAAGTGCGACCTCTGCTACGACCGCACCTCGGTGGGCCACAAGCCCATGTGCGCCACCGTCTGCCCCAGCCAGGCCCTGCTCTTCGTGCGGAAAGACGAAGTGGCCGGCATGCGCAAGAACAAGCCCCTGCGCGACTTCCTCATCGGCGCCGTGCGGGTCAAGACCAAGAACGCCATCATGGTGCCCGATCCGGAAACGCCTCTGCATCTGGACGCGGCCCTGCTCATTGACGACTCGATGTTCCCGTCCGGAGGCCTCTGATGACCTGGTGGCGCCGCGCCTTTCCCCTCGAGCTCGCCGAAGAGGGCCACTTCTCCCGTCGGGAGTTCGCCCGGTTCCTCGCCCTGGTGAGCGCGGGCTTCACCACGGGCATCGGCTTCCTCTGGCTGCGGAAGGCGCCCCTCGAAGGGGCCTCCGATCCGGAGCCCGGCCCGGTGGAGCACCCCGTGGCTGTAGGCATGGCCGCGGACCTGAAGCCCGGCGAAAGCCGCCTCTTCAAGTTCCGGGATGCCCACGACGCCTGCATCCTGCTCCGCACCGGCAAGGGCGAGCTGAAGGCCTATCGGCAGATCTGCACTCACCTGGGCTGTGCCGTCCGCTTCAAGGCCGATCGTCTGGAATGCCCGTGCCACCTGGGCTTCTTCGAGACCGACCGGGGATTTCCCGTGCAGGGCCCGCCCAGCCGGCCCTTGGCCGCCATCGCCCTGGAGGAGCGCTCCGACGGCAGCCTCTGGGCCGTGGGTGAGCTGCCCAAGCCCACGCTGGAGCCCCCAGGACAGCGGGCGGCCTGTCCCAGGGACCAAGCGGGTCAAGACCCGGCGGAGGTGAAGGCGTGAGCGCTTCGGTCCGCATCTCCCCGGCCGCGCTGGGCGTCATCCTCGTGCTGCTGGTAATCCAGCTCTACCTCTTCGAGACCGTGCTGGGCGCGGTCCTCGACGGCCAGCGCGGCGTCCTGCCGGGCGCCTTCGGGGTGTCCCTGGCCCTCACGGGGATCGCGCTGTTCCTCGCCTTCCGCAGCACCGTGCAACACCGCCGGAAGGACTGATGCCTCGCGCCACGCCCGTCCCAGGGCGGGCGTGGCCCTATTTAAGACTGCTATTTCTTTTTTATCCCCCCCGCCGGCCCATTCCTCCTTCCCCACCTCCGGGAGCCTCCATGTCTGAACAGGCCCAAGCCCGCACGGCCCTGGCCATGAGCACACTGGCCTTCACCCTCTGCTTCGCGGTGTGGACGCTGAACGGCGTGCTGGTCACCTTCCTGGTGGAGAACGGCGTGTTCCATTGGGACACGGGCCAGGTGGGCTGGCTCATCGGCATCCCCGTGCTCACGGGCTCTCTCATGCGCCTGCCCGTGGGCCTCCTGACGGACCGCTTCGGCGGGCGGACGGTCTACAGCCTGCTGCTCCTGCTCAGCGCCATCCCCACCTGGCTGCTGGGTTCCGTCACCACCTACCAGGGCTTCCTGCTGGGTTCCCTGGGCTTCGGCCTGTCCGGCGCGGCCTTCGCCGTGGGCATCGCCTATTCCAGCGTGTGGTTCAGCAAGGAGCGCCAGGGCACGGCCCTCGGCATCTTCGGCGCGGGCAATGCCGGGTCCGCCCTCACCAGCATGGGCGCCCCCCTGCTCCTCAAGCACTTCAGCGCGGGTGGCGCGAACCTGGAGGGCTGGCGGATGCTGCCCCGGCTCTACGCGGTGCTGCTGGTCGGGATGGCCCTCGCCTTCTACCTGCTGACCCACGAGCGGCGGGTGGCCAGCGCCAAGGGCAAGCGCCTCGGCGAGCTGCTGAGCCCGCTGCGCCATGTGCGCGTGTGGCGCTTTGGCCTCTACTACTTCCTGGTGTTCGGGTGCTTCGTCGCCCTGGCCCAGTGGCTCATCCCCTACTACGTCGGCGTCTACGGCATGAGCCTCGCGATGGCTGGTCTCCTGGCGGCCCTGTTCAGCCTGCCTTCGGGGCTCATCCGCGCCGCGGGCGGGTGGATGTCCGACCGTTTCGGTGCCCGCACCGTCATGTATTGGACCTTCGGCCTCAGCCTGGTGGCCTGCGTGGCCCTCATGGTGCCGCGCATGACCATCGAAAGCCCCGGGCCCGCCGTGCTGGCGCAGGCGGGTGGCCGGGTGCAGGAGGTGGGGCCGGGTCGGGTGGTGGTCAACGGCACGGCCTACGCCCTGCGGGAGAAGGCCCCTGAGGCGGAGTTCGAGAACGAGCGCGTCATGGTGCTGCCCCAGAGCCGCTTCTGGCAGGTGCCGGCGGTGAAGGTGGGAGACACCGTGAAGAAGAAGCAGCTCCTGGCCACGGGCGTCACCCATGTCTTCTTCCAGGCCAACGTCTGGATCTTCACCTTCCTGGTCTTCTTGCTGGGCATCGTGTGGGGCATCGGCAAGGCCGCGGTGTACCGCTACATCCCGGACTACTTCCCTGAGCAGGTGGGCGTGGTGGGCGGCATCGTGGGCGTCATCGGCGGCCTGGGCGGCTTCGCCGGGCCCATCCTCTTCGGCTACATGCTCAAGTCCACGGGCCTCTGGACCACCATGTGGGTCTTCCTGGCCCTGCTCTCCGGCGTCTGCCTGGTCTGGCTGCACACCGTGGTCCGCCGGATCACCCGCGAGCAGGACCAGACCCTCTTCACCCGCTTCGAGCAGCCCAGCCTGCCGCCCGTGGGCCTCACCGAACCCGCCTGATTCGATACCCACCTGGAGCATGCCATGGCCAAACTCACCGATTGGAATCCTGAAGACCCGCAGGCCTGGGCGGCCGGCGGGAGCCTCACGGCCTGGCGGAACCTGGCCGTGTCGGTGCCGGCGCTGCTGTCGGCCTTCTGCATCTGGATGTTCTGGAGCGTGCTCACCGTGCGGATGAAGGAGGCGGGCTTTCCCTTCACCGCCGCGCAGCTCTTCACCCTGATCAGCATCGCGGGCCTCAGCGGCGCGACCCTGCGCATCCCCAGCGCCTTCCTCGTGGGGCTGGCCGGCGGTCGCAACACCATCGCCCTCACCACGGCCCTGCTCGTCGCCCCCGCGCTCGGGGCCGGCCTCGCGCTGCAGGACAAGGGCACCTCCTTCGGCACCTTCGCCGTGCTGGCGGCCCTCAGCGGCATCGGCGGGGGCAACTTCGCCTCCTCCATGGCCAACATCAACGGCTTCTTCCCCAAGCGCCTGGCGGGCCTCGCCCTGGGCCTCAACGCGGGCATCGGCAACCTCGGCGTGAGCATCATGCAGATCCTCGTGCCCACCGTCATGGGCACCTCCCTCTTCGGCGCCCTGGCCGGCGCGCCCCACCTGAGCGCCGCGGGGCGCCAGCTCTGGGTGCAGAACGGGGCCCTGGTCTGGGTGCCCTTCCTGGTCATCCTCGCCGGCCTGGCCTGGTTCCTCATGGACAACCGGGAGGGCCAGGACTGCGAGCCCACCGGCCTCGCCCTCCTGAAGATCCTCGGCCTTCACGCCATCGGGTTCCTGGCCACCGCCCTGGGCGTCATCTTGCTGCTGCGGTTCAAGCTGGGCCTTCTGGCGCAGATGGGCGTGCTGGTGCTCACCATCCTGGTCTGCCTGGGCCTGATGAAGCTCCTGCCGGGGAAAGTGAAGACGGGCCTGACGGCGCAGTTCGCCATCTTCCCGAAGAAGCACACCTGGATCATGACGGTGCTCTACCTCATGACGTTCGGCAGCTTCATCGGTTTCAGCTCCGCCCTGCCCCTGCTCATCAAGGTGGTGTTCGGCCGCTATCCCGTGGGCGTGCTGAACCCCCAGAGCCCGAACCCCCTGGCCTACGCCTTCCTGGGACCCCTGGTCGGCTCCATCGTGCGGCCCATCGGCGGGCTGCTCTCCGACAAGTTCCGCGGCTCCCGCGTCACCCAGTGGTCCACGGTCCTGATGATCCTCGGCGCCCTCGGGGTGGCCCACTTCGTCAAGCTGGCCCAGGCGGCGCCGGATCCGGCAGTCCACTTCCTGCCGTTCCTGGGGCTGTTCCTCCTGCTCTTCGTGGCCTCGGGCCTGGGCAACGGGTCCACCTTCCAGATGGTGCCTTTCATCTTCGAGCCGAAGCTCGCGGGCCCCGTGCTGGGCTGGACCTCCGCCGCCGCGGCCTACGGCGCCTTCATCATTCCGGCCATCTTCAAGATCCAGGTCGACGCCGGCAAGGTGGAGGTCGCCCTCTACGGGTTCGCCGCGTTCTACGTGGTGTGCCTCGTTCTGAACTGGTACTACTACGCCCGGAAGAACGCCGAGGTGCGGTGCTGAAGGTCTCGGCCCATTCCGGAAACCCTCAGGCTTGATCCGCCGGCGATTTGGCCGCCTGCCGGGCGGTGCGCCCGGGGAACACGGTTTCCACGCAATCGGGGCAGATGCCGTGCGAGAAGCCCACGTCGGAATGCTCGCTGATGTACTGCTCCAGCTGGTTCCAGTAGCCCTTGTCGTCGCGGATCTTCTTGCAGCAGGCGCAGATCGGCAGAAGGCCTGAGAGCTGCTTCACGTTCCCGAGGGCCAGGGACAGTTCCTCGTTCCGCGCCGTCAGCTCATCCGTGCGCCGGGCGACCAGGGCCTCCAGCTCGGCCTTGCTGCGTGCCAGCACGTGCAGCCGAGCCCAGAGGATGAGCATGACCGCCGCCACCGCCACCAGGCCCTCGAGCGAGACCATCCACCAGGACCGCCACCAGGGAGGCCGCACCTGGAAGGCCAGGCTGGTGACAGGACCCACGGCGCCTTCCGGGCTGACCACCCGGGCCTCGAACTGGTATCTCCCGCCCGGCAGCGCCGGATAGCGGGCCTGGGGAGCGTCCAGGTCGCGCCAGGCATCCTCCAGTCCCAGGAGTCGGACCTGGATCCGCGTCTGGCCCTCGTTCCGGTAGCTGGGCACCGCGACGCGGATGGCCACCGAAGATTCCCCGGCGGGGATGGGCTTCAGGTGGTCGAAGGGGGGCTGGAGCCGCCGCTCGCCCTGCGTCACCTGCAGGAGGTGCGCCCTGGGCAGCTCGCCCTGGGGCTCGGAGGGACCGCCTTCGTACCGCACCAGGCCTGCGGCGGTGCCCACCCAGACTCGGTCCTGTTCGGTGAGCAGGGCCAGGATCGCGCAATCCTCGCTGACCATGCCCTCCCGACGACCCACATGAAGAGGTGGATCCAGGCGATCGAGGCCCACATCCGTGGTGGCCCAGGTGCGGCCCCGGTCGTCCACCTCGACCGCATAGACCAGGTTGGAGCGCAGCCCCTGACCCTTCACGCGCCGCTCGAGGATGCTCAGGCGATCTCCCTCCACCCGGACCCGCATGAGGCCCTGGCCTTCCTGGAAGTGCAGCCAGGCGGTGCCGTCTGGCAGGAAGGCCATGCCGTAGAGCCCGGAGGCGGGCAGTCCCTGGACCTCGTTGAAGAGCCGCCAGACGCCGCTGTCCTCGCGGACGAACAGGCCCGCGGTGGTGGCCGCCCAGAGCCGGCCCTGGCGATCCTCCCGCACCCTGAACACGCCGAGGGCGTTGCCGGCCGCCTGGGCAGGCCCCAGCTCCGGAACCAGGCGCCGCCCGGCGGGATCCCACCGGAGCAGGCCGTCGTGGGTGTGGCCCAGCCAGAGCTTCCCTCGCGAATCCATCATGACGGTGTTCACCGCGTGGCCCAGGTCGCCCAGGGGCGCGATCTCCGCGCGGGTGCTGCCGGGACGGAGCCACAGCGTGGGCCCGATGGTGCTCACCATCCAGAGGAGGCCCGTCTGGTCTACCGCCAGGTTCTTGATGCGCCGGCCCTCCGTGCCCGTGATGCGCTGGAGGCCGGCCGGGCTCACGCGGATGGCGCCGTCGTCGGTGGCGGCCAGCATCCGGCCGCTGGCGTCCCGGGTGATGGACCAGACCACCTCGCCTGAGGTGCTGGAGGCCAGGGAGTGGTTCCACACCCGTCCGCCGCCCTGTAGCCGCGCGAGGGTGGTGCCGAGCACCCAGAGGGTGCCTTCGCGGTCGCGGAACACGGTGCGGACCCAGCGGAAGGGGAGGCCCAGCGTGGCGTCCACCGATTCCGTGGCCGCGCCGTTCACGTGAAGCGCTCCGGCCTGGGTGGGCAGCCAGAGGGACCCGTCAGTGTCCACGAAGGGGAGGCTGTTCGGCGAGAGGCTTCCTTTCAAGCGGCCGGATTCATCCGAGAAGCGCTCCGCCTCGCGGGCCTTCATGCGGAGGCTGCGGCCGGTTCCCGCCCAGATCCGCCCGGCTCCGTCTTCCGCCACGATGGACACGCCTTCGCGCGGCAGGCCCTGGGCCGGCCCCCAGGCGCGGATCCGGCCGTCCGGCAGGAAGGTGTACAACCCCTGGTCGGTGCCCAGGTGCATCTCGCCTCGCAGTCCCGGGGAAAGGACATGCATCCGGCCCGGCACTGTCCAGGATTGCCGGCTGAACGTGACTCCGTCCTGCTGAACGTAGATGCCCCTCGAGGTGATGATCCAGAGGCGTCCCGACACGTCGAAGGCCATGGACGTGGGGGCCTGGGCCGCGGGGTCCCTGCCGAGGACGGCCAGCTCGATGCGGCCGTCGCGGATTCGCGCGGTTCCGCGGGTGGTCGCCACCCACACGCCGCCCGCCGGATCGGCAAGGGCCCGGTGCACGTAGTCGGCCGGCAGGCCCTCATCCCGGGTCCACCGGCTGCACAGGGCGCCCTCGTACCGCAGCAGGCCGCTTTCCGTGCCCACCCAGATGAAGCCGTCCGTGTCCTGGGTCAGGCTTGTGATCGCCCCCGTGGGCAGGCCTTGGTCCGGGCCCAGGACCGAGAAGGGCCGGTGCCAGCCTTCCGAGGCCATCGCCGCCACCGCCACCAGGGACGCCAGCAGGCTCCGCCACCCTCTCATGCATGCTCCTTCATGACCCACTCTTCGGCAGATACCACCTGGAAACTGACTCCAGGCCCGTCGTCGCCATTCCCCGAACCTCAGACTTGGCCCAGCACCCGCCGGTAGAGCGCCTCGTACTGATCCACGATGGGGCCTTCCGCGAAGGTGCCCAGGGCCCGCTCCCGGGCCGCGTCGCCCATGGAAAGCCGCAGGTCCTCGTCCTTCAGGAGCTTGACGACGTCTGCGGCCATGGCGTCCACGTCGCCCATCGCCTGGAGGTAGCCGTCCACCCCATGCCGGACCACCTCCGGGATGCCGCCCACCCGGCTCGCGATGACCGGAACCCGGTGGCCCATGGCCTCCAGCGCGGCCAAGCCGAAACTTTCGGTGGCGCTGGGCAGCAGGAAGAGGTCTGAGCACGCCAGCACAGTGCCGATGTCCAGTTGCTTGCCGGTAAAGCGAACCTCCCCGGAGAACCCCCGCTCGCGGCAGAAGGCCTCGGCCTCCACGCGGTCCGGACCATCGCCTACCATGACCAGCCGCACGGGGACTTCCTTGCGGACGCGCTCGAAGATCCGCAGCACGTCCATCACCCGCTTCACGGGGCGGAAGTTGGAGATGTGGGTCAGCACGAAGGCGGCCTTGGGCGCCAGCCAGGCCCGGCAGTCCGGGCGTTCCTGGCCCGGGGGCTCGACGAAGTTGCCAATCACGTCGATGTGGCGTTCCACGCCGAAGGTGCGGATGGTCTCGTCCCGCAGGTACTCGGACACGGCTGTCACTCCGTCGCTTTCGCGAATGGCCATGCGCACCATGGGAAGGTAGCTGGGATCGCTGCCCACCACCGTGATGTCCGTGCCGTGGAGGGTGGTCACCACCTTCAGGCTGGGGATGGCCATCCGGGCCAGGAGGGCCGCCATGGTGTGGGGGATGGCGTAGTGGGCGTGGAGGATGTCCAGGCCGTGGTGCTCGGCCACGTCCGCCATCTTGGAGCCCAGGGCAATGGAATAGGGCGCGTCCTCGAAGAGGGGGTACGGGCTGGCCCGCACCTCGTGGAAGTTGATCCGGTCTTCGAAGCCCACCAGACGCGGCGGGAGGCTGGGGCTGAGAATGTGCACCTCGTGGCCCCGGGCCGCCAGGGCCTTGCCGACCTCCGTGGCCACGACGCCCGAGCCGCCGAAGGTGCTGTAACAGGAGATGCCGATGCGCATGGATTGGGTCCTCACCCAGCTATGATGATCAGGTTCCCGGGATCCTGCCCATGCCTCTTCTCTTCAAGTTCGCATACTACGCCATTGACGCGATCATCTACCTCCTGCTGGCGGTGGCGATCCTGTCCTGGTTCCCCATCGATCCACGCAACCGATGGATCCGGCTGATGCACACCATCACCGAACCCGTTCTGCACCCGATCCGGGCCCTCGTGCCGCCCGTCGGAGGGTTCAGCTTCGACATCCTCATCGCCGTGGTGCTCCTCGGGATCATCCAGCGCGTCTTCCTGCGAGCCCTCACCTCCTGAGCCACAGAGGCCCTGCCATGAAGTACACCCCCCTCGACATCCAGCGTCGCGAGTTCGAAAAGGTCTTCCGGGGCCTCGAGGAATCCGAGGTCCGCACCTTCCTCCACGAGATCGCCGGCGAGTGGGAGGAACTCCTCGCCGAGAACCAGAAGCTCAAGGAGGAGATCCTCGACAGCCGCGAGCGCCTCCGCCAATACCAGGACCAGGACCGGATCTTCCGGGAAACCCTGCTCCAGGCGCAGCGCACCCGCGAGGACGTGCTGGACGGCGCGGGCCGCGAGAAGGAGCTGATCGTCCGCGAGGCCCAGTACAAGGCCGAGGAGATCATCCGCGAAGCCCAGCAGCACGTGGTGGAGCTCGAAGTCCAGCTGCGCAGCCTGAAGATGGAACGCCTGAAGTTCCTCCGCGAGGTCGAGGCCCTCATGGACCGGACCCGCCGCCACCTGCAGGAGGAGGCCCCGGACATCTACATGGCGGCACCGCCCACCCTGAACCTTGAGAATCTGGATCTGACCTCGCTGGACGAGCCTGTCCAGCCTCCCCGGCGCCCCCGTCCCTTGGGTTGAGCTGTACGTCGATCCCTGCGATACCATTGGCCGTTTTTGGAGTTTCCATGACCCACGCCGTGATCCTCAAGACCCTGCGCAGCCCCATCGGCAAGTTCCAGGGCGGCCTCTCGCCCCTGGCGGCGCCGGACCTGGCCGCCCAGGTGATCAAGGCCCTCCTCGCGGCCGTGCCTGGCGCTGAACCCACCGAGGCCATCCTCGGCAACGTGGTGAGCGCCGGCGTGGGCCAGGCCCCTGCGCGCCAGGCCGCCCTGCGCGGCGGCCTGCCCGACACCATCTCGGCCCTCACGATCAACAAGGTGTGCGGCAGCGGCCTGAAGGCCATCCAGCTGGCCGCCAACGCTGTGCGCTTGCGCGACCATCAGGTGGTGCTCGCGGGAGGCATGGAGTCCATGTCCAACGCGCCCTATCTCATGCCCAAGCTCCGGGCCGGGGCCCGCATGGGCCACACCGAGGCGAAGGACGCCATGATCCTCGACGGACTCTGGTGCGCCATGACCGACCAGCACATGGGGCATACCGGCGAGCTGGTGGCCGCGAAGTACGGCGTCGGCCGCGAGGCCCAGGACGCCTGGTCCGTGGAGAGCCACCGCAAGGCCCTCGCGGCCATGCAGTCAGGCGCCTTCAAGGCCGAGATCGTGCCGATCGCCGTGCCCGGGAAGAAGGGGGAGGTCCTCATCAGCGACGACGAGGGCCCCCGGGCGGACTGTTCGCTTGAATCCCTCTCGAAGCTCCGCCCCGCCTTCAAGAAGGATGGCACCGTCACCGCCGGCAATGCGCCCAGCGTGAACGACGGCGCCGCCCTGGCCCTGGTCAGCACCGAGGCCTACGCCAAGGCCCACGGCCTGCCCATCCAAGCCCGGATCCTGGGCACGGCCACCGCAGGCCTGGCCCCCGAGTGGGTGCTCATGGCCCCGGTGGAGGCCATCCGCAAACTTCTCTCCGAGATCGGCTGGGCC
>Ga0316605_10001402_pt1 | contig 13936 bp, 13 predicted proteins | sample OWC_soil_day20_n_FD_207666 | JGI IMG/M metagenome (GOLD analysis project Ga0316605, IMG submission 207666) | Wetland soil microbial communities from Old Woman Creek delta, Ohio, United States - OWC_soil_day20_noCT | ecosystem: Environmental > Terrestrial > Soil > Wetlands | place: USA: Ohio... | reverse complement strand
TGGGGTTGGTTGCCGGGGCGCCAATCGAGGGGGCGTTGTCGGCGGTTCGTGCTGTCGCTTCGCTACTCTTCGCAATGCCCTCGGGAGTCTGGCGTGGACCGCCGGAAGCGCAGGCTGCGAGCGCGAGGACGCCAGCAAGGGGGATACCCCTTGCCAGATGCATCCATCGACAGTTGTTGAACACTTTGCGGTTCATACACATCAGTCTCGGTATGAACATGTAGACCGGGGGCGATTACTCACCCGGGTAAGCGATATCGGCGCGGCGATTCTTGGCCCAAGCCTCTTCGTCATGACCTTCGGCTGCAGGTTTTTCGCTGCCGAGGCTTACAGTCTCGATCTGGTCGCTGGCAACACCGTATACGCCCAGTGCTTGCTTGGTTGCATCTGCCCGTCGCTGTCCCAGTGCAAGGTTATATTCCCTACTACCCCGCTCGTCCGTGTTTCCGCGCACAACGATCTTCACCCCCGGCTTTTTGGCAAGGAACTTGCCGTGTGTTTCAACGACGTTACGGTAATCCTGTTTGATGCTGCTGCTATCCAGATCGAAATAGATACTACGCTTCGATAAGGGGTTGGCAGGATCGCGTAAAGCGGCCAGTTCCGCCTCGCTCAGACCCGAAGGTGCAGCTGCAACCGGGCGGAGCGGATCCGGTGCCGGCTGCGGGGCCGGGTTGGTCGGTGCATTACCGGTCGAGGAGCAAGCTGCTAGAAGGCAAGCCGCAGAAAAAATGAGGGTTTGAGTGATTTTGTTAGCCATGGAAAATTCGATCAGAAATAGCTGTTTGTCTAACCCAGCGGATTTGGCAAGTCGCTGGCACGTATGCCCATCACCCAGTCGAGCATCAACGGCTACTCCGGGCATGGATCATTCGTTGCTAGCACAGCTCATGCCACAGGGGGTTGTTGCCAAGCTTATGATTAATATGGGGAATTTAATGCGTGGATACGGCTGGATTAATGCCAGTGTTGCAAATCGCAACTGGCGTCCGGGTGCCCGATTGGCACAACGGCCTGATCTGATGGTCCTGCCTGCCATTTGGGTGTGTTGCACAATGCAACTTGGCACGATGCAATATTCAACATCATGAGACTGTTTGCTTCGCTCCATGCAAAAATTCTGATCGGCTATGTGCTCGTAGGCGTGCTCTTCGTCGGATTTATCGCCAATTCGTTGATCCAGTTCCGGCTACTTCGGGAGGAGCTGAGTAAACAAACGCAGATTGTGGTGTTTTTCGATGCGCTTAGAGATGCACGGCGCCTGGAGAAGAATTTCCTCTTGTATGAAAAGCAAGCCGATCTCAGTGAAGCCATCGAGAGAGCCAGTGTCGCGATCCAGCTACTTGGAGATATCCAAAATGGGTCTATCGGTTTTGCCGATGCTGAGGTCCGCGCGGTAGGCGTGTATCGGGATCGGCTGATTGATCTGGTTCACGCTACCGATGGAAAAGCCATGCCGCAGGATTTGCTGAGGTCGGTCTACCTGACGGGAAGCGCCGCCCTGAGGTTTGGGGAGCGACTTAACGCAACTGCGCAGCAGGAGGTTCATGCGGCCACTGTTCGGCACGAAACGAATTTGCTGAGAAGCATCTGGGCGGGGCTGTCCCTGGGGCTGATCGCCGGGATACTGGTTACCCGGAGTGTCGTACGGCCAATACGCGAGATTGAGAGAAACCTTCAAAAGATCGCCAAGGGTGAAACTGGACGCTTGGCTGGAAACGAGCAGGGGGGCGAGGTGGCTTCATTGGCCCAGTCAATCAATGACACCTTGCACGAGTTGGAAGCACGCCAAAAGGCCGTGGCGCAATCTTCGCGTCTGGTTGCTCTGGGAACGATGCTTGCCGGTGTCGCGCATGAGCTGAACAATCCGTTATCCAATATCTCCTCCTCCTGTCAGATTCTTCTCGAGGAATGGCAGGAACTGCCCAGCGAACAAATTCAGCGCCTGTTGAGCCAAATCGACGATCAGGTACTTCGTTCGCAACGTATCGTTTCATCTCTTTCCAATACTCCGGAGAGCAAGGCCTTGCACCGAGCCAAGGTGAATGTCTATCGCCTGACCGAAGAAGCAATTTCATCGCTCGGGCACCAGATTTTGCCAACCGTAACGATCACTATCGATGCTGATCGGGCTCTCGATGCGACGGTCGATAGGACACGCTTCCTGCAAGTCTTGATCAACGTCATCAAGAATGCATCAGAGGCGGTCGAAGCAGACGGTCAGATCGTCATTCGGGTGTGGCGAGAAGTGTTTCCCGAGGGGCGGGGGACAACCTGGGAGGTAGAGGACGATGGTGCCGGCGTTACGGACACCGTCATCCAGCGCATTTTTGATCCCTTCTATACGACCAAGCCGATCGGCCAGGGGGTCGGCTTGGGGCTGTTCGTCGCCCACGAAATTGTGTCGCAACACGGCGGTGTCATTACCGTGGAAGGTTTGCCAGGCGGAGGAACCCGGGTCTGGATTCATGTTCCTGACCAAGGCGAATTGAATGAGATCGGAAGTGAGTCAAATGGAAAATGAAGCGCAAATACTGGTGGTGGATGACGAAGAAATCGCCAGGCAGAACTTGATTCATGTATTGGGGCGGGAGGGGTGGCACGCGGACGGGGCTGCCGATGCAAATCAGGCCAGGGCTTTGCTGAATGCCAATCGGTATCAATTGGTGCTGACGGATTTACGTATGCCCGGCGTTGACGGACTGGCGTTGTTGCGATCGATAAAAGAGCGCGACAGTTCGGTCGAAGTGATTGTAATCACCGCGCATGCCAGTGCCGGTTCAGCCGTCGAAGCTATGCGGGCCGGAGCCTTCTTCTACCTGGAAAAGCCCTTCCGAATTGCCGATGTGCGGAAAATTGTCCACGAGGCGCTGGAAAAAGGTCGGCTAAAGCGTGAAAACACTGCCCTGAAGATCGAGCTCGCCCAGAGTGCAAATACGCGGCGGATTGTTAGCAGCTCCGGAGTTATGCAGCGTCTGCTGGCAACAGCAACCCAAATCGCGCCGACTGACTGCACCGTGCTGATTCACGGAGAAACAGGCGTCGGGAAAGAGCTCGTTGCTCGTCACATCCACGAATGCAGCAATCGGGCGTCAGCGTCTTTTGTTGCGATCAATTGTGGCGTTCTCTCCGAGGAATTGCTGGTCAACGAACTGTTTGGCCATGAGCGCGGTGCATTTACCGGAGCTGCAACGACCAAGCCGGGGCTGCTGGAAGTTGCCGATGGCGGTACATTGTTTCTCGACGAGGTGACAGAAATGCCGCCGGCCATCCAGGTTAAGTTGCTGCGGGTGCTGCAGGAGCGGGAATTTTTGCGGCTGGGTGGAAGCCAGGTAATCAAAACGAATATCAGGATATTGGCTGCAACTAACCGAAATCCTCAGGCTGCCGTTGCTGGAGGCGTTTTACGCCAGGATCTCTATTTCCGGCTCAATGTTATCGGGCTGGAAATTCCGCCGCTTCGCGAACGGATGGAGGATCTGCCAAGTCTTGCTGCGCACTTCCTCTGCAGGCATGCCCTTCGGATGGGGAAGTCGCTTCCGCAGATTACAAACGGTGCCATGAAACGTCTCTCGGATTATGCCTTTCCGGGGAATGTTCGAGAGCTTGAAAACATTCTGGAGCGTGCAGTTGCGTTGTGCGGAAACCAACAGATTGACGAAACCCTTTTGACCGAACATATGATCGTTGCGTCACCGAAGCATAGGCAAACAGCCGACCAGCCTCCCGTCCGGACGCTGGCTGAAATTGAGCGTGACCATATTCTGGAAGTTTTGAAAAATTGCGATGGAAATCGCCTAATGGCGGCCAAAATGCTCGGCATTGATCGCGTTTCGCTATGGCGCAAAGTGAAGAGCTACTCGAACGGCTAAAGCCGGAATAGTTCAGCCAGGCAGTGCTGAAAGTTGATGCCATCCTGTTCGCCCTGATCTGCTCTGGCGAATAGTCTCCTACGAATTACGCAGACGGTAGCGGCTGATGGGCGTTCATGTTTCCAATGGGGGGCGTCTGCCGCAACACTTGGGCAAGACAAGTATTTGAACGGTCGACTTGAAATAGCTACCACCCGCCCCTATTATTAGCACTCGCCGGCGGTGAGTGCTAACAGCTTCCTCCCGCCGATCCCGGGGTTGCCCCGGCAAATTTTTCGTTTTTGTTGTAACTCATCATCAGGAGTCAGCTTTATGAATATCCGTCCTTTGCACGACCGTGTGATCGTCAAGCGCGTTGAAGCCGAGCGCACCACTGCTTCCGGTATCGTCATTCCCGATTCCGCCGGCGAAAAGCCGGATCAGGGCGAAATCCTGGCCGTTGGCCCGGGCAAGCGTGACGACAACGGCAAGCAAATCGCCCTCGACGTCAAGGTCGGCGACCGCGTTCTGTTCGGCAAGTACGCCGGTCAGGCCGTCAAGGTCGATGGCCAGGAAGTCCTGGTCATGCGTGAAGAAGACATCATGGGTGTCCTGCAGAAGTAATCGCTGCGGTCGACGTTCCAAATAGATCAAATTTCAGGAGAAATACATGGCTGCTAAAGAAGTCAAATTCGGCGATTCCGCCCGTTCCCGCATGGTCGAAGGCATCAACATCCTGGCCGACGCGGTCAAGGTCACCCTCGGCCCGAAAGGCCGCAACGTCGTGCTCGAGCGCTCGTTCGGTGGCCCGACCGTCACCAAGGACGGTGTTTCCGTCGCCAAGGAAATCGAACTGAAGGACAAGTTCGCCAACATGGGCGCCCAGATGGTCAAGGAAGTTGCTTCCAAGACCTCCGACATCGCCGGTGACGGCACCACCACCGCCACCGTGCTGGCCCAGTCCATCGTCCGCGAAGGCATGAAGTACGTTGCCGCCGGCATGAACCCGATGGATCTGAAGCGCGGTATCGACAAGGCTGTTGCCGCCACCATCGCCGAGCTGAAGTCCATCTCCAAGCCGTGCACCTCGTCCAAGGAAATCGCCCAGGTCGGCTCCATTTCCGCCAACTCCGACGCCGACATCGGCGAAATTATCGCCAACGCGATGGAAAAGGTCGGCAAGGAAGGCGTCATCACCGTTGAAGACGGCAAGTCCCTGGCCAACGAACTCGACGTCGTCGAAGGCATGCAGTTCGACCGCGGCTACCTGTCCCCGTACTTCATCAACAACGGCGACAAGCAGCAAGCCCTGCTCGAAAACCCGTTCGTCCTGCTCTTCGACAAGAAGATCTCCAATATCCGTGACCTGCTGCCGGTACTCGAGCAAGTCGCCAAGGCCGGCCGTCCGCTGCTGATCATCGCCGAAGACGTCGATGGCGAAGCCCTGGCCACCCTGGTCGTCAACAACATCCGCGGCATCCTGAAGACCGTTGCCGTCAAGGCCCCGGGCTTCGGCGACCGTCGCAAGGCCATGCTGGAAGACATCGCCATCCTGACCGGCGGTACCGTGATCTCCGAAGAGACCGGCCTGTCGCTGGAAAAGGCTGTCCTGAAGGATCTGGGCCAGGCCAAGCGCATCGAAGTGGCCAAGGAAAACACCACCATCATCGACGGCGCCGGCGAAGCTGCTGCCATCGAAGCCCGCGTCAAGCAGATCCGCATCCAGATCGAGGAAGCGACCTCCGATTACGACCGCGAAAAGCTGCAGGAACGCGTTGCCAAGCTGGCTGGCGGCGTTGCCGTCATCAAGGTTGGCGCCGCCACCGAAGTCGAAATGAAGGAAAAGAAGGCACGCGTTGAAGACGCCCTGCACGCTACCCGTGCTGCCGTGGAAGAAGGTATCGTCGCCGGCGGCGGCGTGGCCCTGATCCGCGCTCGCGCTGCCATCGGCAAGCTCAAGGGTGACAACCACGACCAGGACGCCGGCATCAAGATCGTGCTGCGCGCGATGGAGCAGCCGCTGCGCGAAATCGTCGCCAACGCCAGTGACGAGCCGTCCGTGGTGGTCGACAAGGTCCAGCGTGGCAAGGGTAACTACGGTTACAACGCTTCCACCGGCGAGTACGGCGACATGGTCGAAATGGGCGTGCTGGATCCGACCAAGGTCACCCGCACCGCGCTGCAGAACGCCGCCTCCGTGGCCGGCCTGATGCTGACCACCGAGTGCATGGTTGCTGAACTGGCTGAAGACAAGCCGGCCGGCGGCATGCCCGACATGGGCGGCATGGGCGGTATGGGTGGCATGGGCGGCATGGGGATGTAATTCCCGGCCGAGCCTCGTCGCTCACCGAAAAGGCCCCGCCAGCGTGCGGGGCTTTTTTATTGCAGATCAAGGACGGACTTACGACTTTTGTAACGGTCTGTAAGCTGCTTGTAAGACGTGCCGCCTAAATTACGCTCCGCAGCAATGCCTCTTATAAACACAAAGTCTGAGGAGCAAATCAATGCAAGACACACTTGATCGGGTTACAGCAAACCCGAAATTCCTGGAGTTTGTTGCCCTGCGCAACAACTACTCCATTCTGATGACCATCGTCAGTGCGGCCGCCTACTACGGCTTCATCCTGCTGGTCGCCTTCAACAAGGAGTGGCTGGCCACCAAGATCGGTGTTGGTTACACGATGAGCATCGGCGTGCCGATCGGCGTCGGCGTGATCGTCTTCACCATCATCCTGACCTGGATTTACGTTCGCCGCGCCAACACCGAGTTTGACGCGACCAATGAAGCCCTCATCAAGGAGGCACAGAAGTAAGATGACTAAATTCACCAAGATTCTCGCCGGCCTTCTGGCGCTGGCCGTTGCTGGTGGCGCCATCGCTGCCGGTGCCGACCTCGGCAACACTCAAAAGCAGGCCACCAACTGGACGGCCATCGTCATGTTCGCCATCTTCGTCGGCGGCACCCTCTACATCACCAAGTGGGCGGCTTCCAAGACCAAGTCGGCGGCTGACTTCTACACCGGCGGTGGTGGTATCACCGGCTTCCAGAACGGCCTGGCGATTGCTGGCGACTACATGTCTGCCGCGTCCTTCCTGGGTATTTCCGGTCTGGTGTTCGCCAACGGCTTCGACGGCCTGATCTTCTCGATCGGCTGGCTGGTCGGCTGGCCGGTCATCACCTTCCTGATGGCCGAGCGTCTGCGTAACCTGGGCAAGTTCACGTTCGCTGACGTGGCTTCCTACCGTTTCGCCCAGACCCCGGTTCGCGTCTTCGCAGCTTCCGCCTCGCTGGTCATCGTCGCCTTCTACATGATTGCGCAGATGGTCGGTGCCGGTCAGCTGATCAAGGTGCTGTTCGGCATGGAATACCTCTACGCCGAAATCCTGGTCGGTTCCGTGATGATGATGTACGTGTTGTTCGGTGGTATGACCGCCACGACCTGGGTGCAGATCATCAAGGCCTGCATGCTGCTCGGCGGCGCCACCTTCATGGCTGTCTCGGTTCTGCTGCAGTTCGGCTTCTCGCCGGAAGCGCTGTTCACCAAGGCGGTTGAAGTGCACTCCAAGAAGGATGCCATCATGTCGCCGGGCGCGCTGATCAAGGATCCGATCTCCGCCATCTCCGTTGGTATGGCCCTGATGTTCGGTACCGCTGGTCTGCCGCACATCCTGATGCGCTTCTTCACCGTGCCGAACGCCAAGGAAGCCCGCAAGTCGGTTGCCTGGGCAACCACCTGGATCGGTTACTTCTACATCCTGACCTTCATCATCGGCTTCGGCGCCATCACCAACCTGGTGCAAAACCCGGCTGACTTCTACGTCGGCGGCGAGCTGGCCAAGGGCCTGAAGGGCGGCGGCAACATGGCTGCCGTGCATCTGTCCAAGGCAGTTGGCGGTGACCTGTTCCTCGGCTTCATCTCGGCCGTGGCCTTCGCCACCATCCTGGCTGTGGTTGCTGGTCTGACCCTGTCCGGCGCTTCTGCCGTGTCGCACGACTTGTACGCTTCGGTGTTCAACAAGGGCTGTACCTCCGAGCAGGAACTGCGCGTCTCCAAGATCACCACCGTTTGCCTGGGTGTTCTGGCTGTCGTGCTGGGTATCGCCTTCGAGAAGGAAAACGTCGCCTACATGGTGATGCTGGCCTTCGTCATCGCCTGTTCGTCGAACTTCCCGGTGCTGTTCATGTCCGTGCTGTGGCGCAACTGCACCACCCGCGGTGCGGTGGTTGGTGGCTTCGTCGGTCTGGCCTCGGCCGTGATCCTGACCGTTGGTTCCGCCAGCGTCTGGGAAGCCGTCATGGGCAACCCGAAGGGTTCCGCCTGGTTCCCGTACAACTCGGCTGCCATCTTCTCGATGACCGCTGCCTTCGTGACCATTTGGCTGGTGTCCATCCTGGACAACTCCGAACAGGCCAAGAAGGAACGTGCTCTGTATCCGTCGCAGCAGCTGCGTTCGGAAACCGGTCTGGGTGCTTCCGGCGCCTCCGGTCACTAAGCCGAATCAGTTCGGTTTGCCAAAAGCCCGGGTTTCGACCCGGGCTTTTTTACGTTCATTTTTCGGGCTCGAAAAGCGGTCGACCGCAGGAATGTGGACGAGCTTGTGCACTGCAAGAAATGCAGAGCCGGTAATTTGTTAAACTTGACGAGGTCTTCAGGAAAAAAACGGTAGGGGGCGCCCAGTGCAGGATCGGGTCACCCCCTGAGCAGCGGCGCTTGGCCAGCTACTCCGAAGACCATAAAAGGAGAACAGCCCGCGCAGAATAATGCGACAGGCTTACAAAAATCTTACGCGGCCAGGTAAATCAGCGAGATGCGCATACTTATTGCAGAAGACGACAGCATTATTGCCGACGGGCTTTCACGCTCGTTGCGTCAGGCCGGTTATGCGGTCGATTGGGCACCCAACGGCATCGATGCAGAAAATGCCTTGCTTACCGTTGCCTACGATTTGCTGATTCTCGATCTTGGCTTGCCCAAACTGTCCGGGCTGGAGGTCCTGAAGCACCTGCGTGCCCGTAATTGTTCGGTGCCGGTGCTGATCCTGACCGCGCTCGACGGAACCGGCGACCGGGTTCGCGGCCTGGATCTGGGGGCTGACGATTACATGGTCAAGCCTTTCGAGCTGGCCGAGCTGGAAGCGCGGGTGCGGGCGCTGACCCGGCGCTCGGCCGGTACCACCCCGTTGATCCAGTGCGGTGCCCTCAGCTACGACCAGATTGGTCGGGTTGCCCAGATCAACGGACAGACGCTCGACCTGTCGGCGCGCGAGGTTGGCTTGCTGGAGGTGTTGCTGACCCGCATGGGGCGTCTGGTCAGCAAGGATCAGCTGGTCGATCACTTGTGCAGTTGGGGCGAAGAGGTCAGTCACAATGCGATCGAGGTTTATGTGCATCGCTTGCGCAAGAAGCTGGAGTCGCGCGGCGTGAAGATCGCCACCGTGCGTGGCCTGGGCTATTGTCTTGAACGACCCCAGTCCGAATAGCTCGCCAGCCTCGGAGACCGAGCGCTCGCTGTTCGGCGAGATACTGGACTGGATGTTGGCCCCACTGTTGTTCGTGTGGCCGTTGAGCATCGCTTTCACCCATTATTTCGCCAACAACGTCGCCAATTTTCCTTACGACCAGGCCTTGCGCGAGCACGTCTCGGTCATTGCGCGTCAGGTCAAGCTGGTTAGCGGCAAGCCTGTCCTCACCTTGCCGGCGTCGACCCGTGCCCTGTTGCGGGCCGACGAAACCGATAACGTCTATTTTCACGTGGTGGCCCGCGAAGGGCGCCTGCTGGCTGGCGACCGTGAATTGCCGTTGCCGAGCGCCCCGCCCGACCCGTCTGTACTGGCCGGGGAAATTTATCTGCGGGATACCGAATTCAATGGCCAGGATCTGCGGGTGGCCTATACCTACGTGGTTGACGGAAAGCTGACCCAAGACAACTGGGTGCTGGTCGAGGTAGCCGAAACCACGGAGAAGCGCACGCAGCTGGCCAACAAGATTGTCGCCAGCGTCATCCTGCCCCAATTCGTCATCATTCCGCTCGCCGTCATGCTGGTCTGGTTCGGCCTGTCGCGCGGGCTACGTCCCCTGACCCGGCTGCGCAAAACTATCGAAACCCGCGATCCGGCCGATTTGTCGCCCATTGCCACGCGCCGGGTACCGGAAGAGCTGGAGCCGCTGGTCGAAGCCTTCAACGAAATGCTGGAACGCATGAAGCGCAGCGTCGAGGCGCAGCAGCGTTTTGTCGCCGATGCCGCCCACCAGATGCGCACGCCGCTTACCGGCTTGAAGACGCAGGCCCAGTTGGCCATCCGCGAAACGGATCCGGCCGAATTGCGCCACGCACTGCGCCAGATCGCCAGCGGCGTGGATCGCGCCGGTCGCCTGATCAACCAGTTGCTGACCCTGGCGCGGACCGAGGGCGGCGAGTCGACCCAGCACACCCATGAACCACTCGATTTGGTGCAGCTGACCCGCGAAGTGGTCGAGGACTGGGTAATGCAGGCACTCGACAAAGGCATCGATCTCGGCTTCGAGGCGCCGCCAGTGGCCATGGTCAGCGGCAATCGTTTCCTGTTGTGCGAACTGCTGAAAAACCTGATCGACAACGCCCTGCGCTATACCCCCCGGGGGGGTAATGTCACCTGCCGGGTAATCGCCACTGGCAATTCGGTGCTTCTCGAAGTCGAGGACGATGGGATCGGCATCAGCGAAGAGCAGGCCCTCCTGGTATTTGAGCGCTTCTACCGGGTTGACGACGCCACCACCGAGGGCAGTGGTCTGGGGCTGGCCATCGTCCAGGAAATTGGCCAGCAGCACGATGCCAGCGCGGTCTTGCGGCCCAACCCGAAAGGGCGTGGCGCAGTGGCCCGGGTAGTCTTTCCGGGCTGGTATCCGCCGCTGCCCCCAGCGCCGCCGCCGGACGATTTCTCCGAGCTCTATCGCCAGTCGCCTCCGATCGGCACCTGAACTCCTTGTGCGAAATAAGGCAATTTATCGCCGAAGCTGTTGCGGGGTGCTCGTCACATCGCTATAATGCGCCCTCCTTTTGGCCAATTAGCTCAGTTGGTAGAGCAGCGGATTGAAAATCCGCGTGTCCGTGGTTCGATTCCGCGATTGGCCACCAGAATTCAAGCACTCGGCCCGGTTCTTGTAACCGGGCCTTTTGCTTTCCGGTCATCAGGTGGTTTGATGCTCGGAGAGGTGTTCATCGGACGCGGGGTGGAGCAGTTGGCAGCTCGTCGGGCTCATAACCCGAAGGTCGCAGGTTCAAGTCCTGCCCCCGCAACCATCAAGACAAAACCCTTGCCTGTAGAACGCCGGCAAGGGTTTTTGCTTTTTCAGTCGGCTTTTTGCGGTTCGGGAGTTGTTTCGTGCGTGGATCTCTTTTTGCCGTGCTTGCGGCCTTTGCTGTCTCGGCATGTTCCGTCGTTGCCGTGGCCGACGCGGCAGTTACCGTGGTCGCTACCACGGTCAAGGTTGGTGCCACCGTTGTCGAGACGACTGTCGATGTCGCCGCTGCCGGCGTCAAGGCGGTGGCCGGCAGCGATGAAGCGGAAAACTGAGCTTTGCTGCTTTATTCTTCCCGCTCGTAGACTACGTCGGCGCGCCGATTCTCGGCCCAGGATTCCTCGTCGTGCCCCTTCAGCTTGGGCCGGGATTCGCCCAGCGTCTTGATGAGCACCTGTTTTTCACCGGCGCCGTGGCCGATGATGGTTTGCCGGACGTTCTCGGCGCGCTTCAGGCCGAGGGCGCTGTTGTAGCCGGCGCTGCCGCGTTCATCGGCATTGCCTTCGATGCGCACGCGGGCTTTCGGATTGGCGGCGAGGTAACGGGCGTGAGCCTGGAGCGCCGGTTCGAATTCGGCCTTGATGGCCGAGCTGTCGTAGTCGAAATAGACGCTGCGTTGGGTGCGCAGACCAGTCTGGTCCATCTTGATTTCCTGCGCGGCGATGCCGCTGGCACCGCCGGCACGGGTTTCCTGCAATTCCGGCGGTACCGGCTGGCCGAGCAGGCCGGGGTGCACCTTGAGTGCGCCGCTTTGGGAGATGTGTTTGTTCGCCGTTCCATCCTGGTTGGTGGCGCAGGCGGCCAACAGGGTGGAGAGCAGAACGGCGGCGGGCAGGGTTGTGCGCATCATGGTGGGGGCGGCTTGAAGAAGCGTGCATGATAGCTTTTCGGCGGGGTATCGAACAGGCCCGGCCTGACATCGGGCGCAATGCTGGCGTAACATTCCGGGATCATGATCTCGACTTTTCCCGGGGGCTCGAAGATGGATTTGTTGCTGTGGCGCCATGCCGAAGCGGAAGATGGCGAGGAAGATATGAAGCGCCAGCTGACCGAGCGTGGCATCCGGCAGGCCCGCCTGATGGGCAAGTGGATTCGCGAGCACCAGCCGAAGGATCTGCGGATCATCGTCAGCCCGGCCGTGCGTACGCAACAGACGGCCGAGGCGCTCAAGCTGCCGTTCGAAACGGTGCGCAAGATCGGGCCGGAGGCGTGCGTTTCCGAACTGGTCGCTGCTTCAGGTTGGCCGCATGCGAACGGGGCGGTGCTGATCGTCGGCCACCAGCCGTCGCTGGGTCGTCTGGCTTCTCTGCTGCTGGCCGGTCACGAGGCGGAATGGACGATCAAGAAGGGGGCTTTGTGGTGGTTGAGCAATCGCGTGCGCCGCAATGAGACCCAGACCGTGCTGCGGGCGGTGATTCCGGCCGAACTGCTGGAGTAGACAGCCGGCTGCCTTTCCCGTGAAATAGCTCTCTTCGGAGTAAACCATTTTTCGGGAGACGACATGGCGGTTAAAAAGAGAGAAGCAGCGACGACGATTACGCGCCAGCCCCGTCCGCGCAAGGCGGCGGCCGGCGATGTGGCACCGGTGCAGACACCGGCCGGCATCGAGGGCTTTACGGTGAGTGCTGCGGTCGACGATGCCCAAGCGGCAAAAATGGGGGCCTTGCGCGATGTGATTGCCGGCTTGCCGCCCGAGGAATCGGTGGCCTTGCTCAAGGGCTTGCTCAAGCAGCGCGGCGGCATTGTCGATGAACTGCCGGTCAGTCCCGACGACGAGTTGGCCAAGGATTGGCGCGACGGCGGCTATCCCTACAAGAATCTGATGAGTCGCCGCAATTACGAGCGGCAGAAGTACCGCTTGCAGGTCGAGTTGCTGAAGTTGCAGGCCTGGGTCAAGGAAACCGGGCAGAAGGTGGTCATCCTGTTCGAAGGTCGCGATGCGGCCGGCAAGGGCGGCACCATCAAGCGCTTCATGGAACACCTGAATCCGCGCGGTGCCCGCGTCGTCGCACTGGAGAAACCCTCCGAGACCGAGCGCGGCCAGTGGTATTTTCAGCGTTACGTGCAGCATTTGCCGACCAACGGCGAGATCGTGCTGTTTGACCGTTCCTGGTACAACCGGGCCGGGGTCGAGCGGGTCATGGGGTTTTGCAGCGACCAGGAATATTCCGAATTCGTCCGTCAGGCGCCGGAGTTCGAGCGCATGTTGGCGCGCAACGGTACGCACCTGATTAAATTCTGGTTTTCGGTCAGCCAGGAAGAGCAGCGTCGCCGCTTCGGCGAACGCAAGGTGCATCCGCTGAAGCAGTGGAAGCTATCGCCAATCGACATGGCTTCGCTCGACAAATGGGACGACTACACCAAGGCCAAGGAGGCGATGTTCTTCCACACCGACACCGCCGATGCGCCGTGGACGGTCATCAAGTCCAACTGCAAGAAGCGCGCTCGGCTCAATGCCATGCGCTACGTGCTGCACAAGTTGCCGTATGGCAACAAGGACACCGAGCGGATCGGCAATCTCGACCCGCTGATCGTTGGCCGCGCCAATGTGGTGTACGAGCGTGGCGAGCATCAGGGCGTGCCGATTCTTTAGCACGGATGGTGGTGCGATTCTCCAGGGGGCGCCTGGAGAATCGGAGCCGATACCAGCCTTAACTGATGACGTAGGAGGCGCAGCCGGTGGCGATGAGCAGGCCGGCTTCGTTCTCCAGCGTCATCTGGACCGAGGCGATGCGCCCGCCTAATCGTGTGAGCCGGCCGGTGGCGGTGAATTTCTTGCCGATGCCCTGGTGCAGGAAGTCGGTGC
>Ga0316605_10001400_pt1 | contig 13941 bp, 9 predicted proteins | sample OWC_soil_day20_n_FD_207666 | JGI IMG/M metagenome (GOLD analysis project Ga0316605, IMG submission 207666) | Wetland soil microbial communities from Old Woman Creek delta, Ohio, United States - OWC_soil_day20_noCT | ecosystem: Environmental > Terrestrial > Soil > Wetlands | place: USA: Ohio... | reverse complement strand
CATTGGTATCGATATCCTCCCGACTCCTGCCCTTTCCCGAAAGAATGCAAAGACAGTTAAAGCTGATATCCGGGAATTCGATGTAGTGAAACTGCTCGCCGAACTCGGTCTGACACAGGCGGACGCCGTCACATGCGATATAGCCCCCAACCTGTCAGGGATTCGGGAGGTTGACGACGCCCGGATCGAAGAACTTTTTCTTTCAGTCCTCAATGTCGTCACGGATGCCTTGAAACCCGGCGGGAATTTTATCATCAAGTCTTTTTCAACAACCGTACAGAAAGATATAACCGCGGCGCTTCAAAAAAGGTTCCGCAAGGTTGCGCAATACAAACCCCCGGCATCCCGGGCGGTGAGCTCAGAGATATTTTTCGTATGTGTGGGGAAAAAATGGGAGAAGCCGTAAGGCGTGAGGCCTCTAAAGGCGCCTATTACGAACAACATATTATATGTGATTGAGCATGATAATGGAAAAACCAGTATGGCGCCGTTGGTTTTTTTACGCCCTTACGCCCTTACGCCTTACGATCCTAATATTTCCTTCAATTTCACGTAATCGGGTTTGCCCGTTCCCAGTTTCGGCATTTCTTTCATATAAATGATTTCTCGCGGATGAGTCAGGTCTGAAAGTCCTTTTTCGCGCAGGAGGTCGCGCGCTTTCTTGAGATCGGCATCCTTGCTATTCGTAACGAGAATGAGTCTCTCGCCTTTTCTCTCATCGGGCACCGCCATGACTGCAACCTCCTTCATCGGGCCGAACACGCCCGATAATGCCTCCTCGATCGCCGTAAGCGAAACCATCTCGCCGCTTATCTTGGAGAATCTCTTCAATCTGCCGATGATCGTGACGAAACCGCTCTCATCGATATCGACAATATCTCCCGTGTCATACCAGCCTCCATCCTCAACGAGAAACTTATGGTTTGCCGCCTCATTCTTAAGATAACCCACCATGACGTTCCTGCCCTTAACAAACAACCGTCCCACACGGCCGCCCCTCGCGTCTATCCCGGCTACCGCCTCGACTTTGTATTGTATGCCGGGCAATATTTTTCCTACGGTCCCGTGCTTATTTTCCAGAGCGCTGTTCATGCAGACTACGGGGGCGCATTCGGTTGCTCCGTATCCGGACATGACGCGGATCCCGAAGACCCTGGCGTAGCGTTCGAAGACCGTCTCGCTCAAAGCCTCTGCACCGCAAAAAATATATCTCATGCTGTAAAAGTCATAGGGATGCGCCTTGCGGGAATATCCATTGAGGAATATATTCGTACCCATGAGCACCGTACAGCCCTCCTCGTAGGCAATTTCAGGGACAATCCTGTAGTGGAGGGGGCTTATGTAGAGAAACGAGCGGCAGCCTGCCAAAAGCGGCAAAAAAACCCCGATCGTGAGACCGAAGCTATGAAAGATGGGAAGTGCATTAAGCAGGTAGTCCGCCGGTCCGATATCGATCCGTGAAAGCGCCTGCCAGATATTGGCGATAATATTTTCATGCGACAGGCACACACCCTTGGGGATACCCTCCGATCCTGACGTAAAAAGTATCGCTGCGGGCCGGTTGAATTCTTCGGGCAGCATCCTGGCGAGATTTCCGGGGAAGATGCTGCGGTAAAAAGCCCATAGTTTGTCGGTAAAATGAATAGTACTGCGCATGTCCTCCAGATAAATTACATCTTTTCCTTCAAGGACCGCAGGATTCATCTTTATCCGCTCCATGAAGGCCCGGGATGTAATGATCAATCCGATATCGGCTATATCCATTGCGTGACGCAGAGATGTTTCGCCGCTCGAGTAATTGAGCAGAACAGGCACCTTTCGGTAAATTTGCAGGCCGAATATGATGAGTGCTGTCGCACAAAGATTGGGAAGAAGGATGCCGGCGTTCCCGCCGTTATGGTGCGAAAATCTTCTTCCCATGATAAAGGCGCCCAGGAGCGCTTTCCGATGGCTCACTTCGGCTCCCGTTGCGTCTTTATAAAGTGTCGCGCCGCCTCTTTTGCGGCAAAGCCTGATAAATTCCCTGCTCAGGGTCGACTGCCGGTAATGGGAGTCATAGAACATCTCGCAGAGCATTCTGTAAATGACATGCGCCGCTTCTTTTTTTCTATCGTGAGGCTGAATATGATCGAGGTCCATCGCCGGCCGGACACCTCCGATGGTTATGGTGACAGGTGCGAATAGTCTCCGGCCCGGATGCTTTTTTGCCAAAATTGTATTGTAAGTATTTCCCAGATGCACGGGCAGTAGGGAAGCGCCAGTCTTATATGCGACGAAGCCCGCGCCCTCATAGATCTTCATCAGGTTTCCCGTTCTCGTAGTGCGTCCTTCCGGGAAAACCAAAAGGGCTGTCCCGCGATTGACCTCTTCTATTACTCCCTTGAGCGAATAAGGGTTAAGTGTATCGATCTGCACGGTATAACGGTTCTGCATGAAGGGCTTAAGCAGTAATTCGCGGGCCCGGCCCCGGTTGACAAGGATCTTGAGGTCAATATCAAGATACGTCCAGAGAATTATCCCGTCAAGAAGGCTTGCATGGTTGGATACAATGATGAGCCTGTCAAATTCCCGCGGTATATTTTCAAGGCCTTGCACCTTGATCCTATGGCAGGTAATGAAATAAAGCTTAAATATGATGCGGAGGCCCTCTTCGAATAAAGCCCGCATAATGCTGCGCCGTGCCTTCATTGAGCACTCCATCGGGAAGACAACATCTGCGTCACATTCCTTCTGACGGTCTCAAGGACCTTATTCAGGTTTCTGAGATCTTTTTTGGGTATTCCAGCCATAAGCATCTGAACCCCGTCGAAATAACCGGGCTCCAGAGAGCCCACCGTCTCCTCTCCTTTATCCGTCATCGCGATCATATGCACCCTTCTGTCGTTTGGGTGCGGCCGTCGTACAACAAGCCCTGTCTTTTCAAGCCTGTCTATTATTCCCGTCATGTCGGCCTTGTTTACGACAAGGCGGCGGCCAAGCGCGGATTGCGAGAGCGATTTTTCACTGGCATACTTCAGCTGAACCAGGACGTTGAACTGCGCATCCGTAAGATCACTCCTCTGGAAATACCTGAAAGAGGCCCGGGCGATCATAGTGCCCGTATATATTATGTTTAAAAGGCTTTCATGCTCGACAGTCTGTATGGGTTTATCAAGTCCAAGCTCTTCGCCAAGACCCATAAAGCGCCTCCTTTTAGTTTATATATGAACTATTCAAATATATACTATCTTTCCCGGAATCTGTCAAGTTTACTATCTTTCTTACAATTCCATAAACTGATATAATCTACCATTCATTTTTGCAAGGCAGGGAAGCTTCCGCTTAAACAGGAGGTTATTCGGGATGTCCACTAATATATCTTTCAAAAGGGGGAGAAGAACACCGACCCTTTTCAGGCTCCTCAGAGAACGGTACGCAAAAGAAGGTTTAAGCGAGCGTTATATTGCCTTTAAATGGGAGGAGTGGGGAAAGAACCGCACACTGGCGGTCCTGCGGGCCGTCAAGAACAACCGCATGGTCGGTTGGATATTTTATGACAGAAAGACCAGTACCATCGAAGAGGTGCTGATAAATGCCGACGGGAAAGGCAAAGATCCCCGGACGGCGATGATCGATACCCTCATCGGCCGGGAAAGCCTCGTCGCGGCTTCCGTGTTGAAAGGTGATGCGGATAAATATCAATTCCTGCTTGATTATGGCTTTCGGCCGGCCGTGTCTTCGAGGTCCGATGGATTTAATATCATAAAAATGGAATTGAGCACCGCGGTGCTTCTCGACAAAACACGGGCCGAAAAACCTTACCATTCATATCGGAAACGAGAACGTGTCGCCATAGAAAAGGTACCCCCGACTCAAACATATGATGAGATAAAGCAAGGCATCGCAAATCTTATTGAAAAGCTCGGAGGCATCAGGCGGTTTGTAAAACCCGGACAGACGGTGGCCATAAAACCCAATATTGTCAGTGATCATGGGCTCAAAGACGGCAAAGTCACGGGCGGCATCGTTACGGACGTTCGTGTAATAAGGGCGATCACGGAAATAATGCTCGGCATTGCCTCTCATGTCTATATTACCGAGGGATCATCAATAAATCGCAGCGCTACCAGCATGATGTTCACCCATTATGGCTACGGCGATATCGTCGGCCTTGATCCGCGCAGGATAACCCTGGTCGACCTCAACAACGACAGACTTATCGAGAAACGCGTGCCCGGAGCTAAACGGCTGTCTTCGCGAAAGGTGCCCGCAACCCTGGAAATGGTGGATGCGATCATAAATGTCCCCGTACTGAAGCTCCATTTTGCCGCTATCGCGTCACTCAGTATAAAAAATCTTCAGGGCGCAATGCCGCCTTTGGAGAAATACATGTCTCATTTTTTCGGCCTGTGGCAGAACCTCGTAAACATTCATCACCTCATCAAGCCAAAACTGATCATTATCGACGGCTTAACCGGGCTTGAAGATTTCGGTCCCGTTTCCGGGACCCCAAGAAAAACAGACCTCTTGATAGGCGGGACAAACCCGGTCGCTGTCGATTCGGTAGCCATGCAGATCATGGGGCTTGACCCGAAATCGTCCCCCCCTGTATTTCTAGCCTGGATGCAAGGGTTGGGGCCGCTCGAAAAAAATAAGATCGATATCATCGGATCATCTGTGGAAGACGTCGCACAGCAATTCGTTCAGCCTGCTATCGATGTCCATGGCGGCACATCACTGAAAATACATGCCAAAGAAGCGTGCCCCGGGTGCAAAGGGTACCTGCATTTCGTTCTATCCAAACTCCGTAAGCCGGACCCGGCAGATCCGGCGCGGCTCATTATCGACAGGCCCTTTGAAAAACAGGTGAATATTTTCCTCGGCCCTTCCCATGGACAGGAGATCAAAACAGATGAGGTGAATATTTTCCTCGGCATGTGCCAGCAGCATAACGCGGAGGCAGGAACCCATCTGCCCGGATGCCCGCCCCATGCAGAGGTCTTAACAACGGGTATTTTCAGCCTTTTCCCTGATATCGAGCGTCCCAAGTATGCCGACGAAACGGAAGAATCCAAACTGGGGAAGATGCTTGAGGAAATCCTTAAAGACCGTAAATCGTAAAGCGTAAATCGTAAAGAGTTAACAAATAATCCTTAAAAGTTTTTTGCTTAAGGTTTCTACTCTCCTTACGATTCACGATTTACGATTTACGGCCTCTAGATACGATTTACGGTCTCTCAGACGCCCCATCCCCCCGACACTTTTATTTCTGTAGCCGTTATGTAGGATGCGTCGTCGGACGCAAGGAAAGCGACCACCCTCGCAACCTCTTCCGGTTCCCCTATCCTTCCCAGGATACTATCGGCAATAATGGGGTCCCGGTATTTTTCCGGCATTTTCATGATGGGAGGGGTCTTGATCATACCCGGCACAACTGCATTTACCGTTACACCGTCTTTTCCGCCCTCGCGTGCCAGGGTTTTCGTAAGGCCCAAAACTCCCGCTTTGGCTGCGGCGTATGCCACCTCGCCCTTGGCCCCCATAAGCCCGTAAATTGAGCTGATATTGACTATGCGGCCCCATTTATTGGCGCGCATGCGGGGCAAAAGGAGTTTTGAAAGCAAAAAGGGTACGCCGAGATGGATTGATAAGACCGCATTGTAATCATTTTTATCGATCTTGGCCGTGATCCCCGGCCTGTCGAACCCCGCGTTATTGACGAGTATGTCTACCGCCCCTTCAGCGAGGACCTCATCGATCACCTTGATAAGAGGCTGCGTACGGGTAAGATCGATCAGCCTGTAGTCGACATCGGCCCCGCCTGCCTTCAATTCCCGGGCAACATGCGGAAGCGTTTTCTTGTTCTTATCAAGGAGAATGAGGCGCGCGCCATGCCCGGCAAAGACCTCGGCGCATGCCTTTCCAATTCCCTGCCCCGCCCCTGTGATCAATGCAGTCCTGTTTTTCAAACTCATAGCTCACCTTTGACCGACGAGATTGTAGTTAAACGTCGTATTTTACCGCATCACAAATTAGGTTACAATAAAATGTCAAAAGACTTGATTTCTTCGTCACTTTCATTTATTTCCTATAAGGAGATTATTCTGGAGTAAGAAATATGGAATTATTTGTGGTAATGGACAAATCAATGCTTGGCCGAGGAGTCTTCGGGGTCTTTTCAAGTAGGGAAAAAGCCCAATTGTTTATTGAAAGCTTTGAATTTCACAGTCTGGTCGAGGCTTCTCCTCTTATAGGCACCTGGGACGAATCGGGAAAAATCTATGCGGCGCATACGTACGACCATTTTTACGATACGCATGTTTTCGATGGGATCTATTCCCAATGCGAGCTTGCCTACGATGTAGTCGGACAAAAAGGCCTCATCATCGAATTCATAATTGACCTGCCCGATGAAAAAAAAATAATCGTGTAGAATCGTCCCGCCCTCGTTTGTGACATTAACCATCGACTTTCGACATGCGAGGCGTTTACTTTTCAAAACCTTATTCACTCGAACAGCTTCGGGTGATCAAAGGTATACCGGGAGCTTAGATGACGAAGAGTATTGAATTCTTCGTTCAGGTGCCGTATACTAACGAAGCCCTTAAAGGGGAGTAGCAAAGAGATAAGGTCAACAATCCGGAGCTTCGAGCTTCCTGGCCTTATCGTTGGTCACATCGGGACCAATCAGCGAGACCTTTAGCATGAAAGCATTTCGTGCCGAAGCGTCTTTTTTTTGCGCCGAATGCGCGGTTTTTGCAGTTTGTGCGGAAATAAATTAATATAGCGTTGTAAAGCAGTAGGTTGAGAAAGGGGAGTAGCGTCCATATCGGCATTGCCGTCAATACGTCGGAAGCCAACCGACCGGTATGCCGGTTACTGCAAATGTAACGAGCGAGACCTTCACCTGAACGATATACGTATTCGTTTTTTCAGATAGGTATATTGCATCATCGGAAAGGGAGAAGAAAATATGGACAAAAGCCGTTATCACCTGGAACACCTGGAAACTCTGTATAAACATCTCGGCACTCGACCTGAAGGCCTCACGGCGCAAGAAGCCGTCCAAAAACTTGACCAATTCGGTCCGAATGAATTAAAGGCAAAGAGAAAAAAGACACCCTTCATGATGTTCCTTGACCAATTCAAGGATTTCATGATCCTTGTTCTGTTAGCTGCTGCCATTGTGGCAGGTATAGCCGGCGAATTGACAGACACTCTCATTATTATAGCTATCATCATCGCAAACGCGATCATCGGCTTCATACAGGAATACCGGGCGGAGAAGGCCATAGAAGCTCTGAAACAGATGGCCGCACCTGTTGTCAATGTCCTGCGCGACGGCCGGGCCCAGTCTGTGCCGTCCCGCGAGGTGGTGCCGGGTGATATTGTCCTTCTCGAAGCAGGGGCAATTATCCCGGCAGATATCCGACTTATCGAAAACGCCCGGTTAAAGGTCGATGAAGCTGCGCTGACCGGGGAATCGGTCCCCGTGGAAAAATCGACCGACGAATTGTCGGACCCGGGCCTGTCAATTGGCGACAGGGTCAATATGGCCTATAAAGGAACCGTGGTCACATACGGAAGAGGTTCGGGCCTGGTCGTCGGCACGGGAATGGAAACGGAACTCGGAAAAATTGCATCCATGCTGCAGGATGAAAATGAAGTAAGGACACCCCTTCAAAAGCGCCTTACGTCATTTGGCAAAAACCTGGCTGTCATTATTCTCGTTATATGTGCAGTTATATTCACGATCGGGCTTCTACGGGGCGAACGGCCGCTTCTCATGCTTTTAACGGCAATCTCTCTTGCCGTTGCTGCCATACCGGAGGCATTACCCGCTGTGATCACGATATCACTCGCCCTCGGCGCGAAAAAAATGGTCAAACAAAATGCCCTTATCAGAAAGCTTCCTGCCGTTGAAACACTTGGCTCGGTAACATATATCTGCTCTGATAAAACAGGGACCCTTACCTACAACCGGATGACGGTCGAAGAGATATATGCGGAAGGCCGTTTTATTACGAGGACAGACCCGAAGATACGGGACTTTGAGGAAATAATGACGGGGCTTGCCCTCAATAATGATTCCCGGGAAGGCAACGGCGGTTTTATAGGGGATCCTACGGAAGTCGCCCTCTATGTCATTGCCCGAGAGAACGGCTTCAAAAGGGAAGATACCGAAGCGAGATATCCCCGCATCGGGGAGATACCTTTTGATTCTGATCGTAAATCCATGACTACAATTCATCGGCATCCCGACGGACATTTTATCTCCTACACGAAAGGGGCATCTGACATGCTCCTTGAAAAGGCCGGCACCATGCTGGTAAACGGAAAGACGGAGCCCGTCGAAAAAGACAAGATACGGGAAGCCAATGATGATATGGCGAAAAGAGGGCTGCGTGTCCTGTGTATCGCAAAAAGGAAATGGGACGCCCTTCCCGAAGGCCTTCCCGTAAATGTGGTTGAAAATAACCTGACAATACTCGGCCTTGTCGGCATGATGGACCCTCCCCGCGATGAAGCGAAACAGGCCGTCGACCTATGCAGGACCGCCGGGATAAAACCCGTCATGATCACCGGTGACCATCCCATTACAGCAGCTGCGATCGCAAAAAAGATCGGGATCCTCGATGAGAATGGCCACGTTATCACGGGAAAAGAGCTTGCAGCGATCCCCGATGATGAATTCGCGGAAAGAGTTGAACATATTGAGGCGTACGCCAGAGTGGCTCCCGAGCAGAAATTGAAGATCGTCAAGGCCCTTCAGGCCAAGCATCAATTAGTTGCCATGACAGGTGACGGCGTCAATGACGCCCCTGCACTCAAACGTGCCGATATCGGTGTCGCGATGGGGATCACGGGGACTGACGTCTCCAAGGAAGCGGCAGCAATGATCCTTCTTGACGACAATTTTTCGACGATCGTGAAGGCGGTGAAAGAAGGAAGGAAAATCTATGACAATATCCGCAAATTCATACGGTATCTGCTTGCGACAAACTCCGGCGAGATCCTGACCATATTTTTCGCCCAGCTTCTCGGTTTTCCTATTCCTCTCCTGCCTATACATATCCTCTGGATCAATCTGGTCACGGACAGCCTTCCGGCCCTTGCGTTATCGGTAGAGCCGGCAGAAGACGATGTCATGCAGCGGCCCCCGAGGGCTCCCGGCGAAAGTATATTCGCCCATGGCCTCGGCATCCACACGATCTGGGTAGGAGCATTGATGGCCGCCCTCGTGCTTTCTGTACAGTATGTTTCTCTGAATTCCGACAACGGGAAATGGCAAACATTGGTCTTCACGGTCTTGTGTTTTTCACAACTCGCCCATGCGCTTGCGATACGGTCCGATAAAAAATCACTTTTCCAGCAGGGGTTACTGTCAAATAAAACTATGCTAGGTGCAGTGATCTTATCGATCTTAATGCAGCTCGCCGTAATATATATTGTTCCGCTCAATGGAATTTTCAGAACACGACCTTTGACCCTTGGGGAACTGGCAGCATGTGCGGGGATTTCGGCAATAGTCTTTGTTGCGGTCGAGATCGAGAAATTTATACGCCGTGCAAAAACAGGCAAAAGAAAGGCTCATAATTGATTTTGGAGAATTGGTTCCGTTATACTTGAGATTATGGAAGATAAAGTGAGAAATGCCTATGTAGCCTATTTTGACGTCCTCGGATTCACTTCGAGGTTTTTATCCGGGGACCTTCAAAACAGGTATGAAAAACTTGTCGATGCGATCGACAGGGTGAAGGATGACGATATCACCTGCTTTCTTTTCTCTGACAGCATCGTTATTATTTCCCGGTCATTTGCCAAGGTCCGGGAAACATCCCGCTCCATTTACACATGGGGGATACTTAATGATTTCTGGCTGAGGGGCGCAATCGCACACGGCGGCCTGACTGAACTTGATTTTTCAAGCTTTATCACCCGCAACAGGGTGGTGCTTCCCTTTCTCGGGGAAGGTTATCTGAAGGCATACAAACTGGAATCTACCCTCAATATATCAGGGATCGCACTCGACAACATTTTCTTCCAACCGGGAAAGGAATGTGCAGCCCTCAAAAGGGAGGCGGATTACGTCCCCTACGAAGAATACCTGCCGAAGCGGGGGTATGAGGACCAGAAGCTGCTTTTGCTTCCGGAAGAGGGCTCGCTCAAACAGATAGTCGATACGATGTATTTTGAAGAAATGCTTAAATCTCATATCAATGATATCGATAAGTACATCAACACTTTTATCTTTTTCATCGAGACCATGCTCAGAACAGCCGACCATGAAACCATCATCAGGTTTCTCGATAATCTGCTTAAGCAGCTTGAGCTGCACGGAAGTCATGTACTCATCCCGAGCAAGGTCATAATTATCTTCGTTGCTGTGATTGAAGGACTTATCAGGCGTTTCCGGTCGGGAGCATTCGATAATACTGGCTCCAATCCGCGGGAAATGCTTGAGACATATGTCGGCAATATCCTGGGCAGTTTGAAAGTTCAGGGTTATCTCCCCACATTTGTCGACTATGTCCTTGAATACGATAAAAAGCGTCATAGTACAGTCTATCCGGATATCAATAAATTGCGGGCCGACTGGTCGGGATTTATATAAGAGACCAAACCCGCCGTCATCCCGGCGAAAGCCGGGATCCAGAAAATACGGCTGCAATAACGAATGCGCATCTCATAAGAATCCCTCCGCTCATTCTTTTCGTTCTCGGCATTGCATCACGGAAGACATATATTCAAGAAAAATATACTTTAGCGGTCTCAAGCTATGTTACGATTAGGTCGATGATGCTGTCAAAGGAATATTTCTCATGAACAAACCCGCCGAATATAATATGGATGCTACAGACAAACAATTGCTCGATATGCTGCAGGAGGAATTCCCGCTTACTGAAAGGCCGTTTGCTGATATCGGCGAAAGAATAGGCATTCCAGGGGATGAGGTAAGAAACAGAATAGAAGCGCTCAAGGCCCACGGTTATATCAGAAGGATAGGCCCGGTCCTTGACGCAAAAACATTGGGCTACCACAGCCTCCTGTGCGCTGCTGCCGTTGACCCCGATATCATCGAGGAAGTGGCTAAGACCGTCAACGCAGAGCCTTCCGTTACCCACAACTACGAACGCGAAGGGGAACTTAATCTCTGGTTTACGGTCACAATGAAAACTCAAAAGGATATCCATAGATTCCTGAAAGACATTGAGGATACATTTTCGATCACAATCCACCGATTCTCCGAAAATAAGACATTCAAAATCAGAACCCGGTTTACGACGGACGAAAAAAATTAATTACACTTAGGAAGGATACATGACAGAGACAAATGTCGTCGCATACAAACGAGTGTACCTCGTTGATGGAAATTCATATCTGTACCGCGCTTTCTACGCTACACCGCACCTGTCAAATTCACGCGGATTTCCGACAAATGCGATCTATGCATTCATAAGCATGATAAAAAAACTGCGTAATACCGAGAATCCCGACATTCTTATTATTATCTTTGATTCGAAAGGCCCGTCGTTCAGGGAAGAGATCTCGGCACAATACAAGGCGCAGCGTCCCCCGATGCCTGACAACCTGTCTCTTCAGGTCCCTGTTGTAAAAAAAATAATAGATGCCCTTGGCCTGCCCGTCCTGGAAAAGGAGGGCTTCGAGGCGGACGATATAATAGCGACCCTCACAGAACATCTCAAGGCGCGCGATGACGTCATTACATTTATCGTTACGAGTGATAAGGACATGATGCAGCTCGTCGGCGAAAAGGTCCGGATCCTGGACTCTATGAAGAACCTGGTCATTGGCGAAGCCGAAGTCAGGGAAAAATTCGGCGTCTCTCCCGGGAATATAATCGATTATCTTGCCTTGTGCGGAGATACATCAGATAACATCCCCGGCGTTCCGGGAATTGGTGAAAAGACCGCGCGCGACCTCGTAGCGGCGATGGGGTCGATTGACGACATCTACAGCCATATCGACGAAATAAACAAAAAAGCTGTTAAAGAGAGACTAATGTCCGGCAGGGAAAAGGCTGAAATGAGCAGGAAACTCGCCATGCTGAGATATGACGTCCCCATAGAAACGAACGTCGAGGTACTTTGCGGCCGCACGGAGAATCTCGAAGAGCTTCGAAAGATCTATAGAGAGCTCGAATTTACGGCGCTGTATAGGGAGATCAAGGCTGAGGCGCGGCAAAAAAAAGAGCTGAAGGAAAAAACTCTGGCCGATCTCGTATATGACAGAATTTATATCGCCGCGGCATTCCAGGGAAAGAATGCGGGCACGCTTCGCATCGAGGCATTCGCTGTATTCGATGGCGAAGGGGTATTCTTTTCAATGCTCGAATCAGACTTTGTCACGATATTAAGTAATGCGGGGGAGATCATTGCACACAACCTGAAACCTTTCTTCATCACCCAAGGGGATCACCTGCGCGAAAAGAAGGTATTTGATACCATGCTCGCGGCATATCTTGTAAACCCGCTGAGAAAAGATTTTACCCTTGGGGCCATACTGGAAGAATTCTGCGATATAGCCCCGGCTGAAATGGATATAGCCGCGTCCCTTCGTGACATGGCGGCGTGCCTGCCGGACCTCGCGGATACACTTCGTTCACAGCTCGGCGAGCTTGAGCTTTCCGATCTCTTCTTCGGGACGGAACTGCCGCTTGTTGAGGTTCTTGCCGACATGGAAATCGCCGGCGTAAGGGTCGACCGGCGTAAACTCGGCGAGCTGTCGCGGGATTTCGATAAGCGTCTGACGGCAATTGTGAAAGAGATCTATGTACATTCTGACGGCCCGTTCAATATTAACTCGCCGCAGCAGCTATGCCGCGTTCTTTTCGATACACTGGGATTAACTCCTGTCAAAAAGACGAAAACGGGATATTCAACGGATACGGGCGTCCTCGAAATACTTTCCGAGAGCCACCCCCTTCCGACCATGATCCTCGAATACCGGTCACTGACAAAACTCAAGAATACATATATAGACGTATTGCCCACCCTCATCAATCCCGGGACAGGACGTATACATACGACATTCAACCAGATGGTGGTAGCTACGGGACGCCTGTCAAGCAGCGATCCCAATCTTCAGAACATTCCGATACGGGGAGAAGAAGGCCCAAAAATACGCGAATCCTTTGTGCCCGCCGACGGATGCCTGCTCCTGTCCTCCGATTATTCTCAAATAGAGCTTCGCGTGCTTGCGCATCTATCACAGGACCAGGAGCTTATCGATACCTTTCACCGGAATGAGGATATTCACGCACGGGTAGCCGGGAATGTATTCGGAGTAGGGACTGACTCAGTTACGGCTGATATGCGGCGGGCCGCAAAGGTGATCAATTTCGGGATCATATACGGAATGAGTGCGTTCGGTCTGGCGAAACAACTCGGGGTCAGTCAAAAAGAGGCGCAAAAATATATCGATAATTATTTCGAGCGTCACAATGCCGTGAAGAGTTTTATGGACGGTATTAAAGAAAGTGCACGGGCAAGCGGTTTCGTGAGAACGCTCCTTGGCAGGATACGGTTCATCCCGGAGCTCAATAATAGCGATCCGGCAGTAAGGCAGCTTGGCGAGAGGGTCGCGATGAACACTCCGATCCAGGGAACGGCAGCCGATATTATCAAGATCGCCATGATCAACATACATCGTGCGATCCGGCAGCAAGGCTTCAAATCCCGCCTGATCCTTCAGATACACGATGAATTGCTTTGCGAAGTAACCGAAGACGAGGCGGCAGACATGATCGACCTTGTACAGCATAAAATGGAGAGCGTCATCACGCTTGATGTCCCCCTCATCGTTTCCATCGGAACGGGGCATAACTGGGCCGAGGCGCATTGACCGGTGGCTGTGACGAAACTGAGAGCAGTTCCGCGCAGGCGATAAAAACACATACTGAAAAATAGAGCCAGAAGAGAAAAGCGAGGGATCTCACGC
>Ga0316605_10001399_pt1 | contig 13949 bp, 7 predicted proteins | sample OWC_soil_day20_n_FD_207666 | JGI IMG/M metagenome (GOLD analysis project Ga0316605, IMG submission 207666) | Wetland soil microbial communities from Old Woman Creek delta, Ohio, United States - OWC_soil_day20_noCT | ecosystem: Environmental > Terrestrial > Soil > Wetlands | place: USA: Ohio... | reverse complement strand
ACACGCTTTCACTGTCTCTTGAGCGATGTATAGTGAGAGCGCTGGATGCAAACTATTCTGTTGTCATATCCGACAACAACTTCAAAATAGCGAAGAACAATGTTACTCTTGCCCCTTTTCTGCCATACGTTAATTTGGCTTCGAGGCAGAGTTCAAATAAAATGGAGCTGCGCAACTATTCTGCTGAGGGTGTTCGTGAAAACAGTACTTCAAAAAGCAACTCAGTAGTAAACAGTGCTTCACTCGGATGGAGGCTTTTTGACGGACTTTCCATGTTTGCCGAACGAAAAAAACAGGAAGAACTGCTGGCATTGGGAGAGTATAACTTCAAATCGGTTGTAGAGAATCTTGTAATGCAAATCTCTTCTCAATACTATTTGATTATCAGTCTGCAAAATCAGGTGAATCTGTTGAACGAACTTGTTTCCATCTCTCAGATAAGATATAACCAGGCACTCACAAGATACAACATAGGGAGCGATTCAGGCCTTGAATACAAACAAGCCAAAATCTACCTTAACAGCGATTCATCGAGCCTTCTGCTTCAAAAAGAGAATCTTAAAAATGCATACATAGAATTGTTCCGTCTGATGAATCTTCCTCTCAACTCGTCCCACTCAATAAAGGATTCTATAATTCCCGAACCTCAGATGGACGTGAACAACCTGATATTGTCGGCAACGGAGAATAATACTACACTTAAAGGAATCAAAGCAGGGGAGAGAATAGCAAAACTTGATACAAAAATCACAAAAGCAACCCGCTATCCTTTAATTGATTTTACATCAGGATATAATTTCAATCTTAACCAGAGCCAGTATTTTCCTTCTAAATACAATGATTCAAAAGGGTTCAACTGGGGATTTTCCCTATCGGTTCCGATATTTGACGGGGACGAAATAAACCGTAAAATCAGGAATGCCAGAATAAACGAGGAAAACGCCGCTCTCAGCTACCTTAAGGCAAAACAGGACCTTGAGAGCGAACTTTATCAGTTGTATAATATCTATTCAAATAATCTAAGGATGATTGAATTTGAGGAAGAGAGCAGGGAATCTGCGTTCCTCAATCTTGAGGCTGCAATGGAAAAATACAGGCTGGGATCATTATCCGGAATTGAGTTCAGAGATATCCAGCTGTCATACATGAATGCTTCGGACAGGAGGCTCAGAGCCATTTATCAGGCAAAAGTATCGGAAATATCATTGCATTTAATGGCAGGCGAGCTTTTCCGTTCCAGATAACGACCGGATACCGGATTGAACTTTTTATGTTTTCATATGTTGTTGTGTGATAAATCATTAATAACAACATATTCTTTATATGAGATTCGGACATATCGTATCAGCCTCTTTGCTTTTAAGTGTTTTATTATCATCATTCCCGCTGTTAGCTGCGTCTGAAAACATTACGGCCGGCATAAGTGAGAAATTATATAATGTAAGCGGAATAGTAATTGACAAGGTGTCAAGGGAACCGGTTCCTTTTGCAACAGTTTCTGTATGGAAGGGTTCTAAATATGCTATTACTGATACCTCCGGTATGTTTATTATTGAGGGGGTTCCGGCCGGCGCATGCAGGCTGCAGATAGATTTGCTGGGATACAACCAGTATATTTCCGAAGAATTTATGGTCTCTCCTATGAGTTATTTTGTCAGGGCAGAAATTGAGGAACAAAGTACTCTTCTGAGCCAGGTTATTGTAAAACCAAAGGCCGAACCATACAGAAGGCTGCCGGAAAGTCCACTTTCACAACGCACGATTGGTGTTCAGGAGATTGAGCGGAATCCGGGATCAAACAGAGACATTTCAAGAGTCGTAAGTTCATTGCCCGGAGTAGGTACAGTTGCAGGAGGAGGATATAGAAACGACTTGCTGGTAAGAGGAGGAGGGCCTTCCGAGAACCGATTTTTTTTGGACGGCATAGAAATACCGGGAATAAACCATTTCAGCACTCAGGGTTCATCCGGAGGACCTGTTGGCATTATTGATGCAGATTTTATCCGTGAGGTGGATTTTTACGCCGGATCGTTCCCTGTGGCAAGAGGCGGAGCTGTGAGTTCGGTTCTTGATTTCAAACTAAAAGAAGGGGATCCTGCCAAAAACAGATATAAATTCACAATTGGAGCTTCGGAAGCTGGAATAACATCCAGCGGGCATCTCTCTAAAAAGACAAACTATCTGGTATCTGCAAGAACTTCATATCTTCAGCTGCTTTTTAAGGCAATTGGCCTTCCTTTCCTTCCATCATTTACAGACGCACAGTTTAAGATTAAGACACGGTTTAACAATAGGCATGAGCTCATATTTATCGGAATTGCAGGGTTCGACAATATGACCCTGAATGAAGATACCGGCGGCAAAGAGTCCAATGAATACATTCTTGCATATTTCCCTGTTATTCAGCAAGAGGTATTCACACTTGGAACAATTTTCAGACACTACTATGGCAATAACACGATGAACCTTTACCTGAGCCATAGCTACCTTAACAACCGCAATACAAAATACAGCAATAACGATTATTCTTCCGAGCAGAATCTTTCACTTAAATACCGTTCAGTAGAACAAGAGACAAAATTCCGTTTAGAAAACGTTTCAAAAATTTCCGATTTCCGTCTCACTCTTGGAACTGGAACAGAACTCCCGACTTATTCAAACAATACATATCAGAAGATTTTTCTTGAAAATCCGGTTACTGTAAATTATTCAACCAATCTCTCTTTTTTAAAGTATTCTGCTTTTGCAAACATCAATTATACATCGCCTGATAAAAGATTTACTGCAAATGCCGGAGCAAGGGCAGACGGAAACAGCTACTCTTCTCAAATGGCAAATCCTCTTAATCAGTTTTCTCCTAGGGCATCCGTTTCGTACGAGATTGCAAAAGATTTTTACCTGAATGCCAGTGCAGGAAGGTATTATCAGCTTCCGCCATTCACCGCAATGGGCTTTAAAAACAGTAACGGGGAATATGTAAACAAGGGATTGAAATATATCGGTTCGGATCAGGTTGTGATAGGAGCAGATTATCGAAACGATTCAGGATTTCAGGCGACTTTTGAACTGTTTCACAAATGGAATTTCAATGGAATGTATTCTGTTGCCGATTCAATTCCTGTTGAAGGGAAAGGCATAAACTACGGAGTTGTGGGCAATGAAGAGATAACATCAACCATAAAAGGCCGCTCATATGGTGCTGAGCTTTCGGTAAGATGGTTTGTTACAGATAAATTTAACCTGTTAGCTTCACTTACAATGTTCAGAAGCCAGTTTCTTTCAAAAGAAGGAGAACTTATTCCCAGGTCGTGGGACAACCGCAGGCTTATGAATATATCTGCCGGTTATAAACTGCCTGCAAATTTCAGGATAGGTGCAAAATTCAGGTACTCAGGAGGCAACCCGTATACTCCGCTCGATGAAGACAAGTCTTCACTGGTATCGGCATGGGATGCAAGCGGGAGAGGTTATTTAAACTATGATTATTACAACACTCAATACCTTGGCGTTTTTAGCCAGCTCGACCTTAGACTTGACAAAGATTTCTACTTTAACAAGTTTGCCCTGAAAGTTTATGTTGATATTCAGAATGCCCTTAACACCAAATTCAGAAATGCAGATGTGCTGGTTAGTACAGGCACAATTGTAAACCCGGATGCTCCCTATTCTCAGCAGAGGTATCAAATGAAGAAAATAGAGCTAACAGAGGGAACGCTTGTCCCAACACTGGGGATTACTGTTGAGTTTTAAGCTCAAACAGGTCTCTTTTTGGCCATTGGCTTACTTTTGAGGCACTTTTCCTGAACATGGCATCGATTTGCCTTGGAAATGTAGATCCCTTCCATGAACTTGTATTTGTAATAAATACCCATGAAATACCGTCTCTCTGATATTTAAGAAGAGCGCTCGATCCGGATAGGGTGCCCGTTCTTGACCAGTCTCCGTTTTTATTAACTTTTGCCCATCCGATAGGCAGTATCTGCGAGGTACTGGTTGTCATAATATCAATACTCTTTTCATTGATGATATCCGGAATGCCCGGCCTGCCGTCAATAGATGCAACAAAAAGCAAAAGTTCCGATGGCGAGGCAACCCATGCTCCGGCACCCATAAGCCCCTCAATATTATTACCGCCGTAGCATCTTGGCAGCATTGCGCCACTTCCGTCGAACGCCTCAACAGGCACCTCATTTTCAGGTTCATAGTACCTTACTTCGTTTGGAAACTTCTGGCTGTAAAGGTTATGGGCAAGGTGCATATCATAAATTCCTGCCGGGTTCAATATTCTCTCTTTTATATAATCTTCATAAGGCTTTCCGCTCACCTGTTCAATAACCCTAGAGAGAATTACGTATCCGAGGTTGGAATATCTTGTGCCGTTACCGGGTGCGAAGCCAAGTCTGCGGGAAATTGCATATTCTATAACGTCATCCGGAGAAGGAACCGAATCAAGACTCATTCTTTTGCTTATTGTTGTAGTAATGAACATTGGGTCTCCGGCCCCTAACGTGAACCCGCCCCTGTGTCTCAGCAAATCTTCTATGGTAATTGATTTTATCCTTTTGTCACTGATGTTTTGAAATCGAGGCAAATCAAGTATTCCGCCCTCACCGAAAACTTTGCTTTTTAAAGAAATGCTGTCGTCTTCAATCAATTTCATTATTCCAACAGCTGTTATCAGTTTGGAAACAGACGCGATTCTGAAAATATGCATGGGTTCAACCTTTACGTTCATCTCTTCATCTGCCCATCCGTACCCTTTAGTGTATATCAGCTTTTCATCCTTCATTATTGCCAGCGAAGCTCCCTTTATGCGCCATTCGCGCATAAAACGTTCTATTTGCCCGTCCAGTTTCTTTGTCTCGGGGAAGTCGCTTAATTCATTGCTCAAAAGAAGATTTAATGCCATCGGGAGATCCTCGTCCTTTGCTATCGGATTTGCTGCCGCCCCCTTAAGGACATCGCGGAATCCGAATGCCAGACTTACGGAAATTATTAAAAAAAGAGATAGGACTAAAATTTTTCCACGGGATAGCTTTTTGCTTCTTTTCATAGTCCAAAAATAGAAAAAGATAAAATGGCAGCAAAATTTTATATGCTGCGCGTTTTGTGATTGAAACGAATTATAAACAATACAGATGCGGTGAACAAACCAAAGGCAAATCCTGACATAAGCCCGGCCTCTCCCAAATTGAAAACAAATCCAAAAACATATGCGACAGGTAAAGAGACAAATAAATATGAAAAAACAGCAATCAGCATGGGCCTTTTTACATCTGTGAGCCCGCGCAGAGCTCCGAGCGCAGTAACCTGTAATCCGTCAAATAATTCGAATAAAGCCACTACAATAAATATTTTTCCGGCAATTTTTATTACATCCATGTCGGATGTAAACACCGATGAAATTTCCTCTCCGAAAAACATAAAAATTAATGCAAAAAATCCCATAAATACAAGAGAAATATGCATCCCTGCAAAACCATTTCTTCTCGCTGTTTTTGTGTCTCTCATGCCAATTGCATGGCTCACAAGGATTGTTGACGCACCTGCAATTCCATTCGAAATCATAAATGTAAAATTTATCATGGTAAGAGCAATCTGATTTGCTGCAAGTGCATTTGTGCCTATCCATCCCATCATAACCGTTATAAAACTTAAGGAAAAGAACTCAACGGCCATTTGTCCGGAAATTGGAACGCCAATTTTTATTAGTTCAAACTGTTTCTTTAAAGAAAAAAGTTTTTTGTCGAACATATTTAAAAATCGTCTGTATCGTATATTTTTAAGCAATATTGCAGCAAATATAACCGGCATTATCAGCCTGGAAATGAGAGTTGCAATTCCGGCACCGGTTGCTCCCATTTGTGGTGCCCCCAGCTTTCCATATATGAGAATATAATTCAGGATAATATTTACCAGATTCGCAATGATGGTTATATACATTGCAATTTTTGTATTTCCGATTCCCTCCATAAACTGTTTAGACGTGAGAAAAATCATCATGGGAATTACTGATATACTAACCAGAATATAATAGTTATAAGAGAGCGCAACAACCTCGGGAGGCTGTCCCATTAAACCAAGGAGAGGTATAATGGCAATGAGAATCATGACAAGAAATACTGAAGAAATAAGATTGACAATTATTGAGTTCTGAAAATATCCGGCGACAATCCTGTATTCACCTCTTGCCCAAAACTGTCCTGCAACAGGAGTGAGACTTATAGAAAGGCCTATTCCAAAAACCATTATATTCATAATTATTGCTCCGGCAAAAGAAACCGCAGCAAGAGGTGCAGCACCAAGCCGGCCCACCATTATACTGTCCACCATTTGAACAACAGATTGCCCTGCCAGAGATAATATAATTGGCAGGGCAATATTCAGATTATTTTTGTAGGGATTGATGTGCAATTTTATATTCTAAGTTAGGAGATGTTGAAATCTTGCTGATTTGATTACTATTAGTAACAGATATGGCAAAAAATGTTATAAATTTTTTAAAATAAATTGAAAATTATTACTTTTTTTAAAATCTATTTATATATTTGTATAACAAAAGTGGTTGAAAAAGTCACATTTGAGGCAGGCATATAGATTGGGGGTTAGTTTCTATGCCTGCCTTCTTTTTTATTTTATTCAAGCTCGAACCGCACCAATACTGTGTGCTCAAACCGGATCTTTTCAAATTCAAGTACAGGAGAAATAAAACTATCGGCACTTTCGCCCATGGACATTTTTGTCACCGGCTGTACGCCCCTTACCTGCATCGAATAGTTGTCGTAGTTTTGAATGAAAATTGCTTTTCCCACCTTCCTGCCTAATGCATTAGCCAGCAATACTGCTTTGTCTTTTGCATTAACAGCTGCCTTTTCCATTACCCCGTCGCGAATTTTATCAACATTGCTCAGAGCGGTTTTTGCAATATTTACATCTGAGATTCCTGCCTCTTCCAGTGCAGCAAAAACCTTTGCAGTCATATCTGCCGAACCTACTTTTAAAATATAGGATTTAGAAATAAGTATCTTGTCTTTTTTGAGAATATATTTTTCGTAAAAACTATTCATGTCCAGGACTGTCATGTTCTTTTCCAAATCAATATTAAGTGAGGTGAGCTTTTTAAACATGTCTCTTTCCTGTTTTTCGAGAGATATCTTTCCTTTGTTTTCTTTCTCGTTAATTGTTATGTTAAGATAAATTTCATCGGGAGCCACCTCAGTTTGAGCCCGTCCTGTAATCTCAATATAGTTGCAGTCAATAAAATTCTTTTCCTGGGCCATTCCGGTCAGAAAAATGAACAGTGCCGTAATGAGTAAAGTAATTCTTTTCATAATAAATTGTAAAAATTTTTATCTTTGGTATTGACAAATATACAATTATAATGCCTGAAGTCATAATTCTGTATATGCCTATGTTTGTCTGCTTTTTTTGGGCAGTCGCTTTGCTGGTGGACGCAGGTAAGAGAGACAAAGCAAAGACTGCACTTGGAATTTTTATGGCCGTTTCTACCATTCTCTATTTTTCCCATGTAGTTTTTTTTTCTTCAAGTGAGCGATTTTATACAATAATCGACCCGTTATACACTTTTTCGTCTTTGTCGGTTTTTCCTCTGTTTTATATTTACATCCGGCTTCTTTCAAAAGATATAGACTTTAATCCGTTTGTATTGTGGACCCTGATTCCCGCATTTTTTTTCGGAGCATGCCTTGCAATAATTTATTCTTTGCTGGATGGGCAGGAGTTGAGAGAGCTGGTTCATAGGGTTATCTATAAAGAGAAAGTAGACTTTAACTTCTCTTCCCTGGGAAAAGCTGGTGAAATTATCTACAAGGCCGGAAGAATTACCTTTCTTGTCCAGGTCGTCCCATTTGTCTACTACAGCAGGAAACATATTTCCGAATACAACAGGAACATTGAGGAGTTTTACTCTTCTACCGAGGGCAAAAATTTAACATGGGTCAGGTTGATGACTATTATAATGATACTGACCGGAACTTTTGCCATTATATCCGGAATAATCGGGAGAGCTTATTTCGCAGGATCAGGAGCACTTTTGGCCATACCGTCTTTTGTTTTCAGTATAATGCTGTTTTCAATAGGTTTTCTTGGATTTAAACAGACACATTCCATCCGCGACTTCAGGAAAGATATGATGTTTAAGGTTATTCCCAAAGAGAGCTGCCTTTCTGTACAGGAGAAAACCAGAGATAAAATAAAGAGAGACCTGATAAAACTCTTGACCGAGCGGGAATTCTACCGTAAAACCGATTTAAGAATCACAGATGTGTCATCTGAACTCAATACGAACAGATCTTATATTTCAAATATTGTGAATCTGGACTTCGGCACAACATTTTCCGATCTAATAAATAGTTACAGAGTTATATACGCAAAAAAGCTGCTTCAGGAAAATAATCTCTATGTACTTGATTTTATTGCAGAAGAGTCTGGATTTGCATCAGTTAACTCTTTACTTCGTGCATTTAAAAAAGCAACCGGACAGACTCCCGGTCAGTATAGAAAAACTATGCGTGAGAATCAGTAAGTTTCGGTTTTTTTCTGATTTTTCTCCTGAATTTCTTATTAATTATCATATGGGAAAAAAAGTATGATATCAAAACCAAAACGATAGCCCAGCCTTATAATATATAATAAGAAATGCAAATTTTTATGCTAAATATTTACATATAATGCATATAACTTTCATTCAAATTACTTTGATATGAAAATTATTTTCTTAAATTTGTCTCACCTTATGTCAAAATAAGGTCACCTAAATTTCAAACTAAACTAAAAACTGTTTTATGAATGTAAAAGAGCATTTAAAAGGGGTGAGCAAGCTATTTGCTTTAACTCTGCTGCTCCTCACTGTAGGAGTGTATTCATGGGCACAGGTACGCGTTACCGGTAAGGTAATAGATGTAAATGGACAGCCCTTAGGTTTTGTTACCGTTGTTCTTAAAGGAACAACTACAGCAACTAACACTGCTGAAAACGGTACCTTTACCTTAAATAACGTTCCGAGCAACGGCGCTCTTATCGTTAGTTCTATCGGTTACAAAACAATCGAGGTAGCTCTTAATGGAAGAGCTTACGTAGAAATGGTTCTTGAAGAAGACGCCATTCGGATTGATGAACTTGTTGTAACTGCCCTTGGTATTTCTCGTGAAAAGAAAGCTTTGGGTTATGCCGTTCAAGATGTAAAAGGAGATGAACTTCAAAAAGTTCGTACATCAAATGTTGTTTCTGCCCTCTCAGGCCGTGTAGCAGGTGTTCAGATTTCTGCCGCTTCAGGTCAAATGGGTGGTGGTGCCAAGATTAATGTTCGCGGTAACACTTCTCTAACAGGTAACAACCAGCCGTTGTTTGTTGTTGATGGTATTCCAATCAGCAACGCCGACTTTTCATATGGCGCTACCGGTGGTGGCGGATATGACATGGGTAACCTTGCCGGAGACCTTAACCCGGACGATATCGAATCAATGTCCGTTCTTAAAGGTGCTTCCGCAACCGCACTTTATGGTTCAAGAGCAGCTAACGGTGTTGTTATGGTAACAACAAAGAAAGCAAAAGCAGCTCAAAAGACTTTTGGCGTGAGTGTAAACTCATCAGTTACCATTGACAGAGCAGCCTATGTACCAAAACTCCAGAAAGAGTATGGTGCTGGTTATGCTTATTCAGGCGCCGGCACACTTGATGGTTTCATTACAGCTACTATTGGAGGCAAAACCTACAGAACTGTTGACTATGGAACAGACGAAAGCTGGGGTCCTAAGTACAACGCAAGCGTTAAAGTACTCCACTGGAATGCTTTCGATTCATGGGATACAGCAAACTATCTGGTTGAAAGACCTTGGATTTATCCTGAAAACGACTATATGACTTATTTCCAAAGTGGTGTAAACTTCACAAACAATATTCAGCTTGCAAAAAGCAGTGAAGTAGGATCATTCAGGATGTCATATACCAACAGTGATATAACCGGTATTACTCCAAACAGCCATTTGAAAAGAAATACTGTAAGTTTCAGTGGAACTTCTGTCTTTAATAAATATCTGGACGGATGGGCTGCAATGAACTATGTAAATAACAATACACTGGGCCGTCCTGAAACAGGATACGGCGACAGAAACCCTGTTCAGAAAATGTGGCAGTGGTCTCAAACTTCTTTGGACTATAAAGCCCTGAGATCTTATGAGAATCCTGACGGAAGTCAGCGCACATGGAACAGAAGTTCATGGGATGACGGCACTCCTTTATATACCGACAACCCTTACTGGTCAGCTTACAAAAACTATCAGAATGACCGCAGGAACCGTGTATACGGAAACGCAGGTATAAATCTTAAACTTACAGACTGGTTCAAAATTACAGGACGTGTTGGTTTGGATTATTTCAACCTTTCAATGGAAGAAAGATTTGCAGTTGGTTCACAGGCAACATCTGAATACTATCTTGACAATCGTGAAGCTCTTGAGGTTACAACTGAATTGTTTGCAAACTTTAACAAGAGGTTTATGAATGACAAAATGGGAGTTTCTGCTTTGGTTGGGGGCTCAAGTTCAGACAGAAAGTCTTGGAGAACAGGTGGAATCACCGTTGGTGGTCTGCTTATTCCAAATCTTTACAATCTATCGAACTCTGCTACTAAAGCAACGGTTTATGATACAAAAACAAGTAAGAGAATTAACTCAATTTTTGGTAATGTGACTTTAGACTACAATCAGTTTGTATATCTGGATATCACAGCAAGAAATGACTGGTCATCCACTCTTCCTGCAAGCAACCGTTCGTATTTCTACCCATCAGTTAACTTAAGTTTTGTTCTTACATCACTTGATGCTCTTAAAGAGCTTAACTGGTTGAGTTTTGCGAAATTACGCGGTGGCTGGGCACAAGTTGGTAATGACACCGACCCTTATAACCTCGAATCTTACTATACTGCATCTACAGGTGGTGCATTTGGTAAAGGTGCCGATCCTCGTTATAATTTGCCTACTACTCTTGCTAACATTAACCTTAAACCGGAAACAACAAAATCATGGGAAGTTGGTCTGGAAGCCCGTTTCCTTGACAACCGCGTTGGTTTTGATGCTTCTTACTATCAGAAAAACACTTACGACCAAATCGTTCCGGTTATGGTTTCAGGTGCAACAGGATATACAAGCAAGTATATTAACTCTGGTCAGATGAACAACAGTGGTTTTGAATTAACCCTTAATGTTGTTCCTGTTAAAACAACCAATTTTACTTGGGATATTCAGCTTAACGCATCAACACTTAAGAATGAAGTTGTTTCCATTGCAGAAGGTCTTGATTACCTGAACCTGCAAAACGCTCCGTTCCGTGTTAAATCCGGTGCATTCAAAGGTTCTTCTTATCCGGTTATTTATGGTACCGGCTTTGTATATGACGATGCAGGCAACAAACTTATCAACCCTTCAACAGGTTATTATGCAGCAACTCCAATACAACCTATCGGAAATGCTACACCTAATTTCACAGCAGGTTTGACAAACTCATTCAGCTTTAAAGGATTTGACATGAGTATTCTGATTGATATGCAAAGAGGCGGACATATGTACTACACATCTTATATGTGGGGTATGTACTCTGGTTTGCTTGCAGAAACAGCAATTCAGGATGGTATAGACATTCGTGATAAAGGTGTTACTATTGATGGTTACTATGGTAAATATGACGCCGCTACAAAGAAATTCGTCTATACAACTGCTACAGGTGCCGCTTCAACTACTCCTGTTAAAAACACTTCAGCACTTGATGCAGAATCATGGGGTGTATATCACTATGACCAAAATGACGAAAGTAACGTTTTCAGTACAGATTACATTAAACTTCGCGAAGTTCGTTTAGGTTATACCGTTCCTTCTAAATTCACTGGTCCTATCAAACAACTGCGTGTATCTGCTTTTGGCCGTAACCTGGCTATTTTTGGAGCTGCTACTCAGCACTTTGATCCTGAATATCTACAAATGGCCGGATCTAATGCACAAGGTATTGAGGGTGGATATATTCCATCAACAAGATCTTATGGTTTCAGCCTAAGCTTTAACTTTTAAATAATAGGAGATGCTATATATGAATACAATAAAAAAACTATTTTATGCTCTTTTGGCACTGCCTATTTTATTAACAGGCTGTGACAAAAACTTTGATGAAATCAACAACAGCCCCAACTCAACAACAAAGGTTCCTACTCCTTATGTTTTGACATATGCTCAAAGACAATTGGGGTACAATACATTTGATGTTTGGAATTCAGGCCGCCAGTCTCTTTTGTGTGCGCAGTACTGGGCACAAAGAAACTACACTTCTGAAGACAGATATATCTTTAGACAAGGAACAACTGATGCATTCTCAAGGAATACATATTTTAATCTCCAGAACTTCCAGGATATCATCAATCTTAACACAAATGCTGATACCAAAGCCGCTATGTCGGTATATGGTGACAATGCAGTTCAGATTGCCACTTCAAAACTGATGATAATCTGGGCCGTTGAGATGCTTGCAGAAACATTTGGAGACGTTCCTTATACCGAAGCTCTACAAATTGGTACAATTCTCCAGCCAAAATATGACAAACAAAGTACTCTTTTCCCTAAACTTCTGGCAGATGCAAAAACAGCAGTTGATGCTCTTAAGACAGCTCAAAAGGGATGGACACAAGGTGATGTAATGTTTGGCGGTGATATTGACAAATGGATTAAGTTTGGTAACTCACTTCGTCTTAGACTGGTTGTTCGTCAATCGAATGTTAAATCTGACTGGAAAACCGTTGCCAAAGCTATTATAGCAGAAGGTGTTATGGAGTCCAATGATGATAACGCAGTTATTCAGTTCTCCGGTCCTGGTGCTCCTAACGAAGCTCCTCTTTATAACGGATTTATTGTAGGCAAGAGAAATGACTTTACCCTTACCAAGCAGTTTGTAGGTTTGTTAAATGGTGTAAATGATACAGATAAAGGCTATACAAATCCTTTTGCAGGGCTTGTTGACCCTCGTTTCAGAATCTATATCGGAGCTTCTAACTATAATGTAGGAAGAACAATGGGTGTTCCTTACGGAATGTCTGACGCAGACACAAAACAATTTGTTGCTTCAAATACAGCTAAAGTTATCAGCTTATACAGATTACCTTCTCCGCTTATTATTCAGGCAGACTTCTGGTCAGTATTTATTGACTATGCAACTGTTGAATTCATGAAATGTGAAGTGAATGATTGGGATAAGGTTTCTTTTGAAGCTGCCATGAGAGCATCTTTCGAACAATGGGGTGTTAAAGCCGCAGATGAATATGGTACAGCCGATGTTTACAATGCTGCAGTTAATGCATATATAACCGGTGTTCTTGCTAAATTCGATGCCGCTACTACCGCAGGAAAACAAGAAATTGTACTTACTCAAAAGTATATGCACTTGTTTACTCAGGGTTTTGAAGCATGGAGTGAATACCGCAGAACAGGATTCCCTAAATCAATTGTTAAACCGGGCGAACTTACAAACGGTACAATTGCTTTCGTAGCATCTAATCCTACCGGTACAGACATCGTTCCTCGTCTGCTTTATGATTCAAACGAGTATACTCTTAACAAAGCTAATGTTGAAGCTGCTGCTACCAGTATAGGTGGTGACAAATACAATACTAAACTTTGGTGGGCTAAGTAATATTACTTTCTTAATTAATTTAAGGGGCGGACCATTTTTTGGGCGGCCCCTTTTTTTATAACTTAGCGGTAGGGTTCAGAGCAATTAATTCGGTATAATGTTAAAAGAAGGGAAATTGAGAAAGGAGGAGTTTAAAAAGCTTTTCGATACATATTTTGATGCCATCAGAAGATATCTGTATTACAGATGTTCGGACAGCGAACTGGCCTCTGATGTTGCTCAGGACCTCTTTACACGTATCTGGGAAAAATCGATGCAGA
>Ga0316605_10001398_pt1 | contig 13959 bp, 11 predicted proteins | sample OWC_soil_day20_n_FD_207666 | JGI IMG/M metagenome (GOLD analysis project Ga0316605, IMG submission 207666) | Wetland soil microbial communities from Old Woman Creek delta, Ohio, United States - OWC_soil_day20_noCT | ecosystem: Environmental > Terrestrial > Soil > Wetlands | place: USA: Ohio... | reverse complement strand
ATTTAATTTTTTCTAAACAAGATTTATCTACATTAAATCGAAGATAAATTAGATTTATTAAAGGATTTTCTACAAAACAATTGCTTTTAAGAATAACTATACTTGAAAGATGATTATGAATTGGAAGAGAGAAGTATTTTTTTCTTCTATTTATACTTAATTCTTTAAGTTTTAGAATAAGTCTTATTTAATTCAATCAAACTTTATTGTTATGATTGGCTTTTATTCTTGTTTTAGGCTAAGATAATTAAAAAATAGATTGTTTTTATTAGGCTTTTGAGCCGAATTTACTAACTTTGCAGTTTAAAAAATTAATATTTTCCTTATCATGAGTAATAATACGGTTAGTGTTGAAACAGCTAAAGAATTAGGTTTATTACCTGAAGAGTTCCAACAAATTTGCGATATACTTGGACGTACTCCTAATTTTACAGAGTTAAGTATTTATTCTGTAATGTGGAGCGAACATGCTTCTTACAAAAATTCAATTAAACAAATCAAGACACTTCCAAGAGATGGAGATCAGTTAATGGTTAAGGCAGGTGAAGAAAATGCTGGTATGGTTGATGTTGGAAATGGAATAGCTTGCGTTTTTAAAATAGAATCACATAATCACCCTTCTGCTGTTGAACCTTATCAAGGTGCTGCAACTGGAGTTGGAGGTATTAATAGAGATATTTTCACAATGGGAGCTCGTCCTGTTGCTCAATTAAATTCATTACGTTTTGGAGATATTGACAATCCACATACACAATGGTTAATTAAAGGAGTTACAAAAGGTATTGGCGATTATGGTAATGCTTTTGGAGTTCCAGTTGTTGGAGGTGAAGTATTTTTTGACCCTTGTTACGAAAACAATCCTTTGGTTAATGCCATGAGTGTTGGTATTATGAAAAAGGAAGATTTAATTTCTGCTGTTGCAAAAGGAGAAGGTAATCCTGTTTACATAGTTGGTTCTTCAACTGGTAAGGATGGTATTCATGGTGCTACATTTGCTTCTGCAGATGTTACAGAAAACTCAGCTGATGATATTCCATCAATTCAAGTAGGTGACCCATTCCAGGAAAAATTATTAATGGAAGCTACTCTGGAATTAGGAAAAAGCGGTGCTATTGTTGGAATGCAAGATATGGGTGCTGCTGGAATTATTTGTTCTACATCTGAGATGTCTGAAAAAGGTTCTTCTGGAATGGATATTTATTTAGATAAAGTTCCTTTAAGACAAAAGAATATTGAACCATGGGAAATACTTCTTTCTGAAAGTCAAGAAAGAATGCTTGTTGTTGTTCAAAAAGGAAAAGAAAAAGTTGTTGAAGACATATTTAAGAAATGGGACTTAAATTGTGCAAATATTGGAGAAGTAACTAAAGGTGACAGATTGCATTTCTATTGGAATGGAGATTTAGTTGCTGATGTTCCTGCTTCAACCTTAGTTCTTGGAGGTGGAGCTCCACAATACGATAGAGAATTTAAGGAACCAAAATATATTAAAGAAACATTAGGATTTAATATTGACAGCATAGAAGAACCCGATTTAGAAGAATGTAAGAAAATTGCTGATTTTATTGTTCAACATCCAAATATTGCATCAAAAAGATGGGTTTACGAACAATACGACTCAATGGTTGGGACTAAAAACATGTCAACAAATCGTCCTTCTGATGCTGCAATAGTAAATATTAAAGAAACTCCTAATGCAATTGCTATGACTACTGATTGCAATGGTCGTTATGTATATTCTAATCCAGAAATAGGAGCACAAATTGCAGTTGCTGAAGCAGCAAGAAATATTGTTTGCAGTGGAGGTGAACCATTGGCAGTTACCAATTGCTTAAATTTTGGAAATCCATATAAACCTGAAACTTATTGGCAATTTGTTAAAGCAATAAAGGGTATGGGTGATGCTTGTAGAAAATTTAATACTCCTGTAACTGGAGGTAATGTTAGTTTCTATAACCAAGCTTCAATGAATGGAGTGGTTGAATCTGTATTTCCAACTCCAGTAATAGGTATGATTGGAGTTGTTGAAAAGAATCTTCAAACAACATTAGACTTTAAAAAAGAAGGACAAACAATTTATTTGTTAGGAAAAGTTGTTGATGATATTAATTGTTCAGAATATCTTTACTCTTATAAAGGAGTTAAGCTCTCTCCTGCTCCATACTTCGATATTGACGAAGAATATAATTTACATCATACTTTAAATGGGTTAATCCTTGAAGGACTTATTGCATCTGCACATGATGTTAGTGATGGAGGATTATTCACAACACTGATTGAATCAGCTATGCCAAATAATTTAGGATTTGACATATTAACTGACAGCGAAATAAGACTTGATTCTTATCTTTTTGGAGAAGCTCAAGGAAGAGTTGTTGTTACAATTGATCCAGAAAAAGAAGAAGACTTTTTAGATATGATTGGACTTACAGGAGTTCCTTGCTGTACAATTGGAACAGTAACTAATGGTTCAATAATTATTGATGAAGAAAACTTTGGAAATATTCAGGATTACAAAGTAAAATATGATAATTCTTTTTCAAAAAAAATGGCTAAATAGTTGTATTTATAAAAGAAAGAATGATTAATATGAAAAAGATATCTATAATCATCTTAATGATTTGTTCATCATTATTTGGGTTTTCACAAAATCAATTAGATGGAATAAATTCTCAGATGCTTGAAAAGATTCAACAAGCATATAAAAATACCGATCAAGATAAAGCATTACGTAATGCAGTTGCTTCTAATAAAATTGATAATTTAGTTGTAAATCTTGATAATGAAGCAAAATATGATACTTATTTTTCAAATAGAGTTAAGTCTAAAGGTATATCTGACCAAAAGTCTTCAGGCCGTTGTTGGATGTTTTCAGGATTTAATGTCTTACGATCAGGTATGATTGCTAAGTATGATTTGGGAGAGTTTAATTTTTCTCATAACTATATTTTCTTTTATGATCAATTAGAAAAGTCTAATCTTTTTTTATCACTAGTAATAAAGTATAAAGACGAACCTCTTGATAGTAAAAATAATGAATGGTTATTGAAAAATGTTCTTTCTGATGGAGGACAATTTACAGGAATAATTGACTTAGTTTCAAAATATGGTTTGGTTCCTTCAACTGTTCAACCAGAAACTTATAATTCAGAAAACACTCGTATAATAGATGAACTATTAACCTTAAAGCTTAAAGAATTTGCTTTAGATCTTAGAGCTATTAATTCAAAGGGAGATAAAAAAGAATTATTTGAAAACAAGAAAGTTGAAATGCTTTCTACAATATATAGAATGTTAGTATTGGCTTATGGAGAGCCAGTAAAAGAATTTACTTATACTCTTAGAAATTCTTCTGGAAAAGAAATTTCAACAGAGAAATATACACCAAAGTCATTTTATGAAAAACATATTGGTAAAGACCTTGCCAAAACTTATGTTATGTTTATGAATGATCCAACTCGTCCATACTATAAACTTTATGAGATTGAAAACGATCGTCATATTATTGATGGTATAAATTGGAAATATATTAATTTACCAATAGAAGAAATTAAAGAAATGGCAATTGCTTCAATTAAAGATTCAACCATGATGTATTTTTCTTGTGATGTTGGTAAATGTTATAATAGAACAAAAGGCTTGTTGGATGTTAATAATTATGATTATGGTGTATTAATGGGAACAAGTTTTTCAATGAATAAAACTCAAAGAATTCAAACTTTGGCAAGTGGTTCTTCTCATGCAATGACTCTTTGTGGAGTTGATATAAATAAAGAAAAAAAACCAACAAAATGGTTGGTTGAAAATAGTTGGGGTGCTTCTGCTGGTTGGCAAGGTCATTTGATTATGACTGATGATTGGTTTAATGAGTATATGTTTAGATTAGTTGTTGACAGGAAATACATACCTTCAAAACTATTAAAAATATTAGACGAAAAACCAACTATGCTTCCTCCATGGGATCCAATGTTCGCAGAAGACATTGATTAATATGTCATTGTTGTATAAATGAATACAAATCTTTTTATGAAGTTTAGAGCGATATTATTATTAATGTTATTTTTTTCATATAATGCTTTCTCTCAAGTTGATTCAATTAATGTAGTTAGTAATGATGTGGATAATGTTGAAATTGAATTAGAGCAAGAAGATAGTAACTATGTCGATGAAGAATCTTCAATAATTGAATTGAGTGATGAATCTCTAAAAAGTTATATTGGTACTGCTGAAGAGTATTTGAATTATGTAAATATTTTAAAAGATAGTGATAGTTTGATTTATCATTTTGTACAATATAGTGGAGAAAGTAATTTGACACCAAGAAATGACAATATTAGTTTAGTTAATATTGAAAAGAAGGTTGATGTTATTTTCCACCCTAATACGAGAAAAGTAATGTACGTGAGTGAAATGTTATTAAATGAAAATCAAGCTTGGGATTTTATATATGAAACATTTTTTGATGAAGAAGGTTTAACAAGATTGTTTATTCGCAATTATAGTACTTTTAATTCCGTTTGTGCACAAGTTGCTTTTGAACGTTCTGAATATTTTTTCAACGCTCAAAATGAAGTTATAAAAAAGAATTATGAGATTTTTGATAATAATCACAATCCTTTAATAATTGATGATTGTTGGATGGAAAGAGAAGATTATATAAAATATAAATCATTTGATGAATTAAACTCTGTGCTAAAAATACCTTTAGAAGATTCTTCAAAAGAAGAAGTTATAGAAACTGGAGATAAACAATTAGAAACAGAAGAATAGTCTAAATGAAATTAGTAATTGACATTGGGAATACCAGAACCAAAATAGCTGTTTTTTCAGAAGCAAATATTGTTTTTTATAAAGCTTATAGTAATCTTATGATTAATGATATTGAAGAAATACTAACTAATTTTCCAGATGTCAAAAGAGCTATTTTCTCAACTGTTGGTCAAACAAACAATGAGTTGAAAGATTATTTAAGTCAAAGAATTACTCTAATTGATTTTCATACAGAACTAAAAACACATATAAATAATCATTATCTTTCAACAAAAACTTTAGGGAAAGATAGATTGGCTGGAGTTATTGGAGCAAATGGTTTATTCCCAAATAATAATTGTTTGGTTATTGATGCAGGAAGTTGCATTACAATTGATTTAATTGATAAAGATAGAAATTATTACGGAGGTTCAATTTCTTTAGGATTAAATATGAAATATAAGGCTTTAAATACTTTTACAGTATCTTTGCCGTTAATAAATGATAATTTCTGTGAAGAAAAAATAATTGGAATTAATACAGAAAGCTCTATAAGATCTGGGGTTTTGAATGGTACAATCATGGAATTAAAAGGTTTTATTGATTATTATACTAAAGAGTATTCTGATTTGAAGATTATTTTTACTGGAGGAGATGCAAAATTTCTTCAAAACTATTTTAAAGAAAACACAATTCTTGAAGAACATTTAGTTCTTATGGGTTTAAATATTATACTTGACACAAATGCATAATAAAACAAGATTTCAGTATTGGATAATTATCGTTGCAATTATTTTTGTAGCACTTCCAAATTTTTTAAAAGCTCAAACTTCTATTAGTTCGCCTTATTCTCGATTTGGAATAGGAGAAACCAATGTTTTCAACAATTCAATTAATAATGCAATGGGAGGAGTTGGATATGCTTATAGAAGAAATAACTCTATAAATTATATGAATCCTGCTTCTTATGCTGGAATTGATACGACTTCATTTGTTTTTGATGTTGGATATTATACAGAATGGTTAACTTTATCCAATAATCAATATAAATCAAGTGGAAACAAAGCAGGTCTTTCACATCTTCTAATTGGTTTCCCTATTGGAGAAAAATTCAAATTTGCATTAGGACTTATCCCAATGTCTTCTGTAGAATTTAATACAAGTGAAACCATTATTGACACTGTATTAGGTAAACATACTAAATCATATGAATCTCTTGGAGGATTAAACAAAGCTCTTTTGGGAATTTCTTTTTCACCGATTAAAAACTTATCAATTGGTGTTAATTTAGAATATGTATTTGGCAACTACTACAAATCTTCAACAATTGCTTTTCCTGATTCAACATACATGTATGCTTCAAGAATTGAAAACAATTATCATGTTAATGCTTTTAATTTTAACCTTGGATTACAATATTTTCAATCTCTTTCAAATGGAGATAAAATTGGAATAGGAGTAGTTTATGACCTTCCTTCAAAATTCCCTACTGATAATGTTTTCTCAAGATATACTTTCACAACAAACGCTGGTCTTGAATACATGAAAGACTCTATCCATAAAGAGAATTCAAGCAATTCAATTGAATATCCTTCAACAATAGGATTAGGTTTATCTTATGAAAAGCCTAATAAATTATTTATTGGAATTGATGGAAGATATATGACTTGGTCAGACTTTAAATTTCAATCAGACTATAAAAATACTTACTTCGTAAACAATCTAAAAGTATCCTTAGGAGGAGAATGGAGACCTGATATTTATGGTAATTATTTTCAAAAATCAATTTATCGTTTTGGAGTTTTCTATGATAATGGAATGTTAGAATTTAATAATAATAGAATTAATGAAATGGGAGTTAGCTTTGGAATTGGATTACCAATTAAAAAATCTAACACCATGATAAACATAAGTTTTGAATATTTAAATAAAGGAACTAAAGAAAATAATTTAATAGAAGAAGATTATTTCAGAATTGGATTATCATTCTCTGCAAAAGATTTGTGGTTCTTTAAAAGAAAGTATCAATAGAATAGTAATATAATAAATAACAAAATAGAATAATAAAAAAGGAATGAAAAAGTTAGTTTCACTATTAACATTAATCGCAATATTTAGCATTGCAACATCAAGTTTTGCTCAAAAATATGGCAATACTCCAAAAGACAGTGTAGATTGTATAATGAATAACTCTCTATACCAAGAATTTTACAATCAAAAAAACTATAAAGATGCTTATGAACCATGGAAAAATGCTTTGAAAGCATGCCCAATGAACCATGTTAATCTTTATATTAGAGGAGTTGTAATTTTAAAAAACCTTATAGTTCAAGCTCAAACTCCAGAAACTCAACAAAAATATATTGATGAATTAATGGAACTTTATGACAAAAGGACTTTGGCTTTTGGACAAGAAGCAAATAATATTGCACGTAAGGCAAAAGACTTATCTGAATTAAGACCTAACGAAAAAGAAAGAATTTATAATTTATATAAAGAAGCTACTACAAAAGGAGGAGAAAAAGGTGTTGATCTTGATGACCAATATAAACCTTTATATTTAAAAGCTTGTTTTGACTATTTAGCTTCTATTCAAGCTCACGAAGGACAAATGGCTCCTTTGTTTGATGCTTATGACTATGCTTCAGACGCATTAGATTTTTCTAAAAAACAAGCTATTGAAGCTGGAGATACAAAAACTGCAGAAAAAGTACAAGATTTTATATCTGCTACAGAACAAATCATTGAACCTTTTGCTTCTTGCGATAAAATTATTCCAATATACCAACCTAAGTTTAATAGTGAACCTAATAACATTGAATTACTTAAAAAAATTACTACTAACTTAGAAAGAAAAGGCTGTACAAAATCTGATTTATTCTTTAGCGCTACAGAAAATTTACATAAAATTGAACCTACATCTAAATCTGCATTTATGATGGGACAAATGCTTGCTGCAAAAGAAAGATTTAAAGATGCTGCTCCTTTCTTTAAAGAAGCTCTTGAAAAATCAACAACTAATGAAGACAAAGCAAAAGCATGTATGTATTGGGCTCAAATGTTAATGGCTTCTGATCAATATTCAGCTGCTCGTTCTGCTTTCTATCAAGTTTCATCTTACGATAAGTCAAAAGAAGGAGAAGCTTTATACTTTATTGCATCAATGTATTTAAGTTCTGCAGCATCATGCGCTACTCACGAAGGTAAAATTAGAGGAGCTGCATGGGTTGCTTACGATAAAGCTGCCAGAGCTAAATCATTAGATCCATCAATTGCTGACAAATGTGAACAATTAATGCGTTCAGCAGTTGGACAATGGCCAACAACTGAAAATGCATTCTTCTATGAAATTACTAACGGCCAGTCTTATCATGTTGGATGTTGGATTAATGAAAGCACAACAGTTAGATTGAGATAATATCTAAATTGTGAGAAAATCTGATTATAAACACATATTGATGAGGATAGATTTATTATTTATAAGTCTATCCTCTCTTCTATTTATAATTGGATGTGAGAGTAAAAGCCCTTCTGGTCAAAAAGGTTTAGTTGGCAAACCATTACAAATTATTAAATCAGCAAATATTCTAAGAAGTCAAAACGGAGATTTAGAAGTACAAATAAAAACTCCTTTAATATATAATTATGATGGAGATAGTGCTCGAATGGTTTTCCCAAAAGGAGTTAAAGTTTGGTTTTACAACAAAGATTTAACAATTAAATCTACTCTTGTTGCAAAATATGCTGTTAACTATAATAATAGCAATAAGGTATATTTGAAAGATAGCATAGAAATAATTAATTTCAACAATAAAGATACTCTTTATTGTCAAGAATTAATTTGGGATAAAAGCTTGAAAACAATAATTTCAAATAAAAAAGTACAAAGAAATAGTTCTTCAGGAATTGCTATTGGAGATGGATTTCAAAGCAATGAACAAATGGATAGTTTAAGAATAAAAAATCCTAGAGGGACTCAATATGTTGCGGATGATGAATAAAAAAATAATATTATGAAAATTAAAATTTTATTGTTGATTTCTACCCTATTTATATTTGTTGGGTGTAAAAAACAAGAGAAAACTCTTTCTCAAAAATTAGAATATGAGGATATTAAAGTAAAAGAAGTGAAATTCTACCAAAATAATCCTAAGTATGCTAATTATAGTTTTGACATTAACATTCAATTACCTAAGATTATCTCCGATACATTATTTAAGGATTTTAGGAAAACAATTATTGAGCATATTTTCAATGTAAATAGTGATACAATTAATATCAACTTAGCCATAAATAATTATATTCAAGAAAAATCAGATGCTTTTCAAGAGCCAGGAGTTGATAGATTTATGAACAAAGCCAACCAATATAAGTTATGGTCTAATCTTAATTGTAAATTTATTTACAATAAGGATAATCTTTGTAGCTATAAAATTTTTGAAGACAATTTCACTGGTGGAGCACACCCTTATCAAGAAGTATATTATCTGAATTATGATTTATCATTAAACAAGAAACTTAATTTTGAAGATATATTTATTCCAACTTCAATTGATGACATTTCGTTGAAAGAAATGTTAATAAATCAATTAATGAAGCAAGAGAAAGCAAAAACAATATCAGACCTTAACTTATTTGATGTTGAAAGTCCAAAAGATTTTAAAGTTTCTCAAATGATATATTTCGATAGTTTAGATATTGTATTTGCATATGCTCAATATGATATTAGAGCGTATGCTTATGGTGCTCCTGAAATAAAATTACCTATAAATCTATTAACAAAATATTTCACAGAAGACTTTAAGAAAAGGTTTATACCTACAAAAAAATAGACTATGAAAAAGATATTATTCTTAATTACAATATCAACTCTTTTTATTTTTTCCTGCAAGAAAGATAAAGTTAAGGAAGTAATAATTGACCCTACAACAGGACAAGAAACAAGGATTAAGGTAAATAGATTTGAAGATATTTTATTTGACCAAAATCAAAAAGATTTAAAGTCTCATTTAAAAGCAAATTATGAAAACTATAAACCTGTTTTCAATACAACTTTGGATGATGAAGAGTATTTTAAAACAATACAATATTTTGCAACTGACCCGAATATGATTTCTGCTTATAAAACTGTAAAGAAAACATATCCTAATTTAGATTGGGTTTCTGATGAGGTTACAACTGCTTTTGCATTACTACTTAAAGAATATCCAAAAACTCAAATACCAAAGCTTTATTCAATTATGTTTGGTCCTGCAGAATTCTCTTATTCTTATTCTAAAAGAGTTTTAGCACGAAAAGATTTTATTACTTTCTCTATTGACTTATACTCTATAAACTCTTTAAAAGAAAACAATTACTATCAGCAATTCCCTAAATATATGATGATAATGCTTGATTCTGCATATTTAGTCCCTGACATAATGAATCAATACCTAAGAAACTTTAATGAAGAATTGCCATTAATGGAACTTAATCCTGATGCATCTTTATGTGATATAATAGTTGAAAGGGGTAAATACTACTATGCATTAACTAAGCTTTTACCAAACTCATCCTTAAATAGCATTTTTCGTTACACTAAAGAACAAATGCAATGGGTAGAAGAAAATGAATATAATATATGGGGCTTGATTATTCAGAATGGATTATTATATTCAAAGGATAGACCTGAATATATGCATTTAATTACAGAAGGGCCAAATACCAAAGGATTACAAAACTCTCCTTCTCGTTTGGGAGATTATATTGGTTATAAGATTGTAGAAAAATATATAAAGAAAACCAATAAAACTCTTAAAGAAATGCTTGAAACTCAAAATACAAAAGAAATTCTTAATAAATCTTCATATAAGCCTAAGAAAAACAACTAAATAATACACCTATAAAAAATGAAAGCTCACATATCTCTCATCTTAAAATTTCTACTAACTTTAGTTCTATTATTAATTACTCAAATAGCAACTTTAGTTTTCAACACATCAGTTTTCTCTATTGATGGTATATCAGATTTCTGCTCAATACTCTTGGGAGCAACACGTTTCGGCATTTCTTCAACAGTAGCTTTTCTTCTACCTTTTATTCTTCTTAGTCTTTTACCAATTAAATTAAGACAAAACTTATACTATATAAAAATATCAAACTTCTTCTATATAATTGGAACAAATATAATTTTAATATTAAATTGTGTTGATATTGGTTATTATAAATTTACCTATAAACGTATTTCCTACGATTTCTTTAACTACTTGGGAGTTGGAGGAGATTTTACAGAACTCATACCACAATTTGCAAGGGACTATTGGCATATTGTAATACTCTTTGTAGCTTTAAACATTGTCTTTTATTATTTCAGAAAATTAATTGACAAGAAATACTCTCCTGAACTAATAATTGCAAACAAGAAATGGTATTTAAAGAATACATTATTATTCATTCTTTTGGGAGGATTGTTTTTCTTAGGTCAAAGAGGAGGATTTCAATTAAGACCTTTAAGCATTGTTCATGCAAACTATTATACAACAAGCCAAAACACTGCTCTTGTACTTAACACTCCATTTACTCTTTATAGAACATGGGGACAAAAAGGTTTAGAACCAAAACAATATTTCAAAACTGAAGCAGAACTTAATTCCTATTTTAATCCAATTTATAAAACATCTACAGACAATATTGACACCTTATTCAATTCTCCTTTGGAGGTTGGAAAAACAAATGTAATTGTAATCATATTGGAGAGTTTTTCTCAGGAGTACTTAAATGGATACACTCCTTTCCTTTCTGAACTTGCCAATAAATCAATTGTCTTTAATGGATATGCAAACGGGAAAAGAAGCATTGATGGTATACCTGCAATACTCTCTTCCTTGCCAATTCTTTCTGATGAATCTTACATAACATCACAATATGGTAATAATAATCTTTCTTCCTTTGCTTCATTGTTGAAACCTTATAATTATAAGACTTCTTTTTTCCATGGAGGATATAATGGCACTATGGGATTTGATGCTTATAGTAAAAATGTAGGCTATGATGATTACTATGGAAGAAAAGAATATAATAATGATAAAGATTATGATGGCAATTGGGGAATTTTTGATGAACCTTTTCTTCAATATATGGTTAAAGAGCTTGATCACTACAAAGAACCTTTCACTTCAGCAGTCTTTACTCTAAGTTCTCATCATCCATACACAATACCACCTCAACACAAAGGAAAATTCCCTAAAGGAACAATGGTTGTGCATGAAACAGTTGGATATGCCGATTATGCATTAAAGAAGTTTTTTGAAAAAGCACAAACTAAACCTTGGTTTAAGAACACATTATTTATTATTACTGCTGACCACTCAGCTGCAACTCAAGAACCAGAATTTAAAACCCTCCTTGGCCAATTTAGAATACCAGTTATTTTCTATCATCCAAGCTTAAAACAAGGAGTAAAAATAAATCAAAATATTCAACAAGCCGATATTCTTCCTACAGCAATGGGATTAATAAAATATCCAAAACCTTTTGTCTCTTTTGGTCAAAATGCATTCTCTAAAGAAGAGAACTCATATATGCTTTCAATAAGTGGAGAATATATTTTATTGCAAGGAGATTATCTTTGCAAATACCTTGAAGGAATTGGCTCAAGACTCTATAATATAAAAGAGGATGTTAATGCAAAAAAAGAAATTGGAGAAAAACATCCTGAACAACTTAAGAAAATGACTCGAAGAATAGAAGCTATAATTCAACAATATAACAATAGATTAATAGAAAACAAGTTATTTATTGATAATGAAAAAAAATAATATACTTTTTATCATTAATCCTATTTCAGGAGTAGGCAAACAGAAACTTGTTGAAAATGCCATAGAAAAGGTATTGGACAAGAATAAATATGACTATAAAATAGCTTATACAGAATATGCTCATCATGGAACTCTTTTAAGTCTTCAAGCATCAATTCAAAATGTAGATATCGTTGTTGCCGTTGGAGGTGATGGTTCCATAAACGATTGCGTTAGAGGATTGATAGGAACAAATGTTACTCTTGGAATTATTCCTGCTGGTAGTGGAAATGGATTGGCAAGAACTTTAAATATTCCTCTTAATATGGAAGCCGCAATTGAAGTGCTTAACAAGAAACAAACAACAATTATTGACACCATTAAAGTAAATAATAAAATTTACGCTTCAATTGCAGGAATTGGATTTGACGCACTAATTGCACATGAATTTCGCAAGGCAAAGGTAAGAGGTTTCAATAAATATCTTTCTCTAATTCTTCAACACTATCCTTTCTACGAGTCAGAAACCTACAAGATTGAAATTGACAATCAACCAATAGAAGAAGAAGCACTTTTTATAAGCTTTGCCAATTCCAATCAGTTTGGATTTGATACAATAATAGCACCTTCAGCAAAAGTAGATGATGGTTTTATTCAAGTATGTATTGTAAAGAAAGTTCCTATTGTTATGCTTCCATTTACTGTTCAACTTCTATTCCTCAAAAACTTCGACAAGTCAATCTATGTAAAAACATTTAAGGCAAAGGAAGTGGTAGTAAAGAACAACACTTCATTACTTGTAAACCTCGATGGAGAATCAGTTGAAATGGAACAAGAACTTAAATTTTCAGTAAATCCACAATCTCTTAACATAATAATACCCAAAAGAAATGTCAAAGAAAGAAAAGAACAGAGTTGGCATAGTATATTCAACCAACCCCTCTTTCCAATACGAAACCAATAATCAAGAAGATCAAGAGACTCTAACACCCAATTTACAAAACCTAAAAGTTCAGCTTGACCGCAAACAAAGAGCAGGGAAGCAAGTAACACTTATTACAGGTTTTAGTGGCACTGAAGAAGACCTAATAAGCTTAAGCAAATTACTTAAAACCAAATGTGGAGTTGGAGGAAGTGCTAAAGATGGAGAAATTATTATACAAGGTGATTTTAGAGATAAAATTATTGCTTTGCTTACTCAAGAAGGCTATAAAGTAAAGCGAGTTGGAGGTTAGTAAGATAATAACCTCCAATCCGAAAGCTATTGATAGTTCTTCACTAAATACTAACACAATCATATTAGTGTAGTAAATAATTCAACAATAGCAGTCAAATCCAAAATTATAAAGCGAGCGAGATTAAAAAATCTCGCTCTTTTTTTTGTCAAAAAACTCTTGATTTATACCTAATTTTTCTTTGTTTTAATGTCGCTATA
>Ga0316605_10001396_pt1 | contig 13966 bp, 14 predicted proteins | sample OWC_soil_day20_n_FD_207666 | JGI IMG/M metagenome (GOLD analysis project Ga0316605, IMG submission 207666) | Wetland soil microbial communities from Old Woman Creek delta, Ohio, United States - OWC_soil_day20_noCT | ecosystem: Environmental > Terrestrial > Soil > Wetlands | place: USA: Ohio... | reverse complement strand
GGCCGGCGCCGAGTTCCGCGCCTTGGTCGAAACGGCGGTGGCAATCGGCCAGACCGTGCCGCCGGTGGCGGTACTGGCGGTGGCCGCGCCGCTGATCGGCTTTGGCGAGTGGCCGGCGCTGATCGCGCTGGCGCTGTACGGCTTGCTGCCCATCCTGCGCGGCACGATCGCAGGCATCGAGTCGGTGCCACCGGCCGTGCTCGATGCGGCCACGGGCCTCGGACTGAGCCGCTGGCAGCGGCGCTGGCAGGTCGAACTGCCGCTGGCGCTGCCGGTGCTGCTGGCGGGCGTGCGCACCTCGGTGATGATCAACATCGGCACTGCGGCGATCGCCTCCACCGTGGGCGCACGCACGCTGGGCTCGCCGATCATCATCGGTCTTTCCGGCTTCAACACCGCTTATGTGCTGCAGGGGGCGCTGGTGTTGGCCGCGCTGGCGGTCGTGGTCGACCTGGGGTTCGAGCGGCTCTCGCGCCGGCTGCAGCGCTGGCGGACGACGCCCTGACCCGGCTCAGCTCTTCTTGGTGGCGCGTGCGTGGGCATCCAGGCCGCCGCGTGCTTTCCATTCGTTGAAGCCGCCATACATCAGCCGGACATTCTCGAATCCGTCCATGCGCAGCGCCATCGCCACCTGCGCAGCAAAGGAACTGGTGTTGCAGTAGACGAGGAGGGTCTTGTCCTTGGGCAACTTGGCGCGTTGGGCGAAGACCTGGCGCCACTCGATGTTCAGCGCGCCCGGGATGTGCTCCTTGGCGAACTGCCCGGCGTCGCGCACGTCGAGCACGAGGAACTTCTTGTAGTCCTCGGCCGGAATCTGCTCGGGCAGGAGGGTGCCGGCGTTGGCGTCGACGAAGTCGAAGTAGCCCTCCAGCGCGTTGACGGTGGCCTTGTCGGCCTGGGCCTGCGCCACGAAGGGGGTGCTGGCGGAGACGGCCAGAGCGAAGCACAGCGCAAGTCGACGTGGGGTCACGAGGGTCTCCAGGGGGTTGAATGTCGTTGGTTTCGGTGGCCTATTCGACCCAGCCGTCGACGGTGTCGGCGCCGGACAGCCAGCGCAGCACCTCGGCGGCCATCGGGTGATCAACCGCCGCGTAGCGCTGTTGCAGGCGCTGACGGTCGTCGCCCAGTTGGTCGATGCCCCGGTCCTGCAATGCATGCAGGTCGTCTTCGAGCATGGCCGCAAGCTCGGCGCCGGCCAGCGCGAGCGCCGCATCTTTGAAGGCACGCATGTAGCAGTAGGCCGAAGCTTCGCGATAGCTGGCGACCAGCGTGGCGGCGGGGATCAGGCTCAGGTGCGCTTGCAGGGCCGGATTGATGGCATGGCCCGCCAATTCGGAAGCGATGGTGCTCGGCCGCCCGGTGAACCCGCGCAGGTGAAGGTGGCGCGACATGCGCGGCCCGTCATTGACCGGGTAGTTGTCCCACAGCGTTGGCTTGCGACGCAGCGCCTCGGCCACATGGCTCAGGTGGCCGGGGCCGTACTCACGCGAGCAGATCTCCTCGCCCGTCCAGTACACGCCGACACGGGCATCGAGCCGGCGCCCCAGGTCGTGCAGGTAGCCATCGGGCCTGTGGCCGAAGACGATGTCGAGCATGCGGTCGTCGGAGTAGTAGGTCGGGCACATCAGCACCCGGCTGGCGTGCGTGTGGGCCAACGCTGCGTGCACGATTTCAGCCTCGCGGGCCGCGAGATCCGGCACATCGCCCCGCGTGTCGTCGAACAGGATCGCCAGGTCATCGATACCGAGTTCGTCGAACGATCGGACCTTTGCCACGAAGTCGGCCCTGGCAGGCCCGCTGAAGTCTCGGTACAACTCGTAGGGACTCAAGCCCAGGCCGAAGCGCAGGCCAAGCCCTCGGCAATGCGCTGACAACTCGGCCAGTTCGGCCCAGCCAGCGTTTGGGTGGGGCTCACGCCACCGGCGCCGCAGAAAGGAGTCGGCCTTGGGCGCAAAGTGGAAGAACGAGTACCCCAGCTCGCGCAGCCGGGACAGCACCTGCTTGCGGTCCTCGTGAGACCAGGGCCTGCCGAAATAGCCTTCGATCACACCCAGCTCGGGGATCATGCCTGCGACGCCCGCGTTTCAGAACACCAGGACCTTGTCGGCCTCGGCCGTCCAGTCGGCCAGCTGGGCGAGCGTGCTGCGCCGGGCGCCGTCGATCAGCTCTTCGTCGCGCAATCCGCGCGCATCCATGCAGGTGCCGCACAGGCCGACCTCGCCCTTGCGCGCCACCTTGCCCAGCATGATCTGCACGTTGTAGTAGCCCTCGGGCACCTTCTGCCCATTCTTCGCGCAGCCCACGGCATCGGCCATCAGGAACAGGCGCACCGACTGGCCGTCCTTGGCGGCCAGCGCCCCGGCAAGCCGCAGGCCGTTGTACGCGCGCTCGTTGCCGTAAGGCGCATCGTTCAGGATGAAGAGCGTCTTGGACATGGCATCTCCTTTCGGAATTCAGATCCTGGCCAGCGGCAGGCCCGCGGCCAGCCATTCGCTGACGCCGTCGAAGGTCTTGCGGGCACGGAATCCACGCTGCGTCAGCAGCTTGACCGCCTCGTCTGACATCAGACAGAAGGGCCCGCGGCAGTAGGCCACGATCTGCATGTCGCGCGGTAGCTCGGCCAGCCGGTGTTCGAGCTCGGCCAGCGGCATGGATCGCGCGTACGGCAGATGCGCCGTGTCGAACTCTTCGGGCGGACGCACGTCGAGCACCACGACCTCGCCGCGCTTGGCCTGGGCCATCAGTACCTTGCGGCCCACCTGCGCCAGCCGCTCGGGCTCCGCCATGATCTGCTGCAAAGCCAGCCGCAACTCGACCAGGTGCTCTTCGGCCACTTGGCGCAATGTGACCCCCAACTGCGCCACGTCCCGGCCACTCAGCCGGTAGACCATACGCTTGCCTTCGCGCCGGCTCTGCACCAGCCGTGCTTCCTTCAGCGCCTTCAGGTGCGCGCTGGCGAGCTTGACGTCGATGCCAACCTCGGCGGCCACGGTCTCGACCGCCTTCTCGCCCTGGGCCAGCATTTCCAGCATCTCCAGCCGCTTCGGGTTGGCCAGTGCCTTGCCCACGCGGGCGACCTGTTCGTAGAGTAGGTCCTTGAGCGATCGGTTGTTCATAGGGTACATTCCAACGTTCGTTAGTATAAAAGAAAGATGGCCGACCCATCCCTTTGGCGTCGGTCCTCTTTGAGATCGTCATGGATATCGAACAATTCGTCCTTGCCCACGAACCGGCCATCCGGCTGGGGTTCTTCGAGGTTGTCTTCGCGATCGTGGCACTGTGGGAATTGGCTGCGCCGCGCCGCGCGCCGACAGTATCCAAGGCCCTGCGCTGGGGCAGCAACCTCGGCCTGATGGCACTCAACACGCTCATGCTGCGGCTCGTGTTTCCGCTGGCGGCGGTCGGCGTGGCCGCGTTCGGTGCCGCCCATGGTTGGGGTCTGCTCAACCACTTCGAGGTACCGTTCTGGCTGGCCGTGCCGGTGGCAGTGATCGCGATGGACTTCGTCATCTGGCTTCAGCACGTGATGGTGCATGCGGTGCCGGCGCTGTGGCGGCTGCACCAGGTGCATCACGCCGACCTGGACTATGACCTGACCACCGGCGCACGCTTCCACCCGATCGAGATTGCGCTGTCGATGTTGATCAAGTTCGCCACCATCACGGTGCTCGGCCCGCCAGTGCTGGCCGTGGTGATCTTCGAGGTACTGCTCAACGCCACGGCGATGTTCAACCACGGCAACATCCGCCTGCCTCGAGGACTGGACCGGGTGCTGAGAGGGTTCGTCGTCACGCCCGACATGCACCGCGTGCACCACTCGGTGGAGGACGACGAGACCAACTCCAACTTCGGCTTCAATCTGCCTTGGTGGGACCGGCTGTTCGGCACCTACCGTGCCCAGCCGCGCGCCGGGCACGACGCCATCGTCACCGGCATCCATGGCCACCGCGACCCCGACGAGGTCGCGCGCTTGCCCGGCATGCTGATGCTGCCCTTCCGCGGCGAGGTCGACAGCTACGCGATCAATCGCCGGCGCTGGACCGACGGTGGTGTGGCCTGAGTCAGCGAGCCGTTCCGGTGCGTTGCCGCTGCTAAGGCAACAACATCGATCCTCAATCGCATTCGGCGTCATAGTCGACCATACTCCGCTCGACCCGCACGCCGCAAGAGTGAGCCCAATGACCGACAAGCGCAAGCGCATCGCCATCGTCGGCGGCAATTTCGCCGGCCTGACGGCCGCGATCAAGTTGTCGCGACGCTATGCGGTAACAGTCATCGACCCGACCCGACACTTCGAGTGGGTGCCCAACATCCACGAGATCGTCTCGAGCGTGAAGACGCCCCAGGGGCTGCGCCTGGACCGCGCCGCCATCGTCAAGCAGGCGGGACACCGCTTCCTGCGCGATCGAGTGACTGCACTGCATTCGGCGCAGCGCCGGCTGGCCACGGCCGGCGGCCGCGAACTGGAATTCGATGCCTGCATCGTGGCGGTGGGCGCGACGTGGAACACACATCAGGTCCCGGGCGTCACCCGTTACGCCATGCCCTTCCGCAACGTCACCGACGCCCAGGCGATCGAGCACAGACTGCATACGCTCGTGCAGCAGGGCAAGCCGCTGCGCATCGTGATCGCCGGCGGCGGCATCGCGGGTATTGAGGCGTTGGGCGAGATACTGCGTCGCCACCGTGACGATGCCAGCCTGTCCATCGAGGTGGTCGAAGCCGGTGCCCGGCTGCTACCGGGCCTGGCGGCGGCGCTGGATGCCGATCTGCGCCGCCTTTGCGAGCCGTTTGCAGTGAAGTTCCATACCGCCTCCACGATTGCCGCCGTGACGGCCAAGGGCGTTCGCCTGGCCGATGGCACGCGCCTGCGCTCCGAGCTCACACTGTGGACGGCCGGGCTGGCACCGCCGGCGCTGCTGCGCGAGTCGGGGCTGGCTCGGCCGCCTCAGCTGTGGGCAGACGTGCACCAGGCGCTGCAGAGCCGCCATGCCGACAACGTCTTCGTCATCGGTGACGCGGCACAGCTGCCGCAAAAGGTCGGCAAGCAGGCCTACAACGCCATCGACATGGGTGCGCTCGCCGCTGCCAATGTCGCGCGATTCCTCGGCGGGCGAGCGCTCAAGCCGTTCAGGCCGGTGCCGAAGCCGGTGCTGATCGCGTTTGGCGACCTGCAGACCTATCTGGTCGCGGGCCGCACCGTGCTGGCCAGCAAGGTATTGGCGGGCGCGAAGGAGGGGGTCTATCAGGTGTTCATGTCGCGGATGGCGCCACGCGGCCTGTTGACCTCATTGCCGGCCACGGCCGGCCGGCTGTGGCAAAGCTGGCGTCAGCTGGCCCTGCCGCAACTGTTGTCCTTGGCTGACTTCAGGAAGCAGCCCGACCGCAGGGCCGTCAGGCTGCTGTAGACGGGCCGCCGTGCGCGAGAGCAATCTATCAACTTAGAGGGTATCACCATAATTGTCGATGACGACTTCCAAGAAGAAGCCGTCATCGGGCCGCAAAGGTCAGGTCCACAGCTCACAGCTGCCGACCGGCCGCGCCATAGGAGCACCGGCACCCGGGCCGCGGCTGAGCTTCAGGCCGCCCGATTCGACGCCACAAAACTGTAGTTCAAAGGCGCGATCTCGGTGGACTGGCGCGCAAACCAAGGCGCCGCCAAACGGCCAGCTGCTGCGTGAACTTCCAGCGGCGAAACCACCAGGTGCGTGGCGCCGTCGGATGCGGTCGAGGCCGCGCGCCAGGCGCCGTGGGTGGTCAAGCCGCTTGCGCAAGAACTCGGGCACGCGGTGGATGCGCATCCGTTTGTGGCGCTGGCGGCACGCTATGCGCAAGCGCCCTGAAGTCACCCGCAGTGCCCTGAAATCAGTTGATTCGTTGGCGGCCACGGCGCCCCGCCAATGCTGGATCCGTAGAGACAACCCAGAGGGCCCTTGCGCACCACCATTGCATGGCGGCTTAAGGCGAGGTCCAATGCGAGCGCATGATTCCGAAGCAAACCCTGCCCAGTCACTGGAGCAATCGGCTTGCGGCCTTGCGCGCCCAGATTGCCGTGCTCGACGACAAGGTGGCGGTGCTGGACGAGGCAGCGCTGCTGCGCTCGTGGGTCCGCTGCGCGGACGCCGGAGTCGATCGCCTGCGTGCCGTGCACCTGCCGAAGGCCGAACGCGGCGCCCTTCTCAGGCCACGCGAGCAGGCCGTGGTCGCACGGGCCGTCGAGTTGCTGGGCACGAGCATCGATGCGGTCGGGGCAGTAGCCATCGCCACGGACATCGCCGGCACCGTGGTGCACTCGGCCGGCCGCGCCGAGGGCCTGCCGGCGCGCTGGAGGGGCTTGCTCGAAGCCGGCACGTCGATGGCCGAGCCTGTGCTCGGAACTACCGCACCAACGCTGGCCGCCATCGAGCACCGACCGCAGACCGTGATCCGTGATGCGCACTTCTGGCACCCGATGGAAGCCTTCTACTGCACCGCCGTACCGCTGCCCGATCCGCGCGGCGGCTGGCTCGGGGCATTGGACATCTCCGGCTACGAAGCCCTGCCCGACATCGACGCGCTGGGGCTGCTGCGGCTGGCGGCCGCGCGCATCGAGGACGAGCTGCTTCGCAAACTGGCCGAGGCCGGCGTGATGGAGCTGATGCCTCCAGTGGCGGCGGGTTCGGTGGGGCGAGCCGGGTTGCTCGCCGTCGATGCCGACGGGCAGGTGACCGGACTCAACAGCGTCGCGAGACGGTGGTTGCGGGCCGATCTTGCCAGGTGCCTGCCGGTGCCGCTGACGCTGCTGCTGGGCAGCGATGTCGGGCACGTGCAGCGTTCGCCACGCCGGCACACCGTGAGGCCCGTCGAGCTGCGGATGCCCACGGGATGGCTGGCGCTGATGCACTACGGGCCGCCCGGGGCCGCGGGTGCACAGGGTGCTGTCACGCCGGTCATCGAGCCCGAACCCGAGTCCGGCAAGTCCGCGGCGGCCGGCAGCCCCGCGACGCTGGCGAGCACGCGGCTTCAGGCCGTCCGCGAGGCGCTTGCTGCCTGCAATGGCAACGTCAGCGAGACGGCACGTCGGCTCGGTGTGTCGCGCAATTCGATCTACCGCTGGCTGGCACCAACGGCGGCGCTGCGTCGGCCTGACACAGCTCGAGGGTTTTCCTGGGCTACCGGCGGTGCGACCGTAGGCGCATCGTTGGATTGCGCACGCAACGTGGCTCAGGAGGAGCGACGTTGGCGGGTTGCGAATTCGGGAACCAAGGAGTGATCATGCCAAGCTGCAAGCAACTCGCGATCCTCGTCACGGTCGGTCTTCTGGCTCTGCCCGCGCAGGCCGACGAGACCTGCAACTCCCCCTACACGACGCGCCTGATCAAGGGCCAGGAGCACTACCTGCATGTCTGGACGCTGGGCATCCAGGGCGTGGGCGATGGTTCGGACAAGCTCGTGACCATCGACGTGATGCCCGGCAGCAAGACCTTCGGCAAGGTCGTGCACCAGCTCTCCGTGGGCGGGCGCGGCGAGGCGCATCACATGGGTTTCACCGATGACCGCAAGCACCTGTGGGCCGGGCGCCTGGACGACAACAAGATCTTCGTCTTCGACGTCGGCACCGATCCTGCCAGGCCCAAGCTCACGCACACCATCGCCGACTTCAGCGCGAAGACGGGCTATGTCGGTCCGCACACGTTCTACGCCTTGCCCGGACGCATGCTGATCCAGGCCCTTTCCAACAGCAAGGACCACAGCGGCGTGACCGGCATGGCGGTCTACAACAACCGAGGCCAGTACGTCGCCAAGTACGACATGCCGCTCGGGGACCTGCCGATCGGCAAGGGCGACGGTTATGGCTACGACATCGGCATCAATCCGCAGAAGAACGTGCTGTTGACCTCGAGCTTCACCGGCTGGACCAACTACATGATGGACATGGGCAAGCTGATCAACGATGCCGAGGCGATGAAGCGCTTCGGCGGCACGATGGCGCTGTGGGACCTGAAGTCGATGAAGCCGCAGAAGGTGCTGTCGGTGCCGGGCTCGCCGCTGGAGATCCGCTGGTCGTTGAAGGAAGGCGACAACTGGGCCATTACCGCCACCGCGCTGACCTCGAAGATCTGGCTCGTCAAGCAGGATGCCGCAGGTCAGTGGCAAGCCAAGGACGTGGCCACGATCGGCGACCCCGCGAAGATCCCGCTGCCGGTGGACATCTCGATCACCGCCGACGGCAAGGGCTTGTGGGTCAACACCTTCATGGACGGCAAGACGCGCTATTTCGACCTGAGCGACCCCGAAGCCCCGAAGCAGACCTACGAGAAGGTCACCGGCAAGCAGGTGAACATGGTCTCGCAGAGCTGGGACGGCAAGCGCGTGTACATCACCTCGTCGCTTCTGGCCAATTGGGACAAGAAGGGCGACATGGACGAGCAGGTGCTGCGCATGTTCAACTGGGACGGCAAGGAGTTGACGCAGGTGTTCGAGGTCGACTTCAAGGCCCAGAACCTTGGCCGCGCGCACCACATGAAGTTCTCGGCCAAGGCCGGTGGCAGCACGGCCCAGACGGCCGGTTCGGTTCGCTTCGCGGGGCGATGAACCGGCGTGATGCAGCGGTGGCGATGGCCGCCGCCTGCAAAAGTCCCGCGGCCATGATCGCCGCCGTCACTGGCACGGCCTCCGTGGCGGCCGCGCAGTTCGAACCGGGCAAGGGACTCACCGGCCTGCCGCGCCAGGACTTCACACCGCCCCCAGCCGGCAGCTACCGGCTGCCGGTCATCCAGCCCTCGCCGTCGGGTCTGGTGCTTGAGGGTGATCGCTGGCCGCGGCGGTTGAGCGCCTACACCACCGGCGCGATCACGCTGCTCGGCTTCGTCTACACCTATTGCTCCGACCCCGTCGGCTGCCCGCTGGCTTTTGCGGCGATGGTCGACGTGCGCGAACGCATCGCTCGGTTGCCACAGCTGCGCAACCGTGCACGCCTGGTCTCGCTGTCCTTCGACCCCACGCACGACACGCCAGCGGCCATGCAGGCCTACGGGGGCGAGCATGCGCGGACGCTGGCGCCGCGCTGGCACTTCATCACCACCGCGTCGATGTCGCGTCTGGCGCCCATCCTGGCCGGGCTCGGCCAGGATGCCGAAGTCGAACGCAACGCGGACGGCACGCCGACGCGCGTCATCACGCATGTGCTGAAGGTCTTCCTGCTCGATCCGCGTGGCCGCGTGCGTGAGATCTACAGCGCGGCCTTCCTGATGCCCGAGGTGATCGTCAACGACATGCTGACGCTGGCCCTGGAGACCGACGCCGCGTCATGAAAGTGCTGGCGGCCTGGCTGGCCACGATGGCCACGATGGCCACGGTGACACTTGCCGGCCCTGCCTCGGCGAACCCCGGTCTCGGCCTGCCGCAGCTGCTGCCGGCCGCGCCTGGCGAGGCCCAACGCGCCGAACTGGGCCGACAGCTGTTTTTCGACCGCCGCCTGTCCTTCAACGGCACGATGAGCTGCGGCATGTGCCATGTACCCGAGGAGGGCTTCGCGTCCAATGCGTCGCAGCGGGCGGTGGGTATCGAAGGGCGCAGCCTGAAGCGCAACGCGCCCACGGTGCTCAACGTCGCGTTGCTGACAACGCTGTTCCATGACGGGCGCGAGAACGCGCTTGCTCCGCAGGCCTGGAGCCCGCTGCTGCATCCGGACGAGATGGCCAACCCCTCGGTCGGCCACCTGCTGGATCGGCTGCGCCGCATGCCGCAGTACGCCGGGCGGTTCGAGCGCGCCTTCCCAGGGCGCGGCATCGGCATGGACAGCGTGGGTGAGGCGCTGGCCGCCTACCAGCGCACGCTGGTCGCGGGCGACTCACGCTTCGACCGCTGGCGCTGGGGTGAGCAGCCGCAGGCCCTGGATGCCGAACAGCGGCAGGGCTTCGCCCTGTTCACGGGCAAGGCAGGCTGCGCGCGCTGCCACCTCGTGGGCGCCGAGCATGCGCTGTTCACCGACCAGCGCTTCCACGTCACTGGCGCAGGCGCCGCCTGGGCGCCGCGCGGGCCGGTCGTCGTGCCGTTGGCGCCCGGTGTGCAGACGACGCTGCAGGCAGCCGACCGCCAGGCCTACGAGGCGGTCGATGCACCCGACCTTGGCCGTTGGGACATCAGCCAGGACCCCCGCGACCGCTTCGCCTTCCGCACGCCCAGCTTGCGCAACGTGGCCCGCACGGCGCCGTACATGCACGACGGGTCGCTGCCGACGCTGGAGGCGGTGGTCGACTTCTACGCGGCCGGGGGTGGTGCGGCGCCCGATCGGTCGCCGTTGCTGCGGCCGCTGCCGCTGGACGCGGCCGAGCGACAGGCCTTGGTGGCCTTCATGCGCGCTCTGGACAGCACTGCGCTGCCGGCGCTGGTCCGGCAGGCGCGGTCGCCGGTGGCCCGTTGACAAATTCCCGGCATCTCGCGCCAGAGTATTTGACCCTTGATCCGGCAGTTCGCAACCCCTGAATGGCTGGAACGCGAGCATGGGGCGCGGCGGCCACGCTACGCGAAGGACTGCACGAGACCTTCACTGTCAACGCCCTGGGTCTGCCGCCCACGCTGATGCGCTGCCTGTGCACAACCAACACCATCGAGAAACCCAACGGCATCGTGCGGCGCACCACCCGCCGCGTCACGCACTATCGCGATGCCGACATGGCGCTGCGCTGGACGGTAGACGGGTTCGTCGAAGCACCGAAGTCGTTCCGCAAGATCCAGGGCATCAAGCACCTGGGGCTACTGAGGGCTGCATTGGGACGGACTGGCAAGCAAGCTCACGCGCACGTTGACGAGCCGAAGCTGGCCGCGCAACGTGTTCCGCACCGCCGCCGGTTGCAGCTACCAGTGGGACATCGCCCCGCCAGCGAGCGAGCTCTGACTTTTTGGCCCAGCCGTAGAGGGGCGTGCTGATCTGCTGCAGCGACTGTCACTGCGCGATCAGTACAGCCGGATCGCCATGTCGAAATGCCAGGTCCGGCGGATTTCAATCACGTCGAACTCACGGGCCAGTGCCGGCGGGAACGCCTGATAGGGCAACTGGCTTTGCACGATGCGGCGTATCGCTTCGTCGATTTCCGCCACGCCACTCGACAGCACGAATGTCACGGACTCCACGGATCCGTCGCTTCGAATCGCCACGGTCACCACAGGCTGGGTGTGAGGCCGCTTCGACAATTCGCGGATCATGTCGAAGGTCATGTTCAGCTGGAGCTTGCGGGCCCAGGCTTCTGCGTACAGAACCAGTTCGGCGTTGGAATCGGTGCGCCCGAACAGCCGGCCTCGACGCGCTGTGCTGGACGAAGGTGGCAGCCTGGAGGGCATTCCGGCTGTAGTCGAGGCCGCATCACGCCGTGCGGCTTCCTCGTCCAACTGTCGTCCGATCGCACGACGAACAGCTTCACGTCTAGCGTCCTCCGCTTGCGCGGCCTCGATCCGGGCGGCCTCCTGACGGGCTGCAGCCTGCCGCGCGGCGTCCCGGCGCTCGGCCTCCAGCCGCGCCACTTCGATCCGCTGGGCTTCCTGTCGTTCGGCCTCTTGTCGAGCTGCCTCCAGGCGCGCGGCAGCCTGGCGCTCAGCCTCCACCCGCGCCGCTTCGATCCGCTGAGCTTCCTGTCGTTCGGTTTCCATTCGTGCCGCTTCACGCCGCTGAGCTTCCAACCGTGCCGCCTCGATCCGCTGAGCTTCCTGCTGTACGGCCTCTTGGCGGGCCGCCGCCTGCTGCGCGGCGTCCCGGCGCTCTGCCTCCAGCCGCGCCACTTCGATCCGCTGGGCTTCCTGTCGTTCGGTTTCCACTCGTGCCGCTTCAAGCCGCTGAGCTTCCAGCCGCGCCGCCTCGATCCGCTGAGCTTCCTGCTGTGCGGCCACTTGGCGGGCCGCCGCCTGCCGCGCGGCGTCCCGGCGCTCTGCCTCCAGCCGCGCCACGTCGATCCGCTGGGCTTCCTGTCGTTCGGTTTCCGTTCGTGCCGCTTCAAGCCGCTGAGCTTCCAGCCGCGCCGCCTCGATCCGCTGAGCTTCCTGCTGCGCGGACTCTTGCCGAGCCGCGGCCAGCCGAGCGGCCTCCTGGTGTTCGGCTTCCAGCCGCGCCCTTTCCAGTCGCTGTACCTCCTGGCGGGCGGCCTCCTCCCGCTCTGCCTCTTGCTGCGCCGCCACCCTCCGCGCCGTTTCCTGACGCTCCGACTCCTGCCGTCCGGTCTGGGCGCTTGCCGCCTCCAACTGCGCTGTTTGCCGTTCCGACGCCCCCTGCGAACGATCGAATGCGCCAACCTCAGGGGCTCGCAAATGCGCGTCAGGGGCGCGCTGCTCCAGCGGGGCATCGTTTGCATCGTCGGACGACGGCCTTGCGGCCCTTGGACTCGAGGCACCTGGCGCTTCGCTGACCACGGGCGATGGCATGGATCGGGCGACGGGAACAGCCAGCGTCGCCTGTTCAGGCTGCTCCAAGGCAACCACTGCAGGGGCAGCGCTCGGAAGGGTCGCCGCACCCCGGGTGGCCTTGGTTCGCGAAGGGGCCTTCGCAGCTGCGCCGGCGGCGATGTCTGGCCGTGGCTTGGCCTTCGGTGCCGGTTTGGCCCGCGCCGTCGCCATGGACTTCGGCGCCATCGCCTTGGCAGCCGGGGGCTGGGCGGGCACAGGAGCCTCCGTAAGCGTGAGGGCTGACGTCCCTGACGCAGGCGGCTCGACCGGTGCACGTCGCGCCGACTCCCTGAGCTGTGCATCCGCCTGCGCCGGGGCCGTGCTCGGCGCAGGCAGGAGAACGTAGCGCAAGTCGGGCACCTCGACGCGACGCTCGCGCCAAGGCAAGCCGAAGCCCGGAAGCCCAAGTCCCTGGCCGCCGAAGGTCAGGCCCAACAACAGCATGTGCAGCAGAAGGGAAAGCAGGACTGCGAGCGTCAGCCGCCTGCGCTCGCCGGCCATTCGTTGGTCCGGCCGCATCCGACTTGGCGCAAATCCCGCCGAATCCGGCTCAGGTGGCGGCGTTGATGCTGCGCTGGAGACTATCGAATCCAAACCTTCTCCGCCGGCGTTGCTCGGTCGCTGCCGTTGGCCCCTGGCGGCATCACCCTGCGCCGTGAACGACCGTCGAATCTACGGGCACACCGGTCACGGCAATGCCAATTCAGTTCGAAGACGATCGTCAAGCCCATACCGTCCATTGACCTATGCCCACCTACCGAGCCAGACGTGGATTCTGGCGGTTCCGGATGAAGCGCCGGCGCGGGCAGCTTCTGCCGTGCACCGAATTGGGAGTTCGGTGCGCATCACCTGCGCCCGGCAGTTCGAAACCTGCATCCGAAGGGCAGCGGGCCACAAGGAGGCGCGTTGAGTTCCGCCCGCCGCCTTCGATCGCCGCCATGCCAAGCTGCATATGCCTGTACACCGCGGCCAGCGAGAAAAATGGCCGCCCTGAGCACTGCTGCCGCGCCTACCATTCATGAGCTCCATTCCGTAGCCATGACCGACGACACTCGCTCCCGCCCTCACAGGTTCGCCTCCGTTCTGGCCACTGTCACAGCGCTGCTGGCCCTGGCCGGCTGCGGCGCAGAGGTGGCCGGCGGCGCCGCGGTCGTGGGCGCTATGCAGGCCGAGCAGGCGACGCAGGCGCGGCAACAGCAGGCGCAGGTGGTGGACGGCCTGAAGGCGGCGCAGGCCGCCAGCCTGGCCCGAGCGGCCAGTGCGGCCGACTGACGCGCGTCGACGCCTCGTCGGGCAGCTGTTTCATGGTCTGGCAACGAAGCCTCCCGCCCCGGAGGCTCTGCTCGCCGAGGCCCCGCGGCACATCAAGCACTACGGCATCGCCGGCGTGCCGTCGCACAGCAACGGCAACTTCATGCAGTGGGTCGAAGGGCCCTCGCCGGCTGCGAAAAAGGCCTGCGTTTGCATCCGCCTCAGCCGGCGCCACATGGACTTGATCGAGTTGCTGAACGAGCGCGTGCGCTCGGGGCCGCAGTCCACTCGGGGTTTGGGC
>Ga0316605_10001394_pt1 | contig 13990 bp, 10 predicted proteins | sample OWC_soil_day20_n_FD_207666 | JGI IMG/M metagenome (GOLD analysis project Ga0316605, IMG submission 207666) | Wetland soil microbial communities from Old Woman Creek delta, Ohio, United States - OWC_soil_day20_noCT | ecosystem: Environmental > Terrestrial > Soil > Wetlands | place: USA: Ohio... | reverse complement strand
CATTTCCTGCAGCAAACGGCGCAGAATCCAGACGCGGTTGAGATTGGCTTTGGGGATCAGCAGTTCTTCTTTTCTTGTTCCCGACCGGATCAGATCAAAGGCAGGGAATATACGGCGGTCGGCGATGCGGCGGTCCAGATGCAGTTCCATGTTGCCGGTGCCCTTGAATTCTTCAAAAATAACTTCATCCATGCGGCTGCCGGTGTCAATCAGGGCTGTAGAGATAATGGTCAGGCTGCCACCGTTTTCAATATTGCGTGCCGCGCCGAAGAAGCGCTTGGGCTTATGCAGAGCGTTGGAATCAACACCGCCGGATAGCACCTTGCCGGAAGGCGGTACGACTGTATTGTAAGCTCGCGCCAGACGGGTAATCGAGTCGAGCAGAATCACGACGTCTTTTTTGTGTTCGACAAGGCGTTTTGCCTTTTCAATAACCATTTCGGCAACCTGGACGTGGCGTGAAGCCGGTTCGTCAAATGTTGATGAGATAACCTCGCCTTTGACGCTGCGCTGCATATCCGTGACTTCTTCGGGACGTTCGTCAATCAGGAGCACCATTAAAACGACTTCTTTATGATTGGCCGTGATGCTGTGGGCGATATCCTGCAATAAAACAGTTTTACCGGCGCGCGGCGGCGAGACGATCAAGGCGCGCTGTCCTTTTCCGATTGGTGCGAACAGGTCCAATGTTCGGGTAGAAAAATTTTCGGGGTCAAATTCCAGATTCAATTTTTCTTCCGGATAAAGAGGGGTCAGGTTGTCAAAGAGGATTTTATCGCGGGCTGACTCGGGGCTTTCAAAATTAACTTCATCGACTTTAAGCAGGGCGAAATACTTTTCTCCTTCTTTGGGGGGGCGGACTTCGCCGGCAATGGTGTCACCGGTTCTCAAGTTAAAGCGGCGGATCTGCGATGGTGATATGTAAATATCATCGGGGCTCGGCAGATAGTTATAATCAACTGCGCGCAGAAAACCAAAACCGTCCGGCAGGATTTCCAGAACGCCGGAGCCGGAGATCACACCGTTTTGTTCCGCCTGTGTCTGCAAAATGGCAAAGATCAGGTCCTGACGGCGCATGCCGCTTGCTCCCGGCACCTCAATCTCCTTTGCCAGATTGTTGAGTTCGCTGATGGGCAGCCTCTTAATGTCTTCAATGTTCATAGATATGTCCTTAATTTAGATTGGTCACAGGCCCGATATTGAAACGAAATGTAATTGTATTGACTGCATTAATTTTCAAGAAATACACGAGGATATTCACGATTTTCAGCAGCTACGGATTTAATATCGGCTTGTTTATTTGAATACTTGAATCGCTCCAAAGGGCAGGGCTGAAGTAACCCCTGACGAATTGATTATTAGGCTATATGAATCATCGGCAACTGTCAAGATATTTTCTTAACGGAAAAAGCATAAAAAATAAAACTATCCAAAAGTTTTTCCTTGATTCCTGAAGCGCACTAAACTAAATGATATTAATAAATATTTTATTAATGAAAGGTTTGTGTCTTTATGAGCCATCCGAACCCCCCGGAAGGGATCAATGATTCTGTGCCGGATGATCCCCGTGAAATATCTCTTGAAGAATTGACTCCGGAATTGAGAACGGCCTGTGAACGCGCCGGCTGGACGAGCCTTGTCCCCGTGCAGGCCAAATCCATTCCATATTTGCTTGCAGACCGTGACGTGATGATACAGTCGAGAACCGGCAGCGGCAAAACGGGTGCTTATCTGCTGCCGATCATGCAGAAAATCGATCTGCAAAAAAATGTCGCTCAGGCAATGGTTTTAGTGCCTACCCGTGAACTGGCCCTGCAGGTGTTCCGGGAAGCAGAGACATTGACTGCGGGGACACAACTGCGGACGGCTGTTGTTTACGGCGGTGTCGGGTACAATACCCAACTGGAAGCTTTCCGGGGTGGTGCTCAACTGGTGGTCGGCACACCGGGACGCATTCTTGATCATCTGCTGAAAAACACCCTTTCACTGGATCATTTGAAAATGTTGATTTTTGATGAGGCGGACCGGATGCTGTCGATGGGATTTTATCCCGACATGGTTAAAATCCGCAAATATATTCCGACCGGCAAAATTGCGAGCAGTATGTTTTCCGCTACGTTTCCGCCGCAGGTCATTCGTCTGGCCGGTCAATTTTTACACGAACCCCAGTTGTTGAGTTTAAGCGGCAACGAAGTGCATATCGCTGAAAGCGAGCATATTTATTATGTTGTGCCGGGTATGCGCAAGGAACGCTCGTTGATCAGGATTATCGAAATTGAAAACCCCGCCTCGGCCATAATTTTCTGTAACACCAAAGACACTGTTCATTACCTTTCAGTTGTGTTGAAGCGTTTCGGTTATGACGCAGACGAGCTGAGTTCGGACCTGGCCCAGAACGCCAGGGAAAAGGTGATGGCAAGGGTGCGGCGGGGCGCGCTCCGCTTTCTGGTTGCCACCGATGTGGCGGCACGCGGCATCGACATCCCCGATCTTTCGCACGTGTTTCAATATGAGCCGCCGGAGGACCCGGAAGCTTACATTCACCGTGCCGGACGCACTGGAAGGATGGGATCGAGCGGCGTGGTCATTTCCGTGGTCGCGGAAATGGAAAAATTCAAGATGCAGAGTATTGCGCGTTTTTACAATATTCATATGGAAGAACGTCAGCTGCCCGGTGATGATGAACTTGAAAAAGTGGTTGCTGAACGCATCACCGCACTTTTAGAGGCGCGCCTGCGAAGCCGCGATAATATTCAGATTGAACGCATGCAGCGGTTTCTGCCGCTGGCCCGCAGTCTGGCGCAGGCGGAGGATGAACTGGCGATCGTCACCATGCTGCTGGACGATTACTATCAGCAGTCCCTGCACGCGCCGCCTGTTCAACCCACGGCTGATGTCCTCGACGAGGCAAGCCCGGTCCGGCCAAAACCCAAGTCCAAACCCCAAAATGAAAGACCGAGGTCGAGAAACAGAAAACCCAAGAAACAATAGCTATGCGGATTCACTTTGTTTGCTTAAACCGTTTGCTGCACACGATGGTTGGAATTTGTGTATTTCTCCAGCTGGTTTCCTGCGCGGCAAAACCGCCTGCGGCTTTGCCCACGCCTCCGCAGAAACCGGCAAAAATCGCCGTTGTACTGGGAGCAGGTGCATCCCGGGGATTTGCGCATATCGGTGTGCTGAAAATTCTCGAGTCCCATCGGATTCCCATTCACATGGTGATCGGCACCAGTGTTGGTTCTCTCGTTGGCAGTTTATACGCGTACGGCTATAATCCTTATGATCTGCAGAAGATTGCTCTCGCCATTTCAAAAGACGATGTGATTGATTACACCATTCCGGATAACGGTTTTATTAAAGGTGAGAAACTGGAGAATTTCGTTAACCGCAAGGTTAAAAATACAACCATCGATAAGTTCAGAATTCCCTTTTATGCCGTGGCGACTGATATTCAAACAGGGCAGGAGATGGTGTTTGGCCGCGGGAGCGCCGGGCGGGCCGTGCGGGCCAGCTGTGCGATACCGGGCATTGTGAATCCGGTGATGATTGGCGGTAAAGTTTATATGGATGGAGCGGTAGTCAGCCCCGTGGCCGTTGATGCGGCACGCCGGTTCGGCGCGGACGTTGTGATTGCCGTCGATATATCAGCAGCCCTGTCTTCCTCTGCACCCCGGGGAACGATGGAAACGATCATGCGTTCCATTGATATGATGAATAACAAAATGGCGGTTATTCAGCTGAAAAACGCTGATGTCGTGATCAGACCCAGGGTGGAAAATATTGGTTCAAGTGATTTTACAAGAAGGCATGAAGCGATCATGGAGGGCGAAAAGGCGACTGCCGAAGCCATGCCGGCCATCAACCGGATCATTACCGGATTGAGACGGGACGGCAGGCTTCCCTAAGATCCGCCCGTTTTCCGGATAGATGGTCCTCGATCGGGCCGGTGGTCCTGCCCAATCCGGCCTCCGGTGTTTGACAGAGATTTGGTGACGGGCAAAGGACACGAATCTGCCAAAAGCAGACCGATGACCTGAAAACCATCTTGTTAATAAATGCGTCATGAAATGATCTTATTTTCCTGTTGTCCATCTAAGGTTGCCGTCTCGGTTTATTGAAAGGAACGCTATATGGGAAAGCCTTTGCGTGTATTGATGATTGACGATTCAAAAGATGATGTTCAACGGATCATCAGTGCCTTGAAAAACAGTGGCTACGAGCCGGAATATGTAGAGGCGGAAACGGCAGACGATGTGCGCGGCAAACTCCGGGAAGAGCCGTGGGATGTCATTATATCAGCCCAAAGCAGGCGGTTGTTTGAGGACCTGGAACGGCGTCTGCTGGAACAAACCGCCGAGCTGGATGCCGAGACTGAAAAGCGGATGCAGATGGAACGGGCTCTGGCCGAAAGTAAAGAGAAATTTGACGATTTCATGGAAAATGCCCCTATCGGTATTTGTGTTGCCGATTTATCGGGCCGGGTTCAATTTGTTAACCGCAAGATCGAGGAAGTAACAGGCTGGACACGGAAGGAGCTTCTGTTGCGGGATGGCCTGACGGCGGGTTTCTTTGACGAGGACACAAAGAAGATCCTGATGGAAAGGCTGGTCGCACGCTTGCGCGGAGAAGCACCACGTACCACAGAGGTTCCCGTTACCTGCAAGGACGGTTCCCGCATCTGGGTCAACCTGAAAACGACGATTCTGTCTAAAAACGACCGTCCCTATGGAATGCAGCTTGCGTTTATTGACGTGACAGACCGCAAGCAGGTGGAAGAAAATCTTCAAAGAAGCGAAGAAAAATATCGAACCATCATTGAGCAAATCAGCGACGGTTATTTTGAAATTGATCTGGACGGCCGCTTTACCTTTGTGAATGATGCGCAGTGCAGAAACCTCGGCTATACACGGGAGGAGATGATCGGAATACAAAGCGGGCAATATTTCGATCGCGAAAAACGAGAAGAGATCAACAAGCTGTTTCGAACTATCGTCGAAACGGGGATGCCGGTCAAATCGTATGATCTGGAGTTTGTCAAAAAAGGCGGAAAGAAATCGTTTCAGGCAATCTCGGCTTCGCTGATCCGCGATCCAGAAGGGAAGCCGGTTGGTTTTCGGGGGATTTCCAGAGACATTACCAACCGCAAGCTGGCTGAAATGAAGCTTAAACGCTATGCGGAGGAAATCAGTGATCTTTACAATAACGCCCCCTGCGGATATCATTCAATAGGTCCTGATGGAGCATTTGTCCGTATCAATGACACCGAGCTCAAATGGCTGGGGTACAGGCGCGAAGAAATCATGGGCCGGATTAAATGGCCGGACCTGCTCACGCCCGAAAGCCGGACGAAGTTTTATAAAATTTTCCCCGTTTTCCAAGAGCAGGGCTGGGCCAGTGACGTGGAATTTGATGTCATTCGTAAAGACGGATCGGTTTTCTCCGTCCTGCTGAATGCAACAGCCGTTAAGGATCATGAAGGCCGTTTTATCCAGAGCCGGTCAACGATTTTTGATGTTACACAGCTTAAGATAGTACAATCAGAACTGAGCGCGAAAAATCTGGAACTGACCAGGGCTTATGAAGACCTGCGGCAGAAACAAGCCATCATCCTTCAGCAGGAGAAGATGGCATCCATCGGAATGCTGGCCGCCGGCGTTGCACACGAAATCAAGAATCCCCTGGCTATCATTCTTCAGGGCATTAACTACCTGCAGACGGCTTGCCAGCAGAATTCACTGATTCTCGAGGTCATCGAAAGGCTGAACCAGGCAGTGCTTCAGACCGACTCCATTGTCAAAGGACTGCTCAGTTTCGCCCGTCAGACACCGGTTGCGCTTGTCGAACAGGATATACGGGAATTGCTGGATGAATCGCTGGCATTGACAGAGCATGAATTCCGCATGAAGAAAATAGAATTGATTAAAGATTACCAGGCGGACCTGCCAAAGATTGCTGTTGACAGCAACCAGATGATACAGGTTTTCGTCAATCTGATCATCAACGGTATTGAAGCCATGGAGCAGAAAGGAAAATTCATCATCAGCGCCGGGCAGGTAAAAAATGCAGACGGTAAAGAGAGGCTGGAGCTTTCTTTCAGGGATACGGGACAAGGTATTCCGGCAGGTGAAATAGATCATATCTTCGATCCGTTTTATACAACCAAGGCGGTCGGCAACACTGGTCTGGGGCTATCAATATCCAAAGGAATCATTGACATGCACGGCGGAATCATATACGCTGAAAGCGAAAATGAGAAAGGCACGAACATTGTCGTCAATCTGCCTGTAGCCAAATGATCAAGGGGGTGCTGCTGTGGAAAAGCCTATCCGTATTCTGGCCGTTGATGATGAAGAATCATTTACCTTTTTCGTAAAGCTCAATCTTGAATCCAACACAATTCATGATTTTAAAATTATGACTGCCAACAGAGGTGAAGAAGGTTTGAACCTGGCCAAAATTTACAAGCCGGACCTGATCCTGCTGGATGTCATGATGCCCGATATGTCCGGGGCAGAGGTTGCAGAGGAACTGCTTCTGGACGATCGCACAAAGAACATCCCTATCGTTTTCATTACAGCGCTGGTAAAAAAAGATGAAGTAAAAAATGACTCGGGTACGGTGGGTGGACGGGAATTTATGGCCAAACCGGTCAGCAAGGAAGAACTGATCAAGCGCATTGAAACCACCCTGAATTTAAATCAGGGTTAAGGTTTGTAGTTTTTATGCCGGTTGTCCCGCCGGTTTAAATTTTTTTAACACAATGCCAAACACGGAGATTCTTCATGGATAAAAGCATTATTAAAAGCAGGTTCAATTTCGACAAGGAACTGATCATCCTTCTGCTGCTGGTGGCCATCGCCTTGTTTATCTACTTCTTTGTGATCAACCAGCGGGCGTTTTTAAACGTTTTTTATCTGCCGGTTTTGCTGGGTGCGTACTTTTTCGGCAAACGTTATGCCGTTGTGTCGGCCGTTTTTTCCGTCGTGGCCGTCTGTCTGATAGCCTACCTGTTTCCCCGCAGTTTTGCCGCCGGCTCAGGAGAAAATGCGGAGTTTTATAAGTGGCTCGATCTGATTACCTGGGGAATTTTTCTGGTTTTCACAGGCTATTGCATGGGGTTGCTTTATGAGAAAAAAGAACAATCCCAAAAAGAACTGCAAAGGACCTACAGCGGCATTATTGAAATGCTGTCGCTGGTGATTGAATCGGCGGACAATTACACGCAGAGCCATTCCCACCGCGTTTCCATTGTTGCCAAAATGATTGCCAAGCAGATGAAGCTCAATCAGTTGGATATAGAAAATATCCGGATAGCCGCACTTTTGCATGATCTGGGTAAGGTCGGCGTGAGTGAGGCTGTCCTGCAGAAAGTCACGACGTTGACAATGCAGGAAAGAAGCCACATTCGCCGGCATACGTTGCTGGCCGTCAATATGCTCGAGCCGCTGGGAGAAACCGTTGGAGATATCCTGCCCATCATCCTTCATCATCATGAGAAATATGACGGCAGCGGCTACTACAAGGCTGCACAGGAGGATATTCCGCTGGGTGCCAGAATTATTGCGGTGGCCGACGTATATGACGCCCTGACCACCGATCGTCCCTATCGAAAAGCATTCACCTCGCTTCAAGCCAAACAGGAGATCCTGGCCAATTCCGGCACCCATTTCGACCCTCAGGTGGTCAAGGCTTTCAGTGAGATCTTTTCCTACCTCGAAACGGATAATTATCTTTCTTCTTCTTCTGTCGCAGCGGGTGAATGAGTGGCGTGTGTTGGACGGCGGCTATTTGCGGAGGTTGTATTTAATCATCTTCAATTGCAGGCCTTTACGGCTGATGCCCAATTGTTTTGCAGCCCTGGTGACATTATCTCCGGAATCTTCCAGACATTTGATGATCATCTGTTTTTCCACGTTTTCCATGTGCGTGCGCATAAAGTCTTTAAACGATGCTTTATCTTCAGACGATGGGGCAACAACATTTTCCTGCAGATTGGCCTGAAATTCCGGTGGCACTTCCCCGACCGTAATCACGGGCTTTTTTGCCAGCAGCATCATTCTTTCTATCAGGTTTTCCAGCTCCCGGATATTGCCGGGCCAGAAATGCCGCAGAAGCAATTCCATTACGGCATCGTCCATGCCGCGGACAGCCAGTTCCAGTTTTCTGTTTAGCTTATCAATAAAATAGTCCACCAGAGGCAAAAGATCATTCATCCTTTCGCGCAACGGGGGCACGTTGATGGGAAAAACATTGATCCGGTAGTAAAGATCTTCACGAAAGTCTCCCCTCTGAACGCCTTGCAGGAGATTCTGATTGGTGGCGGCAATGATGCGGACATCCACCTTAATGGTTTTGAGGCCGCCGACTCTTTCAAATTCCTGTTCTTGCAGGACACGCAGAAGTTTGACCTGCATGTCTCTGGGAATTTCACTCACCTCGTCCAGGAAAAGAGTGCCTTTGTGTGCCAGTTCGAACCTGCCGGGCTTGGTAATCACCGCGCCCGTGAAAGCGCCTTTTTCATAGCCGAACAGTTCGCTTTCCATCAGTGTTTCAGCAATAGCTGCGCAGTTGATCTTGATCAGCGGATTATTTTTCCGCGGTGAATTCCTGTGAATCGCCTCGGCCACCAGTTCCTTGCCCGTGCCGGTTTCGCCGTTGATGAGGACCGTTGTTGCTGTAGGAGCCACCCGTTTAATCGCGTCAAATACGTCCATGGTCGATTGACTGGATCCGATGATGCCGCCGCGTTCAATTTCTTCCGGGGGCAGGAAAAGTTCATTTTCCTTTAAATCCCTTGTTTTGATTGCTTTGGACACAACATTTTTCAATTCCTCGAGTTCGAAGGGTTTTGTGATGTAATCCAGTGCCCCTTTTTTAAGCGCTTCAACGGCCGTGGCTACGGTTCCGTGGGCCGTGATGATGATGACCGGAATATCCGGGTATTTACGGCTGACCCGGCCCAGCAGTTCCATACCGTCGATTTGCGGCATTTTCAAATCTGTGATCACGGCGGCAATCGGGCCGGATTTAAGAATCTGAAGCGCTTCGGAGCCATTGGAGGCCGCGGCGACTTCATATCCTTCTTTCTTCAGCATGGCCGCCAGGACCAGCCTCATATTCAATTCATCATCGACAATTAATATTTTGTTCATCGTTCCCAACTATTAGAACTTGGTGATTAAATCAAGACGGATTGTGGCGGATTTTATTCCCGGCGCCCAGCTGGATAAAGAAGATGCTTCCCTCTCCGGCAATGGATTTTACCCGGATGGAACCGCCATGTTCCCTGATAATCCGCCTGCATATCGCCAGCCCCAGCCCCACGCCGCTTTCTTTTGTTGTATAAAAAAGGCTTGAAAATGTTCTTGAGGTGTTCCGGACGGATTCCGCTGCCCGTATCCTGGATGGAAATGCCGACGGCCGGACCATCGCCGGCTTTAATCTTTGATGTTTTGTAGGTAAGACCGCCGCCCTGGGGCATGGCTTCAATCGCGTTGAGGGAAATATTAATCATGACCTGAAGCATCTGCTGTTCGTCCATATCGACATGCGGCAGTCCCTCCTGAAGCTCGTGGGAAATGGTAATATTCCCGGCCATGCGATTCGCGGCGATGATGGAAATCGTCCGTAGAACAAGGGCATTAATGTCCTGTGACCGTATGTTACCGCCCGCAGGACGGGCATAATCCAGAAATTGGCTGACGACGGTGTTGAGCCGGTTGACCTCCTCGATGATCACGTTCAGAAGTTGCCCCTGTTCTTCCGTTGCCGCATCGGACTGAAGGTATTGCGCCGCCCCCTTGATTGAACCAAGCGGATTGCGGATTTCATGGGCGAAAACCGGTGCCATTTCCGCGAGCATCAACGCCTTTTCCTTTTCCAGTTTTTCATCAAACTCGTAGAGCGACGTAAAGACATCCTTGCTTTCCGGATACAGGACGTTGAACATATTTTTTAACAGCATCTTGACCGGAGTGATGGAAATGATGATTAGAAACGACATCATGAAGACACTGGTAAACGAAGGCGCGCTGCCGCCGAAAAAGAAAGATACCAGATAAATAATCGCTGCGCCGGTCAGGGTGCTGACGATAATAACGAGGGCCCGCGCGAAAAAATGGTGCAGTTCGGAAAGCTGGGGATATGCGACAATTAAAAGTGTAAAATAAAGCAGTGCCGATAAAACGAGACCGCTGACCGGCGCAACATTGTACCCCAGATAACCTGAAAGATCGACCGAGCAGATGAAAACGGCCGTTGGACAGGCAATGAGCAGATAGCTCAGGCGTCTTTTTTCCGTTGACGGCGATAATCTATTTACATGGTATAGCAGGGAAAAATAGCAGACGCCAAGGACAATGCAGGTATAGACGATCAGTGAAAGATGAAAAACCGGTCGTGTACCGAGAGAGGTAAACTGCGAAACGGCTCCTGCTATGCCGAGAAGAGACACCACGGCCACAGATCCCTTCGAAAGATAGGATTCATTACGGGTAAGCATTCGTGAAAAAAAGACGACCGCAGGAGCGACGGCCAGAACGCCCAGATGCTCAAGATGATTCCAGAAACCGGCGGCGGTGAGCCCTTTGAGGAACGCGGCCGCCTGGGAAATGAAAACGGCCAGGCACAGGACGGCAAAAGACTTTTGCAGCCTGTCCATTTTTCCCGTGATGAACAATGAAAGGGCAATTGTGAAACTGGTCGCAGCCAGTGTAAAGATATCCATCGCAATTCCGGTTTTTCGGTTTAGGGTGGTTATCTATACCGTAGAAAAAGGAAAAAGCTAAGGAAAATTTCCTATTGATTTTTCAGATATTTCAGATAGAGGATCAAGATGAGTATTATACCGCAAAAGATTGACTTTTTATTCGCTCTGATTTAAGAATCAAAATCTATATAAGATAAAAAAGGGGATCGGTGAATTCATGAAGAAAAAGGATTTATTAAAGAATGCAGTCGAGCATATTGATATTAAGGCGATCAATTCGGTAGAAATGATCCGGGCGATGAAGAAGATGTCCTTTTCCGCGAGGGACCTGGCATCGGCCGCGGATATCTACGACCGGATGCTGGGCGAAAAAAAATGCGCGGTTATTCTGACGCTGGCCGGTTCGACCAGCGCCGCCGGCTGCATGCAGGTGTATGTGGATCTGGTGAAAAACAATATGGTGGACGCGATTGTGGCCACCGGCGCTTCAATTGTGGATATGGATTTTTTTGAAGCACTGGGTTTCAAACACTATCAGGGCACGCCGTTTGTCGATGACAAGTTATTGCGGAGTCTGTATATTGACCGGATTTACGATACCTTCATCAGCGAAGACGATCTGCAGCACTGCGACCGAACGATTAAAGAAATAGCGGATAGCCTGCCCCCGCGTCCTTATTCATCGAGGGAGTTTATCTCCGAAATGGGCAGATACTTGGTCAAGCATTCCAAGAAGAAAGAGTCCCTGGTTCAGGTGGCTTATGAAAACCATGTGCCGATTTTCTGCCCCGCGTTTTCCGACAGTTCGGCGGGGTTCGGTCTGGTGATACACCAGTATGAACGCCCCGACAATCATCTTTCCATTGACTCTGTTAAGGATTTTCTGGAATTGACCATGATCAAGATACATGCGGGAACCACCGGTCTTTTGATGATCGGGGGCGGTGTGCCGAAAAATTTCGCACAGGATACCGTTGTCTGTGCGGAAATTCTGGGCAAAGATGTTCCCATGCATAAATACGCTGTTCAGATTACGGTTGCCGATGTACGTGATGGAGCCTGCTCGAGTTCCACGCTCAAGGAAGCAAATTCCTGGGGTAAGGTGGATTCATCGTGTGAACAGATGGTTTACGCGGAAGCCACGACGGTTCTGCCGCTTCTGGCCAGTTATGCCTACCACAAGGGAAGCTGGAAAAAACGTAAAAGGTGGGAACTTTCCAGGCTTTTCAACAACATGTCCGGGAAGACCGGCAAAAAGACAAAATAACCCATGTAAAGCCGAATTATTGCCCGTTTCACGTGAGGATGACAAACAAACCGTCATTTGTTGCTGGCGTCATGGAATTCTTCAGGATTTTGCCGGATCGGATTCTGGTGGAGATGAGGGGGATCGAACCCCTGGCCTCGGCGTTGCGAACGCCGCGCTCTCCCAGCTGAGCTACATCCCCAACCATAAAAAAACGCCGCGAGCATATATATTGATTGCCTCGATGTCAAGGATTAGTTAGGAATCTATTGAAAAATCAAAACCGGTGTTGCCCTGAATCTAGGCTTGACAAAGCAGACTGGTTTTTCCTATACTCAAACGCGTTTAATTATCATTATCATTTATAACAAAGTAACTGTTTTTCGAACACAATACCAAGTTAAACCTTAACACTCACAGGAGAAATCCATGGCAAAAATCGACGCTTTTTTTCAACTGATGCACGAAAATAATGCATCCGACCTTCACCTTGTATCCGGCCAGCAGCCCGCTATCCGTATTCGCGGTGACATTGAACGCATCAAATATGATATCCTGAATAATGATTCCCTGAAAGCGCTTCTTTACGAGATCACGCCGGAACATAAAATCAAGCATTTTGAAGAAACCGGTGATGTTGATTTTGCCTATGAAATCCCGGGCCTCGCAAGATACCGCGCCAATTATTTTCAGCAGAAATACGGCATCGCCGCGGTGTTTCGTGAAATTCCCAGTAAAATTGCCACGTGCGTGGAGCTGGGAATGCCGTCCGTTATTGCCAAACTGGCCATGCTGCCGCGCGGCCTCGTGCTGGTAACCGGACCGACCGGAAGTGGAAAATCGACAACGCTGGCGGCGATTATTGATGAGGCAAACCGCCTCCGCAAGGACCATATCATCACGATTGAAGATCCTATTGAATTTGTGCACAAAAGTCAAAACTGCATCGTTAACCATCGTGAAGTGGGGATTCATACGAAAACCTTCTCCGCGGCTCTGCGAGGCGCGCTGCGTGAAGATCCGGACATCATTATGGTGGGCGAAATGCGCGATCTTGAAACCACTGCGCTCGCGGTTGAGGCCGCCTCTACCGGGCACCTGGTGTTTGCGACCGTCCATACGACCAGTGCTGTGAAAACCGTTGACCGTGTTGTTGAAATATTTCCGGAGGCGGAGCAGCTGCAGATTCGGTCAACGCTGGCTGACGGATTGCGAGCGGTCATCTCTCAGGTCATTTTCAAAAGAGTCGACATTAAGAACCGCTGTGTCGCCCTGGAAATTCTCATTGCCAATGCGGCGGTGCGCAACCTCATCCGAGAACAGAAAACCTATCAGATTCCGTCCATGATCCAAACCGGCAAGAAATACGGCATGCAGCTTCTGGACGACGGCATTATGGATCTCTATAATCGAGGCTGGATCAGTGGCGAAGACGCATATATGAAAGCAAACGACAAACCCAGGTTCCGTCCGCTTTTAAAATATCCACCGACAGACTTTACCGAAGTTTAGAGAGGAAACGTTATGAGAAAACCGGAAATAGATCATATTCTGATCAAAATGCTGGAATCCAGTGCCAACATTTCCGACATTATCCTGACTGTCGATAAGCCTTTTCAAGTGGAGGCCGCCGGTGTGCTGGTGCCGGTTGACCTTGAACCTCACCTGGAAAGACTGACGCCGTTTCAAACGGAAACGTTCGCGCTGAATTTGATCAATCAGGACCGCCGCCTGATAGACATACTCATGGACGAGGGTTCGTGTGACCTTTCCTATGAATTGCCGGGCCTTGCCCGTTTCCGGGTGAATATATTTTCGCAGCGCGGTCAGTACTCCATCGTCCTGAGAAAACTGGAAACGCAGATCCCTTCGTTTGCCGAACTGGGTCTTCCGGATGCCTACCGCCGCGTAGCGACGGAAAAAAACGGCATTGTTCTGGTCACCGGTGCAACCGGTTCCGGTAAAACGACATCGCTTGCCGCCGTCATCAATGACATCAACGAAAAGAATCCGGTTCACATCATTACCCTGGAGGA
>Ga0316605_10001392_pt1 | contig 13996 bp, 10 predicted proteins | sample OWC_soil_day20_n_FD_207666 | JGI IMG/M metagenome (GOLD analysis project Ga0316605, IMG submission 207666) | Wetland soil microbial communities from Old Woman Creek delta, Ohio, United States - OWC_soil_day20_noCT | ecosystem: Environmental > Terrestrial > Soil > Wetlands | place: USA: Ohio... | reverse complement strand
TGATCCAGTCGGCGATCTCCCGCTCGCGCGAGTTCGCGGCCGACCGCGGCGGCGCCGAGCTCGCGGGGAGCCCCTACGGCCTGGCCGACGCCCTCCGCAAGATCGAGGCGGTGGGGCGGCGGGTGCCGATGGATGCGAACCCCGCGACGGCACACATGTTCATCGTGAAGCCCTTCTCGGCCGGCGCGCTGATCTCGCTGTTCAGCACGCACCCGTCCACCGAGAAGCGCATCCGCGCCCTGCTCGGCACCGCCTAGATCCCGCAACCCGCCCGGGGGCAGGCGCTTGGGCCGGTCCCCGGGTCCGCGGCACCTCGACCCCTCCGCCCTTCGGCCGCTCCGGCGCCCGCGAATCCCCCCGTATCCGTCAGGTTCACCTCCGCCCGCGGGACTGGCGTGTGTTTTGCTGCGTGCGAGGGTGAGGAGCGTGCAGCGGAGGCGATGACCGGTGGAAGACCTTGAACTGTCGGCGAACCGGATGGCGGAATCAGGCCAGCGCGTGGTGGACCGCGCCGTCGAGGAATCGCGGCGCCGCGAGCACACGCTGATCACCAACGAGCACATCTTCCTGGCGTTCGCGCAGGTCGAGTGGGACATGTTCTCGCAGGTGATGCGGGACCTCGAACTCAACCCCCACGAGATCCTGCAGGCCCTCGAGGAGCACCTGCGCCTCGTCCCGGCCCTCGGCGACACCGACGTGCGGGTGGCCCCCGCCACGAAGCTCCTGTTCAAGCTGGCGTTCCACCACGCCAACCGCGCCGGCCGGCAGCAGGTGGAGGCCGCCGACCTGTTCGCCGCCATCTTCGAGGAGAGCCAGGGTGTCCCCGTCTCGATCATCCGCCGGCACGGCGTGGAGCCCGAGCTCCTCGTCTCGCGCATCGCGACCCGCATGCGGGACCTCGAGCAGCGCGAGGAGCGCCTGCGCAAGAAGTTCGAGCTGCCGCCCTTCCTGAAGCACTTCGCCACCAACCTGAACCATTGCGCGCGGCAGGACAGGATCCCGCCGCTCTACGGGCGCGCCGGCGAGATGCAGCAGGTGATGGAGATCCTCTGCCACCGCGAGCGCGCGAACTCGGTGATGCTGATCGGCGAGCCCGGCGTCGGCAAGACCGCGATCGTCGAGGGCCTGGCCCGCCGCATCGAGTTCGAGCCCGAGTCGGTGCCGGTGCGGCTGCGCGACGTGCAGGTCGTCAACCTCCAGATGAACAGCATGGTGGCGGGCACGATGCTGCGCGGGATGTTCGAGGACCGCATCCAGAACGTGATCCGCGAGATCAAGGAGCACCCCAACCTGATCCTCTTCGTGGACGAGGTCCACACGATGATCGGGGCCGGCTCCGCCCTGGGCGCCCCCTCGGACGCCGCCAACGTCTTCAAGTCGGTCCTGGCGCGGGGCGAGGTCCGCATGATCGGGGCGACCACGCTCAGCGAGTACAAGGAGTACATCCAGGAGGACGAGGCCCTCGCCCGCCGCTTCCGCACCGTCCACGTCAAGGAGCCGGACCTGCAGGAGACGCGGCGGATCCTCTTCAGCCTCCGCCCGCGCCTCGAGCGCAACTACTCCGTCAAGGTGCTGGACGAGGCCATCGACACCGCGATCGAGATGTCGCCGCGCTACCTGCGGCACCTCCGCCTGCCCGACAAGGTGATCGGGTGGCTGGACACGGCGGCCGTCCGGGCCGAGATCGCCCGCCGGTGGGAGGTGAGGGCGCCCGACGTGGTCGCGGTGATCTCGGGCGTCGCGGGCATCCCCGAGGACATGGTCTTCCGCGACGTGACCGACCGCTTCAAGGAGGTCGAGTCGCGCCTGGGGTCCCGGCTCGTCGGCCAGCGCGACGCCATCCGCGCGGTGGCGAACCGCCTGGTGCTGAACAAGGGCCCGCTGAAGGACGGGTTCGACCGCCCCGACGGTGTGCTGCTGTTCCTGGGCCCGACCGGCGTCGGGAAGACCGAGCTGGCCAAGGCGGTCGCCGAGTTCCTGTTCGGCGACGAGCGCAAGATGATCCGCGTGGACATGTCCGAGTACCAGGACGGCGCGGTCGCGGTGGACAAGCTCATCGGCATGCCCCGGGGCATCGTCGGCTCGGAGCGGGGCGGGATCCTGACCAACCAGCTGAGGGACAACCCGTACACGGTGATTCTGCTGGACGAGGTCGAGAAGGCGGCCCCCGGCCTCCTCACGCTGTTCCTGCAGGCCTTCGACGAAGGGTGGCTGACCGACGGCCGCGGCAAGCGCGTCTACCTGAGCGACGCCATCGTCATCATGACGTCGAACCTCGGGTCGGAGCACTTCCGCAAGCTCACCAGCCCGCTGGGGTTCCTGTCGCGGGAGGTGGGCGTGGAACAGGTGCGCAGCGAGGTGATGCGCGAGCTCGAGCGGCGCTTCCCGCCCGAGTTCCGGAACCGCGTGGACGAGGTGGTCCTGTTCTCGCCGCTGTCGCGGGACGAGGTGACGAGGATCGCGCAGCACTACATCGCGGCGGTGGCGCAGACCCTGGAGCGGTCGGGCCGGCACCTGGTGATCGGGCCCGGCGCGCTGGAGCGGATCGTGGACGAGGGGCACAGCCTCGCCTTCGGCGCCCGGTTCCTGAAGAGGGTGGTGGACGACAAGGTCAAGCTGCCGATCAGCCAGCGGTGGCACGAGGGCTGCGTCTTCCACGTGGCCGTGCGCGACGAGGAGATCGTGGTCGAGGTGGGGGCCGGCGCGGCCGGCCTCGAGCTGGCGGTGGGGTAGCGGTTCTACAGCAAGTACGCGAGCGCGAAGCCGACCTGCGCCACGAGCATCATGCGGTACATGTGCGCCCACGAGACGTGGTTCTCCTCCACCTCCAGGTCCTCGGGGCGCCGCAGCATGAGGTAGCACACGTACAGGCCGTAGGCGGCCATCGACGCGCCGAGCAGCTGCAGCAGCCAGAAGTTCCCGGTCAGGATTCCCGTCCACGCCCCCGCGTTGATCATCAGGAACGGCACCACGAAGGACGGCGAGATCATCCACGCCGCCCGCCGCACGCCGTACTGGATCGGCAGCGTCCGGCAGCCGCCGCGCGCGTCCCCTTCCATGTCCGCGAAGTCCTTGGTGGTCGTCGCCCCCAGCAGGAACAGGCCGAAGATCGCCCCGATGTACCACGGCTCCCAGCCGAAGATCGTCTTCACCGTCGACCAGCCCGCCACCTTCAACAGCGCGCCGCGGGGGACCGCCACGGTGACGTTCGCCCAGATGCCGAGCCGCTTCGTGCGAAAGGGCGGGACCGAGTACAACGCGGTGATGAGGCTCGCGGCCGCGAACATCCAGAAGGTCTGGTGGCGCCCGCCCGGGGCGATCCACCACGCGAGGACCCAGGCCGCGGCGAAGGCGGCGATGGTGAACACCCACGCCTCGCCGATCGACATCCGCCCGCTCGGCAGCGGGCGCTTCGGCTTGTTCACCTGGTCGATCTCGAGGTCGTAGATCTGGTTCAGGCCGTTCGAGGCGGCATTCAGCACCGCGGCCGCGACCGCGCCAGCCAGCGGGTAGTAGACGAGGGCCCACCCCCACGGCTCGGGCGGCGCCGCGCCGATGGCCGCCACCCCGCCCGACGCCATGCCGAGCGCGGGCGCGAACAGCGTGAAGGGCCTGGCGAACTCCAGCCAGAGGCGGGCCCTGCTGTGCGGCGGCGTCACCTGAACAGCCACGCGATCGCCACCGCCGCGGCCGCCGCGGTCCCCGTGTTGATGAAGTTCAGCATGTCGTTGTTCAGCAGGCCCCGGGCCTCGAGCGTCGCGCCGAGCCCGCTCTCCACGAACCCCCCGATCGTCGCGCCGATCGTCGCGAACCACAAGGCGCTCCCGGGGATCAGCCCGAGGGCCACGCCCAGCCCCGAGAGGCCCAGCGCCGACACGACTCCGGCCGCGGTGCCCTCCACGGAGACCGCGCCCGAGGTGCCCGGCCGCACCGGGCGGAACGACGGGAAGAGGAAGGTGCGCCGGCCCCACACCTTCCCCACCTCGCTGGCCACCGTGTCGCTGGCCCCGGCCGCGAGCGCGGCCACCATCACCAGCAGGGCCCCTTCGCGGTACGGCGACAGGCCTGCGACGGCGGCTGCGAGCGCCGCGAGGCCGGTGTTCGCGATCGCGTTGCCCGGCCCTCGCCGCCCGCCGCGCTCCTCCGCGATTCCCAGCACGGCCTTGCGCGCCAGTCCCAGCCGGGTGGAGGCGGTGGCGAGGACGAACGACGCGAAGAGCAGCGCCCAGCCGGCCAGCCCCGAGAAGGTCAGCACGAGGATCCCGATGATCGCCCCCGTGACGGCGCCCGGCGTCGTCACGCCTCCGGCCCGCCAGCCCAGGAACGCGACCGGCACGTTCACCGCGAGCGCCAACGCCAGCGACGGGCGCAGCGTCGCGGCCGCCGCCAGGACCGACGCCTCGTCCATCAGGCCGAGCGCGCCGAGAACGATCCCGGCGGTGATGGGCACCGAGATGTTGTCGTCCAGGCGCACGGGCAGCGACTCGACGAGTGCCGCCGCGCAGCTCGCCGCCAGCGGCGCCAGCACCACGAAGGCCAGCGGGGGAAGGGGCGCGACGGCCGGGCGCGTCCACGCGGCGAGGGCCACGCCCGCCGCTCCGCCCGCCACCGCGAGCGCCACGGTGCCCGCCACCGTCTTGGCCTCGTTCCACGGCAGCCGGCCGCCTCCCACCCGCCGGCCGACGATGGTCGCCGCGCCGTCGCCCACGGCCATGATCCCCCAGGCGGAGGCGACGATGTCGGGCCGGCGCGGAAACGCCAGCACCAGGACCAGGACCGACAGAGGGTAGAACAGGATCCCGAGCGGGTAGCCCCGGGCGGCGTCCACGGGCCGGTACAGCGAGGCGCCGCCGACCAGTGGCAGCGCGAACAGGTTGAACAGGAACGAGGCCACCGCGCAGGCCGCCGCCTGCCACCAGGTCAGGTAGCGGAGGGCCAGCGCGAAGAGGCCCATCGCCATGTGCACGGCCTGGCGCCGGGTCTCCGAGAAGCCGCTCATCGCGTACCACCCACGGTGAAGCGCTCGCAGGGCATCGTCAGCCGCGGCCCGGGGCGGCGAGGACCACTTCGGTTCGCCAGAAGTCGAGCAGATCGCGCAGCGTGTCCGCCAGGGGGATGCGCGGCCGCCACCCCACCTCCCGAAGGGCGCGGCCCGGATCCCCGACCACCAGCGGCATGTCGTTCGGGCGCAGCAGCGACCGGTCCACCCGGACGGTGATCGGCACGCGTGCGAGCGCGACCAGCCCGTCCAGCACCTCTCCGACCCGCACGGCGCGGCCCGAGCAGACGTTGTACGGCCGGCCCGGGGTCCCCGCCGCGATCAGCCGGGCGTAGGCCGCGGCGATGTCCCGCACGTCGGTGAGGTCGCGCCGCGCCTCGAGGTTGCCCGCGCGCACCTCGCGCGGCGAACGGCCCGCCTCCGCCATCGCGATCTGGCGGGCGAAGCCCGCCGTCGAGAACGACGGCGACTGGCGGGGGCCGATGTGGTTGAACGATCGGGTCACCACGACGGGAACGCCCAGCTCGCGGGCCGCATGGATGGCGGTCAGCTCCTGCGCGAGCTTGCTGACCGCGTAGGGGCTGGCGGGTTGGAGGGCGTCCTCCTCGGTCGCCGGACGATCCTGCTGCCGGTAGACGAGGGCGGAGCCGGGGACCAGCGCGCGCGGCGGCCGCGGCAGCGCGGCGAGGGCGGCGAGGACGTGCCAGGTCCCGAGCACGTTCACCGCAAGCGTCGCGGCCGAGTCGGACCACGAGTGCCCGACGTGCGCCGCGCCCGCGAGGTGGTAGACCGAGGAGGGCGCCGCCTCGCGCACCGCGTGCGCCACGGCGTTGCGGTCGAGCACGTCCACCTCCGCCCATCGGCACCCGGCTCCCGTCGGGGGTGCCGGGAGGCGCTCCCCGGGCCGGCGCCACGCCACCACCGGCGCGCCCCCGTCGGCGAGCAGGTCGAGCAGGTGGCTCCCCGCGAACCCTGCGGCGCCGGTGACGAGGACGGGGCCGTTCATCGCCCGCCGTACTGCCGCTCGTAGTAGGCCCGGAAGGCCGGGTCGCCCTGCTTGACCGGCCTCCACCACCACTCGTTCCCCTGGTACCACTCCACGGTGGCCCTCAGCCCGTCGGCGAACGGCGTCCGCGGCTCCCACCCGAGGCCGCGGATCTTCGAGGCGTCGAGGCAGTAGCGCCGGTCGTGTCCGGGCCGGTCGGGGACGCGCTCCACGAGGCTCTCGGGCCGCCCGAGAAGCGCCAGGATCTGCCCGGTCAGCTCGACGTTCGGCACGAGGTTCCCGCCGCCGATGTTGTAGACCTCGCCGGGCGCCCCGCGCTCGATCAGCAGGTCGAGCGCGCGGCAGTGGTCCTCGACGTGCAGCCAGTCGCGGACGTTGAGGCCGTCGCCGTACAGGGGCAGCCGCAGGCCGTCGATGGCGTTGGTGACGAAGAGCGGGATGACCTTCTCGGGGAACTGGCGCGGCCCGTAGTTGTTCGACGCGCGGGCGACGACGACCGGGAGGCCGTAGGTGGCCCAGTAGCTGTAGGCCAGGCGGTCGGCGCCGGCCTTGCTGGCGGCGTAGGGGTTGCGGGGCCTGAGCTCGTCGGTCTCGCGGCTCGCCCCGCTCTCCACGCTGCCGTACACCTCGTCGGTCGAGATCTGCACGAACCGCCGGAGCCGCGGGGCCTCGCGCGCGGCCTCGAGCAGCACGAAGGTGCCGTAGACGTCGGTGCGGATGAAGTCGCCGGCCGCCTGGATGGACCGATCGACGTGCGTCTCGGCGGCGAAGTGGACGACGAGGTCGGCGGCGCGCACGAGGGGCGCCGCCTGCTGCCGGTCGCAGACGTCGCCGCGGATGAAGCGGTGGCGCGGGTGGTCGAGGACCTCCTGCAGGTTCTCGAGCCGGCCCGCGTAGGTCAGCTTGTCGAGCGTGGTCACCCGCCAGTCCTCGTGGCCCGCCAGCGCGGCCCGCACGAAGTGGCTGCCGATGAACCCCGCGCCCCCCGTGACGAGCACCTCAACCATCTCTGCGGCTCCAGTCGTAAGGGAGCGTCCCGTGCGGGTCGAGGCGGAACTCGTCGGGGTCGCCGTGGCGGTACGGGTCGGTCGGGGCGTTGACCACCAGCGCCGGCTCGGTGCCGATGCACTTCCAGCCGTGGTAGACGAGGCGCGGCACCTGCACGAGCATCGGGTTGAGGGCCCCGATGGTGAACTCGTTGACGACGCCCTCGGTGGGGGATCCCGGGCGCGTGTCCACGAGGACCAGCTTCACCATCCCGGCGACGCACGCGAAGTTGTCCGTCTGGCGCTTGTGGTAGTGCCAGGCCTTGACCACGCCGGGGTAGGTCGCCGAGACGTACACCTGGCCGAACCGCTCGAACAGCTCGGGCTCGTCGGCGCGCAGAATCTCCATCAGCCAGCCCCGGTCGTCGGGGACGACTCGCAGCGCCTTGGTCTTGACGCCCTCGATGCGGGGCGGGCGGGCCGGGGGGACGTACGCGGTCGGTTCCTGCATGGGCACCACCTCACCACCTGATGCCGACCTCCGAGTTGTCGCCGAGCATGAACCGGTAGGCCGAGGGCTTCACCGGCATCCGGTAGATGCGGACGTTCCTTCCGATCAGGCTGTCCTCGACGCGGCTCGCCAGCCCGGTGATCTCCGACCCCTCCAGCACGATGCTGTGCTCGATCTCCGCGTCGCGCACCTGCACGTCGTTCATGATCGAGGTGAAGGGCCCGACGTAGGCCTGGACGATTCGCGCCCCGGCGCCGATGATGACCGGCCCCCGCACGACGGAGCGTTCGATCACCGCGCCGGCCTCGATCACCACCTTCCCCTCGACGCGCGACGCCTCGTCCACCTGGCCGTCCACCCGGCGCTCCAGCGTGTCGAGGATCAGCCGGTTGGCCTCGAGGATGTCCTCGAGCTTCCCGGTGTCCTTCCACCAGCCGTCCACGACGTGCGGCCGGACCTCGAGCCCCCGGTCGATCAGGTCCTGGATGGCGTCGGTGATCTCGAGCTCGTCGCGCCAGCTGGGGCGGATGCGGCGGACCGAGGTGAAGATCTCGGGGCCGAACATGTAGACGCCGACCAGGGCGAGGTCGCTCTTCGGCTCGCGCGGCTTCTCGACCAGCCGGATCACGCGGCCGTCCTGCAGCTCGGCGACGCCGAACATCTGGGGGTCGGGCACCCGGGCGAGCAGGATCTGGGCGGCCGGGCGCTCGGCCTCGAACTGGCGCACCAGCGGGCCGATCCCCTTGTTCAGCAGGTTGTCGCCCAGGTACATCACGAAGGGGTCCGTGCCGAGGAACGGCTCGCTGATCAGCACGGCGTGCGCGAGTCCCCGCGGCGCGTCCTGCGGGATGTAGGTCACCCGCAGGCCCCAGCGCGAGCCGTCGCCGACCGCCGCCTCGATCTCGGCCGCGGTGTCGCCGACGACGATGCCGACCTCCCGGATGCCGGCCCCGGCCATCGCCTCGATGCCGTAGAACAGCACCGGCTTGTTGGCGATCGGCACGAGCTGCTTGGCGCTCGTGTAGGTGAGGGGCCGCAGCCGCGTGCCCTTCCCGCCGCTGAGGATCAGTCCCTTGGTCATCGTGGTGTCGGGCGCGCCCTCTCTGGGCGTCCTGCTAGTACTGGCCGGAGCCGCCGCCGAGCGCGCCGAAGAAGTTGGAGAAGGTGCCCAGCCCCGCCAGCGTGAACGAGAAGTTGAACCGGTTGTCCTGCTTCACCGGGTACGAGGAGTAGCTCGGGAACGTCACCGTCTGGTACTCCACCGCGAACCCGCAGCACTGCGCATTGTAGTATCCGATGATCCGGCTGGTCAGCAGCGTCGAGCGGTCGATGTCGTAGCTGAGGGTGTAGGTGCCGCCGACCCGGTTCCCGGGCGTGCGCAGCGTCGTCGCCAGGTTGAGCGAGTTGTCGACCTTGTACCGGGTCTCGTTGGCGTCCGAGTTGGCGTAGTCCTTCACCCGGCGCTGGCTGTAGGCCCCGAGGACGTTCAGCCAGTTCGACAGGGCGAACTGCCCGCCGCCCGTGAGGCTGCGGATCGCCCTGGCCTGGTGGTCGTACTCCATCCGGAACGTCCCGTTGATCTGCTGCGTGGGAGAGACCCGCGCGGCGAGCGAGATCGGGGAGAAGTTGCTCGGCGGCAGCCCCGAGTAGCTGGTCGAGTAGTTGTAGTCGTACTGGCTCGCCCGCGAGTCGGTGTAGTAGGTCTGCGAGATGCCGACCGTCACGACCTCGCGCGGGGAGGAGGGGCCCTCCCCGCCGCGCCGCTTGGCCAGCAGCCGGTTCGTCAGGCCGTAGCCGATGCGGGTCGTGCCGCCGACGATCGAGTCGGTGCTGTCGTTCTGGATGATCTCGTCGAAGTTCTCCACCTTGCTGACGCGCTGGAAGTCCACGTACGGCTCGACCGTGTGCTTCCACCGCTCGGCGTAGCCGTTGTTGGGGGTGCTGAACACCCGGTTCAGCACCGGCCCGACCGCGCGGGCCGAGAACTGGACGTAGCCGCGCCAGGCGTCGGCGTCGAGCAGCGCCTTCGTGTCCGGCTCGCGGCTCCGCGACCACCAGGTCTCGCGGTACGAGAGGGACGTGTTCACCGTGAGCCACTGCAGCGTGGTGAAGGGGAAGCGGATGGTGGGCATGACGTCCACCCGCTTGGTGTTGGTGTGCGTCAATCCCGTCGTCTTGTGGTACTCGCGGCGCAGGTCCACGTACTCCCCGTCGAGAGCGAAATAGATCGGCGATCCGAACAGCGGCTGCTCGCCGCGCGTGAACTGCAGCTGCGGGGTGCCGCCCACCACCGTGGTGTTCGCGCTCCCGCCGGAGAAGTACTCGCTGATCCGGTAGTTCGCGTTGACGTTGAACTGCGCAACGGCGCCGCCGATGCCGGCGCTGACGTTCCGCTGGCTCCGCGAGGAGTCGTAGATGTTGGTGTGGTAGGTCTGGTGGGCCTCGATGTCGGTGAAGTAGTCGAAGTTCGATCGCAGCGACCACGACCCGCCGAGCGGCTGGTTCAGCGTCCCCTCCACCTCGTAGGAGCTGCCCCCCGGCACGACCGTGGCCACCCCGTCCGCGTCGGTCTCCGTGCTGTCGTGCTCGCGCAGGTTGTAGAACTTCGCGTGCCCCCCGGAGCCGCCCGGCCCGGCGTACCGGTACTCGGCGCCCAGCCCCTGCCCCCGCTTCGCGAACCAGTCGTAGAGGAAGGTGGCGTCGTGGCTGCGGTTGATCGCCCAGAAGAACGCGTTGCTCAGGGTGAACCCGCGGTACGTCGAGGTGCCGTAGCTCGGCATCAGGAAGCCGGTCGCGCGGTCCTCGTCGTTGATCGGGTAGTAGAGGAGCGGCAGGTACAGGACGGGCACGCCCTTCGCCCGCATCACCGCGCCCTTCAGGTAGGCGTAGCTGTCGAGGTTGAGGACCACCGTGCCCGAGCTGAGCTGCCAGCGGGGGGTCGGCTGGACGCAGGTCGTGAAGGCGCCGTCGGTGATGCGGTACTTCTTCGGGCCGATCTTCTCGATCCGCTTCCCGTAGAAGAGGACGTCGGGCTCCTGCCCGCCCTGCATCGACCGCTTCGGCTGGTCGGCGAGCTTCGACGACCCGGTCGCGTCGTAGAAGGTCCCGAGCTGCGTCTCGGTGTTGAACTCCACCCGCTCGGCCGCGATCCAGGCCCCGCCCTGCGTGAAGACGACGTGGCCGGTCCCGATCACCTGGTGGGTGTCGGTGAACGACTCGATCACGTCGGCCTGGAAGGTCATGTCCCCCCGGCGCGCCTCGACGTCGCCGATGAGCTTGATGTGGTTCTTGGCGGGCTGCTCGATCCGCCACTGCGTGGACGTCTCGAAGCCGGTCTGCTGCTGCGCGGCCGCCGGCGCCGCGGACAGGACGGCCGCCAGCAGGCCGAGGGCGAGCGCGGCCAGCCGGGCGCGCGGCACGGCGAAGGGCAAGGCTTTCCAGGGCACGAGTGACAGGCCGCCGGCGGACGCGGGCCGACCGCAGGCAGAGTGAAGAAACCGGGGCCAGAATACCACACGGCGCCTACCAGGCCGGGAGGCCGATCCGATCGAACGCCTCGCCGACCAGGAAGATCGAGCCGCACGCGGCGATCAGGTCGGCCCGCCGCCAGGCCGCCGCGAGCGCGCGCTCGACGTCCGGCTCCACCTCGACGCCCCGGTCGCGGCCCAGCCGCCGCGCCACCGCCGCCGCGTCGTCGGGCGGCATCGCGCGCGGGGTGGCCGGGCGGGTCACGATGAGGGGCGAGGCGAACGGCAGGATCGGCCCGAGCGTGCCGGCCACGTCCTTGTCCCTCATGATCGCGAAGACGATCGGCAGCCCCCCGGGCACGAACTCGCGCAGGTAGGCCGCCAGGACGGCCGCCCCGGCCGGGTTGTGCGCGGCGTCGAGGAGGACGCGGCGCCCGCCGCCGGCCTCGCGCAGGTCGAGGCGCCCCGGCCACCGGGTCTCGGTCAGCGCCGCGCGCACCGCGCCCGCGGGCACCGGGAGGCCGACCTGCTCGAGCGTCTCGAGGAGGCGCGCCGCCACGACCGCGTTGTCCACCTGGTGGCGCCCGCGGAGCGAGAGCCCGAGCGTGCCGTAGTCGCGCACCGGCGTCCGCAGCGCCAGCCGCAGGGTGCGCTCGGGCGGCCGGCCCGGCGAGGCCGGCCCCTCCGCCACCGACACGCGGGCCTCGACGCCGTCGGCGGCCGGGATCATCACCGCGCCGCGCTCCGTGCAGGCCCGCGCGATCACGTCCACCGCTTCCGCCTTCCGCTCGCCGACCACCACGCGCATCCCGGGCTTCACGACGCCCGCCTTCTCGGCCGCGATGGCGGCGAGCGTGTCGCCCAGCAGCTCGCGGTGGTCGAGGTCGATGGTGGTGATGGCGCCCGCCAGCGGGCTCGCGACGTTGGTCGCGTCGAACCGGCCGCCGAGCCCCACTTCCAGCACCGCGGCCTCGACGCCGGTTTCGCGGAAGAGGTCGAAGGCGACGGCGGTCGTCGCCTCGAAGAACGTCGGGTCGGCGAGCAGCGTCCCCTCGGCTCGCGACGAGGCGATCGCCTGGATGACGCGGGAGGCGGACGCGCGCAGGCGCCCGGTCGCGACCGGCCGGCCGTCGATCGCGAACCGTTCCTCCAGCCGGACGAGGTGCGGCGAGGTGTAGAGCCCGGTGCGCCGGCCCGAGGCGCGGAGGCCGGTCTCGACCATCGCCGCGACCGACCCCTTGCCGTTCGTGCCCGCGACGATGACGGAGGGCCAGGCGTCCTGCGGGCGGCCGAGCGCCTCGCAGAGGGTGCGGATGTTGTCGAGGCCGAACTTGATGCCCAGCTTCTCGAGCGAGAGGAGCAGGGCGACCGGGTCCGGGCTGGGGTCGGGCATCGCCGGGTCAGGCCGAGGCGCCAGCGGGCCGCCGGGCCGGGCGCGCGCCCATGAAGCGGAGCGCGCGGGCGATGACCGTCTTCAGCTCGCGGCGGTCCGCGATGATGTCCACCATGCCGTGCTCGAGCAGGAACTCGCTCCGCTGGAAGCCCTCGGGCAGCTTCTGGCGGATCGTCTGCTCGATCACGCGCGGGCCGGCGAAGCCGATGAGGGCCTTCGGCTCGGCGATGTTGAGGTCGCCCAGCATCGCGAAGCTCGCGGTCACGCCCCCGGTCGTCGGGTCGGTGAGGATCGACAGGAAGGGGAGCCCGGCCCGGTCCAGGCGCGCGAGCGCCGCGGAGGTCTTCGCCATCTGCATCAGCGACAGCGCGCCCTCCATCATGCGGGCGCCGCCCGAGCAGGAGACGATGATCACCGGCGCGCGCGCCTCGATGGCGCGCTCGATCGCGCGGGTGATCTTCTCGCCGACCACCACCCCCATGCTGCCGCCGATGAAGCCGTACTCCATCGCCGCGACGACCGCGGGCATCCCGTCGAGCTCGCCGGTGGCCGTGACGACCGCCTCCTGCACGCCGGTGGCCGCCGCCGCGGCCCGGAGCCGATCCTTGTACGGCTTGCTGTCGGAGAACTGCAGCGGATCGGTGGACACGAGCGAGCTGTCGTGCTCGACCCAGGGGCCGTCGAACAGCATCGCCAGCCGGTCGGCCGCCGACATGCGGAAGTGGTGGGCGCACTTGCGGCAGACCCACAGGTTCGCCGCGAGGTCCTTGTTGTAGAGCAGCTCCGAGCACCCCGGGCACTTGACGTACAGGCCCTCCGGCACGCGGCTGGCCTTCACGCCGCGGTCGATCGGCCTTCTCGCCTTCTTGAACCAGGCCATACCCTCGCCCCCGGGCGCCTCACTCGCGGGTGCGCGGCACGTAGTACCTCGTGCCCCGTCCCATCCCGCGGATCTGGCGCAGCAGGTCGTCGAGCGCCTCGTCGCTGCCGCCGAGGTCGAGCTGCGAGGTCTCGACCACCAGCAGCGGCGTGGCGGTGTAGTGGAAGAAGAAGTGCTGGTACGCCTCGATGAGCTTGCGGATGTACTCCGGGTTCAGCCGGTAGCCCTGGTGCTCCTCGTCGCGGGCGCGCAGCCGCTTCAACAGCAGCTCGGTGGGCGCCTGGAGGTACACGACCAGGTCGGGAGGCGCCACGTCGCGCGCGAGGAGGTCGTACAGCCGCTGGTAGATGAACAGCTCGTTGTCGTCGAGGTTCAGGAACGCGTAGATGCGATCCTTCTCGAACAGGTAGTCGCTCACCGTCACCTGGCTGAACAGGTCCGCCTGCCGCAGCGTCACCTGCTGGCGGTGCCGGCCCAGCAGGAAGAAGAGCTGCGCCTGCAGCCCCGCGCCCGGCTTGTCGGCGTAGAAGTCGGCGAGGAAGGGGTTCTCGGTCTCCTCGAGGACCGTCGTCGCATCGAGCCGCGCGGCGACCCGCTCGGCGAGGGCGGTCTTGCCCACGCCCGGAGGCCCCTCGAAGGCGATGGAGCGGAAATCCAAGACGAGGCAGTATACATCGGGGTGCGATAAGATCTGCTCCACGCGATGACCATCGACCTCCCGCCCCGCCCGCCGCTCGCCGCGTGCCTCCTCGCA
>Ga0316605_10001391_pt1 | contig 14004 bp, 15 predicted proteins | sample OWC_soil_day20_n_FD_207666 | JGI IMG/M metagenome (GOLD analysis project Ga0316605, IMG submission 207666) | Wetland soil microbial communities from Old Woman Creek delta, Ohio, United States - OWC_soil_day20_noCT | ecosystem: Environmental > Terrestrial > Soil > Wetlands | place: USA: Ohio... | reverse complement strand
CGCTACTCCGTAATTCGGCACAGCATCATTCCCGTTCGCGCCTCTAAAACCAGCATCGACCGAAACTGAGCCGCCCGGCGCTCTGCCAACTCAAGACGCGACTCCAAACGCTCCATATCCCTGGCCAGCAAAGCTTTCTCGGCACGCAAAACAGGCAACGCCTGCAACTGAATCCAAGTCGCCCGCAACTCCAAAGGAGAAAGGGGCTGTCGCAGACCAGGAAACAACAAACGCTGTTCGTGTATCTCGAAATCCCTCCAATCCTTTCCCAGCAGATCGGCCAAGTGTCCTCGCCGTTGAAACTCGGCCAGGCGGAAACAAGCTAAAGGAATGCGAGGCCGCTCGCCGGCCAGAATCTGCCGCCAAGCCCAGCCGCTCAACCCGCAAGCCTTCAATTTCTCGATCGAAGGATTAGCGCCCAGCAGCTCGATCCATTCCTCGCGATCGGCGATCGCATGAGGAGCAACTTCATCGCAAGGAGACATAGAAACCTCGGCCAAAAATCGATGCTATCGACATACGGACAAGAATCTAAAGCGCCTGAGCGGTCAGAGCACTGAAATTGCGGGGCAGTTTTGCCCACAATTTACAAATATTTTTCAAAAAACCCTTAAGGCATGAAAATATTTTGCGGACTTTACATAATACAAATTATGCGAACTATTGAAGCAACTACGGCATCCCGTAGTTGTGACTCCCACAACTCAGCGAATCTCGATAGCTGCCGTCTTTGCCGAACGGCCACCATTCTTTCGAAGCAGATCGACGATGTCGGTATGCTGGTTCTTGGCAGCGAGATCTACTGCCGTTTCGTGTTGTTCGGTTTGCATGTTCAAATCGGCTTTGCTGTCGATCAGCAGTCGGACGATTTCCATATGTCCGCCCCGGGCTGCAACCATCAGCGCGGACATTCCGTTTTCGCTCGCCGCGTTAACTTCCGCACCCGATGAAATCAGTAGCTTGGCGATGTCGAGATGGCCGTTGAAGGCGGCGTACGCCAGCGGCGTCCACCCCGGAGTGTTGACGTAGGCGCCGGCAGCAATCAGTTTTTGAGCCACCACCAGGTAGCCGCGAAAAGCCGCCAGGCGTAAGGCCGTGTCGCCCGCCGAATTGCGCGCATTAAGTTTGGCGCGTTGCTGGATCAGATAATTGACCAGATCGACGTGACCATCGCGGGCGGCCAGCATGAGCAAGGTATTGCCTTCGATATCCGTTGTATCGACCGAGGCTCCCCGTTGAACCAATTCGGCAATCGAACTGGTGTCGCCCATCTTGGCTGAACTGATCAAGTCGTCGTAGGTTCCCGCCTGGACGGCGGTGGCAGCGAACACCGTGCTCAGCAACAGTGCGGCTAGTAGATTTTTATTCATGGGAGACTCGCTCGTTTGGCGCTCTTGAATAGCGTGAAAAAATTGTCGGTGGTGGCCTGGAAGATGGCTTCACCCGAAACTTCCCGTAATTTGGCAATCTCGTCGGCTACGTAGCGCACATAGGCCGGTTCATTGGTCTTGCCCCGGTAAGGCATGGGCGCCAGATAAGGCGCATCGGTTTCGACGAGCAGGCGGTCGAGCGGGACTTTCCTAGCCACTTCCTTGACCTGCAATGCATTCTTGAAGGTCACGATGCCCGACAGGGATATATAGAAGCCCAGCTCCAGCGCCTGTTCGGCAATTTCCCAGGTCTCGGTAAAACAGTGCATGACCCCACCAACCGTTGCGGCGCCCTCCTCCCTCAACAGTCGCAAGGTGTCTTCGGCCGATTCCCTTGTATGAATGACCAGCGGCTTCCCTGCCCGCTTGGCCGAACGAATGTGGGTCCGGAAGCGGTCGCGTTGCCATTCCGGCTTGTCTTTCTGCCAGTAATAATCCAGTCCCGTTTCGCCAATCGCGATGACTTTCGGGTGGGCAGCCAAGGCTATTAAATGCTCCTCGTCCGGCTCTTCCACCTCGGTGTATTCGGGATGCACACCGACCGAGGCAAACAACTGGTCGTGCGCCTCGGCAATGGCCAGCACCTTGGGCAAATCTTCAAGATTGACGCCGATGCACACGGCGTGGCCGACGCCGTTGTCGCGCATACGCTGCAATAACTCAGGCAGGCGGTTAGCCAGGTCGGGAAAATCGAGATGGCAATGCGAATCGACCAGCATGGCGGTCGTTTACAGGGTGTGCGTCGGGCGGGTCGACTGCATGACTCCCCCCAGCAACCCTTCGATCTTGCGCTTTGCTTCAATGCCACTTTCGTCGTTGTTGAAGTGGATGCCGATGCCTTGGGCGCGCCCGTTTTGCGCCCCGGCCGGGGTAATCCAGACGACCGAGCCGGCAATTGGCAACTTGGCCGGATCATCCATCAGCGACAGCAGCATGAATACTTCGTCACCGATGTTGTAGCCCCGGGTGGTCGGAATGAAGATGCCGCCATGGCGCAAATGCGGCATGAATGCAGCGTAGAGCGCCGATTTCGAGTTGATGTTCAGGGAAAGAACACTGGGGCGCTGCGGAGCGGGTTTGGCTTCACTCATGATCGATCAGTTGGCAAACAGGGCTCGGTAGTCCAGAAATAACCCTTCCAGAAAAAGGCGTGCGTTCAGCGGCTGTTCGGCTTCGCGCCGACGGGTCAGCAGGCCGCGGTAAGCGTGCGTCAGCTTGACCGGCTGAATCATATCAGCCAAGGCTGAAATTTGGACTTGCTGCGGAAGAAAATATCGCGCCGGCAAGCCGTTGCTGGCCAGGGTCAGATCGATCATCCACTTTTGCAGGGTATCGACAACAGTCCGCAAGGGCAGTTTCCCCTTGCTGTCCTTGACCAGCTTTTCCAGTTCGCCGGCCAGGCTCAGCGGGTCGGTCTGACGACCGGAGGCCAGGCGCTGGACAAAGAGGTCCAGCCAGGCAGTCTGGCCGGAGGTAGCCAGTTCCAGCGCCAGACCGGGCGAGCCGCCGGCCAACGCCAACCAGCGTTCCGGCTGGGCGACGCCGGCGGCGGCAAGTGCCGCAACCGACTGACTGGCGGGCGGAATGGCAATCGGCACTACCTGGCAGCGGCTGCGGATCGTCGGAAGTAGGCGTAATGGCTCGCTTGATACCAATAAAAACAATGTGTTTGGAGATGGTTCTTCAAGCGATTTAAGAAGTGCATTGGCGGTATTGCGATTCATCGCCTCGGTCGGGTTGACCGCAATGATGCGCAACCCGGCGCGGTGGGTGCCGACATTGAGAAAGTCGTCGATATTGCGCACTTGCTCGATGGTGATCTGCTGACTGGCCTTTTTTTTGCCCTCTTCCGCCTCGCCATCCTCGGTAAGCGCATCGGGTTGCAACAAGCGAAAATCGGGGTGGTTGCCCTGCTCAAACCAGTTGCAGGCCAGGCATTGGCCGCAAGCCCGACCATCTTCACGAGGAGACTCGCAGAGCAGGCTGGCGGCGAACAAGCGGGCCAGTTCGAACTTGCCGAGGCCGCGCTGGCCGACCAGCAGCAAGGCGTGCGGCAGTTGGCGGCGGCGTGCCTGCAACCCTGACCAGGCCTTTTTGTGAATATCAATCACATTCATAAACAATGTGTTGAGATAATTTGTTCAAGTAATGTGCGAATATCGTCCCGACTGCGGTTGGCATCGACCAGCTGCACTCGCTTCGGATTGGCATGGGCTCGCTCTAGATAGGCCTGGCGCACCCGTTCGTGGAAGTCGGCCCTTTCCTGCTCGAAGCGATCGAGCACCCGGTTGGCCAGCACGATGCGTTCGCGGGCGACATCGAGCGGCAGGTCGAACAGCAGGGTCAGGTCGGGCTGGATATGCTCATGCACCCAGTGTTCGAGGATTTGCAGCTTGTTGCGATCGAGGCCGCGGCCACCGCCCTGGTAGGCGTAGGTGGCGTCGCTGAAACGGTCGCAGACCACCCATTCGCCTCGCTCCAGCGCGGGTTCGATCAGCTTGGCCAGATGCTCACGCCGGGCGGCGAACATTAGCAGGGTTTCGGTTTCCAGATGCATGGACTCGTTCAACAGCAACTGGCGCAAGGCTTCGCCGAGCTCGGTGCCACCCGGTTCGCGCGTGACCTGCACGGTCAGGCCGCGTCCGCGCAACTGTTCGGCCAGCCATTCGACATGGCTGCTCTTGCCGGCCCCGTCGATCCCTTCGAAAGTGATGAATTTGCCTTTCACTTCCCACCTCTCTGATATTTGTTAACGGCTCGGTTGTGTTCGTCCAGGGTCCGGGAAAACTGGCTGCTGCCGTCGCCGCGCGCGACGAAATATAGCGCATTGTCCGCCGCCGGATGCAATGCCGCCTGGATCGAGGCCAGCCCGGCCATGGCGATTGGCGTCGGCGGCAGGCCGCCTCGCGTGTAGGTATTGTACGGGGTGTCGGTCAGCAGATCGCGCTTGCGCAGATTGCCGTCGAACTGCTCGCCGAGGCCGTAGATCACCGTAGGGTCGGTTTGCAGCAGCATGCCGGCCCGCAGGCGATTGACGAAGACGGCGGCGACCATGGTCCGGTCGCTCTCCCTGCCGGTTTCCTTTTCGACGATGGAAGCCATAATCAGCGCCTCGTAGGGCGTTCGGTAGGGCAAGCCGGCCGCCCGTTCGGTCCAGGCGGCCTCCAGCTTGCGTTGTTGGGTCCGATAGGCCCGTGCCAGCAGATCGAGGTCGCTCGACTGCTTGTCGAACAGATAGGTATCGGGGAATAACAGGCCTTCGAGGCGCGGCGCGGCGATGCCCAGTTTGGCGAGGATGTCGGCCTCGCTCAGGCCGCGGGTGTCGTGCCGCAGGTCGGGATGCTGATCGAGGCGGTTGCGCCATTGGCGGAAGGTCCAGCCCTCGACCAGTGTCAGTTCGCCCAGGCTGACCTGACCACGGGTCAGCTTGTCGAGCAATTGCTGGGCGTTAATGCCGCGCTCGATGGCGTAGCTGCCGGCCTTGATGCCGGTTTCCACCTTGTTCAGGCGAGCTAGGACCAGCAACAAGCGGGGTTCGACCGCCACGCCGGCATCACGGATCTGACCGATGGCAGCGCGCAGGCTGCTGCCCGGCGGGATGCGGAATTCGACGGTGGCGGCATTGAGCGCCAGCGGTTGCCCGGCCCACCAGTACAGATAGCCGATGGCGGCGGCGACCGACAGCAACAGCAGAAAAAGGAATTTGATCAGGAAGCGCACGGGAACTCATTGACTGCAAAACGGGTCAGGCCCGTGCAGGACGATCAGCAGGTAACAGAACGATATAATATCGCAAACCCCCTCAGGAGCTTCCATGAACCCCAATTGGCGCAGCTTTCTGGAATCCGCCGAAGGCAACTTTGCCGGCGATTCCTCCGAACTTCTCAGCTTTGGCGACGCCGCCGGCGAATTGCAGGCGGCGCAGGCGCGCACCGTGCTGGTGCCGCTGACCCATCTCGGCCAGATCGAGGCCCAGGGCGAGGATGCCAAAGCCTTCCTGCACAGCCAGTTGAGCAGCGACATCAACCATCTGAACGAAGGCCAGTTGCAGCACTCCTCGTGGTGCTCGGCCAAGGGCCGGATGCAGGCCAGTTTCCTGATCTGGCGTGACGGCGACGTTTATCAGCTGCTGCTGTCCGCCGATCTCGAAGAGGCCATCCAGAAGCGCCTGCAAATGTTCGTCCTGCGTTCCAAAGTCAAGCTGGCTTCGCGCTCCGCCGAACGTATCCTGCTCGGTCTGGCCGGACCACAGGCGGCCGAAGCGCTGGCCGATGCGGCGCTGCCCTGCCCGGCCGAGTCGATGCAGGTGCTGTCGGCTGACGGCATCGTGGTCGCCCGCATCGAGGCCAGCCGCTTTGTGATTAGCGCGCCGAAGGAAGCGATGGCGGGCCTGTGGCAAAAGTTGTCGGTCAAGGCCAAGCCGGCCGGCTTGCCGGCCTGGCGCTGGCTCGACGTGCAGTCGGCTTTCCCGCTGGTCACCCTGGCCACCAAGGAAGAGTTCGTGCCGCAGATGGCCGATTTCGAGAAGATCGGCGGCGTCAGTTTCCACAAGGGCTGCTATCCCGGCCAGGAAATCGTCGCCCGCACCCAGTATCTCGGCAAGGTCAAGCGCCATCTCTTCCGCCTGACCAGCACCGAGCCGCTGCAGGCCGGCGACCATCTCTATTCGCCGGACAACCTCGATCAGTCCTGCGGCATGGTGATGAGCGCGGCGCCGTCGCCGGCCGGCGGTTACGCGGCGCTGGCCATCGTCCAGTCCAATTATTCGGGCAATGTCCGGCTGGGTTCGCGCGAAGGTCCGCCCGTCCAGGCGCTTGCGGTCAACCCGGCCTGAGCCCCAAAAATGTGCCTGATCGTCGTCGGCTGGCGTGCCCACCCGGAGTTTCCGCTGGTGGTCGCTGCCAACCGCGACGAGTTCTACACCCGGCCGACAGCCAGTGCCGGGCGCTGGCCGGCTAGCCCGCAAGTCATCGGCGGCCGCGATCTGGAAGCCGGCGGCACCTGGCTGGGCGTGACCGAGTCCGGCCGCTTCGCGGCGGTCACCAATGTGCGCGAACCGGGGATGGCCAAGGGCGCCCGCTCGCGCGGCCAGCTGACCCGCGATTTCCTGCTGGGTGATCTGGCCGCCAGCGAGTTCGCTGCACAGATCGACGACTCGGCCTATTCCGGTTTCAACCTGCTGCTCGGCGATGGCGACCGGCTGGTTTATCGCTCGAACCGGGACGGTCAGCCGAAGGAATTGCCGCCCGGCGTCTATGGACTATCCAACCACCGGCTGGATACCCCCTGGCCGAAGCTGGTCAAGGCACGCGACGCGTTTTCCAGCGCCATGACCGCGCTGCCGGACGAAGCCGGCTTGTTCGCCTTGCTGGCCGACGCCAGCATCGTCGCCGATGGCGACCTGCCGAACACCGGCGTGACGCTCGATTGGGAACGCCGGCTGTCGGCCATTTTCGTGCAGTCGGAAAACTACGGCACGCGGGCGTCGACCGTCGTCTGGCAACGGGCGGACGGCGCCGTGCGGCTGCATGAACGCAGTTTCGCCCCCTTTGGCCAGCCGCTTCAGTCCTCGCTGATTTCCACCGCCGTGTAGCACGGCACCAGATCGAACAACTCGATGATGTCGGCGTTGCGCATGCGGATGCAGCCATGCGAACCCGGCTTGCCCATTTCGGCCGTATCCGGGCTGCCGTGGATATAGACATAGCGGCGCATGGTGTCGACGCAGCCATGGCGGTTGCGGCCCGGTTCGCAGCCGGACAGCCACAGGATGCGGGTCAGGATCCAGTCGCGACCGGGATAGCGCTCGACAAACTCCGGCGACCACTGCTCGCCGGTCGGCCGGCGGCGGACGAACACGGTATTGGCTGGCTGGCCGGTACCGATCTTGGCGCGGATCAGGTGTTGCCCGCGCGGTGTCTGGTAGCTGCCGTTGACCTCGCCGACGCCAGCCTTGGCGGTCGATACCGGATATTCGCGCAGAACCTCGCCGTCGTCGCCGAACACGGTCAGCAGTTGGCGAGCCACTGAAATATGCAGTTTCATCAGGCTTTCCGGCGCCGTTCGGCAAAGAATTGCGACAGCATCGTGCTGCATTCGTCGGCCAGTACGCCACCCAGTACCTCGGCATGGTGATTCAGGCGCTCGACCCCGAACAGGTCGACGACACTGCCATGGACGCCGGTCTTCGGGTCGCGGGCGCCGTAGACGACCCGACTGATGCGGGCATGCATGATGGCGCCGGCGCACATGGCACAGGGTTCGAGGGTGACGAACAGTTCGCAGCCGGGCAAGCGGTAATTCTCCAGATTGCGCGCCGCGTCGCGCAGCGCGGCGATTTCGGCATGGGCGGTCGGATCGCTCTCGCCGATCGGCGAATTGAAGCCGCGCCCGACGATGACACCGTCGCGCACGACGATGGCACCGACCGGCACCTCGCCCAGACACTCAGCGGCGCGGGCCAGCGACATCGCCTCGCGCATGAAGAATTCGTCACTGAGTCCGCTTAAAACTGGATTGCTGCCGTCGTCCACTGGAAATGCCCGAGCAAATAAAATTGCCGCCGATTGTAATGCCTCCGGGGCCGCCCTACCCACTCCGCCGGCAAACGAACGTGCACCAGCCGTTCGGACCCTTTCCGGCATGCACCGTCGACCGCAGGCTGGCGGTAGAATGCGCCCGAACCCAATTTTCCCGAGAATGCCATGTCCCAATTTTCCTTTGACGTAACCCTCGAAGATTTCGAAGCCAAGGTGCTGCTGCCGGCCGATACCGTGCCGGTCGTCGTCGATTTCTGGGCGCCGTGGTGCGAGCCGTGCAAGGTGTTGAAGCCCTTGCTGGAAAAACTGGCCGAGGAATATGCCGGCCGTTTCCTGCTGGCCAAAGTCAATTCCGACGAATTCCCCGAACTGGCCCAGCATTTCGGTGTACGCAGCATCCCCTCGGTCAAGGTGTTGTTTCAGGGACAACTGGTCGACGAGTTCAACGGTGCCCTGCCGGAAGGCCAAATCCGCGAATTCCTCGACCGTATCGCCCTGCCCCCGGCGCCCGGCGGCAACCTGCGCGAGGAAGCCGCCGCCCTGGCCGGCGAAGGCAAGCTGGAAGAGGCATTGGCCAAGCTGGTCGAAGCCAGCCAGGCCAAGCCGGACGATCAGGCGGTTCAACTCGATGCCGTCGATGTGCTGATGCAACTCGGCCGCAACGACGAAGCCAAGCAACTGCTGGCCGGCGAATACGCCCAGGAAGCCGACCGGGCCAATGCCCTGCGTGCCCGCCTGGCGCTGGCCGACGGCGCAGCCGATACCGCCGAACTGGAAGCCAAACTGGCCGCCAACCCGGCCGACCACGCCAGCCGTCTCGAGCTGTCGCGGGCCTACGCGGCGCAGAGCCGCTTCCGCGAAGCCCTCGAAGCGGCGCTGGAAGTCGTCATCCGCGACCGTTTCTTCGACGAAGGGGCTGGTCGCAAGGCCGTGCTGCAGCTGTTCGAAGCCCTGGGCGGCAGCGAGCAGTACGACGACCTGATCCGCGAATTCCGCCGCAAGATGTCGGCGGCGCTGAACTAGGGCGGTTGCCTGGACATCGGTCGTGCGCCTGTTCTACACCGATGTCTTCGTGCTGCCGTTGCCGGCCGGGCACCGTTTTCCGATGGAAAAATACGCCCGGCTGCGTCAGGCATTGCTCGCCAGCGGCGACTTCGACGACAAGGATTTCCACATCCCGCCGGCGGCCAGCAACGAAGAACTGGCCCGCGCCCACGATCCGGACTACATCCGGCAGGTTTGCTGCGGTCAACTGCCGGAAACGGCACAAAAAGCCATCGGCTTTCCGTGGAGTGCCGACATGGTCGAACGCTCGCGCCGTTCGGCCGGGGCCACGCTCAGCGCCTGCCGCGCCGCGCTGGGGGACGGCGTGGCGGCCAATCTGGCCGGCGGCACCCATCACGCTTTCCGCGACCGCGGTGAAGGTTTCTGCGTGTTCAATGATGCGGCCGTCGCGGCCCGCGCCATGCAGGCCGAGGGCCGCGTCGAGCGGGTGCTGATCGTCGATTGCGACGTCCATCAAGGCAACGGCACGGCCAGCATCCTGCGCGGTGACGACAGTTGTTTCACCTTCTCGATGCACGGCGCGCGCAATTTTCCGTTCACCAAGGAAGCGAGCGATCTCGACATCGAACTGCCCGACGCTTGCGGCGACGAGGCCTACCTGCTGCGCCTCGACGAAGGGCTGCAAACCGCTTTCGACCTGTCTCGTCCCGATCTGGTCATTTACCTGGCCGGGGCCGATCCTTACTTCGACGACCGCCTGGGCCGCCTAGGCTTGACTGTGGAGGGGCTGGCCGAGCGCGACCGGCGCGTTTTCGCGCATTGCCGCGCACACGGCGTGCCGGCCGCCATCGCCATGGCCGGCGGCTACGCCCGCAATATCGACGATACGGTGGCCATCCATGCCCATACCATCCGCCTGGCCCGGCAATATTGGGGCTAGAATCTGCTCATGGATACCGCTCTCTACCTCACCGCCAGCTTGCGCCAGATCGAAGGCCGCCACCGCGACGAAGCGCTGATGCAACGGGCCGGAGCGGCTGCCGCTGCCTGGGCCGGCGAACTGGCCGGACAGGCCGGTCGGCCGATCCTGATTCTAGCCGGCCCCGGCAACAACGGCGGCGATGCGTTCGAGGCCGCCACGTTGTTGCGCCAGCGTTTTTTTGCCGTCTGCGTCGTCTTTATCGGCGATGCAGCGCAACTTCCAGCCGATGCGGCCGCCGCCTACCAACGTTTCCGCGAAGCCGGCGGCACGACCAGCGACCGCATCCCGACCGACCAGCGCTGGGCCTTGATCGTTGACGGGCTGTTCGGCATTGGCCTTAACCGGGCACCCGACGAGCCGTATGCGGCGCTGATCGACGAAGCCAACCGCCTGGCCGAGCGCGACGCCTGTCCGCTGCTGGCGCTCGACATTCCCTCCGGCCTCAATGCCGACACCGGGTTTGCCCCGGGTGCGGCGATCCGGGCCAGCCAGACGATCACCTTCATTGCCGCCACCCCGGGTTTATTGACCGCCGCCGGGCCGGACCACTGCGGCAACATTCGCCTGGCCAGCCTCGACCTCAACACGCTCGACGAATTTCCCCCCGACGGTCGACGGCTCGACGTTTCAAGCTTTGCTGGCCGGCTCAAACCACGGCCGCAGAACAGCCACAAGGGCACTTACGGCAGCGCCGGCATTCTGGGCGGCTCCCCGTCGATGGTCGGTGCCGCCTTCCTGGCCAGCAGGGCGGCGCTCAAGCTGGGCACCGGCAGGGTCTATCTCGGCCTGCTCGACCCGCAAGCGCCGACCTTCGATCCCCTGCAACCGGAACTGATGTTGCGCCGCCCGCAAGCCCTGCTGCAAACCGCGCTCAGTGCGCTGGCCTGCGGCCCCGGCCTGGGCGTTTCGCTGGAAGCCTCAGAATTGCTCGAAGCAGCGATCGGCCTCGACCTGCCGCTGGTACTCGATGCCGACGCACTGAACCTCATTTCCAGCGAAGGCAATCTGCAAGTGGCGCTGGCCAGCCGGTCGCAGCCGGCCATCCTGACCCCGCACCCGGCCGAAGCCGCGCGCCTGCTCGAATGCAGCACGGCCGAAGTGCAAGTCGACCGGATCGCCGCCGCCCAGGAAATCGCCGGCCATTTCAACTGCCATGTGGCGCTGAAGGGCTGCGGGACAGTAATCGCTGCGGTCGACGGCCGCTGGTGGGTCAATTCCACCGGCAACCCCGGCATGGCGGCGGCCGGCATGGGTGATGTGCTGACCGGCCTGATCGTCGCCCTGCTCGCCCAGGGCTGGCCGGCCGAAGCGGCGCTGCTGGCCGGCGTCCATCTGCACGGCGCGGCGGCCGACCGCCTGGTCGCCAGCGGCATCGGCCCGGTCGGCCTGACCGCCGGCGAAGTGATCGACGCCACCCGCAGCGTCTTCAACGACTGGGTCGTTCAGCGCACCGGCGGATAGGGATAGAGCATGTTGAGCGCGATGCTCTGGCCGTTCGGCTGGACGATGCGCACATGCTCGCGGCGCAGTTGCCGCGCATGCTTCAGGCCGCAGGCGTGGGCGATCATTTCCACTTCCTTGTTCATGTTGCGGGTGTAGGCGGCGACCCGTTCGGCCTTGTCCTCGACCACCAGGCCACGCTGTAGCCGCGGATCGTGGGTGGTGATACCGGTCGGACAGGTGTTCTGGTGGCAGCGTAGCGCCTGGATGCAGCCCAGCGCGAACATGTAGCCGCGCGCGCTATTGACGAAATCGGCGCCGCAGGCCAGCGCCCAGGCCACCTTGGCCGGGGTCACCAGCTTGCCGGAGGCGATCACCTTGATCCGGTCGCGCAGCCCATTCTCGATCAGGCTGTCCACGACGCGCGGCAGCGCTTCCTGGATGGACAAGGCCATGTGATCGGCCAGCGCCTGCGGCGCCGCGCCGGAACCGCCCTCGCCACCGTCAATGGTCAGAAAATCCGGCGCGCAGTACAGGCCGCGCCGGTTCACCGTCTCGGCCAGTTCGTGCATGAATTGCCAGCCGCCAATCGCCGTCTTGATGCCGACCGGCTTGCCGGTGATTTCGCGCACCTGCACCACCATGTCGAGCAATTCGTCCATGTTGCTGGTTTCCGGGTGGCGATTCGGCGACAGCGAATCCTGGCCGAACGGAATGCCGCGGATGCGGGCGATCTCCTCGGTCACCTTGGCGGCCGGCAGCACGCCGCCCTTGCCCGGTTTGGCGCCCTGCGACAGTTTGATCTCGAAGGCACGGACGTTTTCGTGGGCGGCCATTTCGCGCAGCTTGACCGGGTCGAGCCGGCCGGCAGCATCGCGCACGCCGTACTTGGCGGTGCCGATCTGGTAGATGACATCGCAGCCGCCTTCGAGGTGGTAGGGGCTGAGGCCGCCCTCGCCGGTATCCATGTAGCAGCCGGCCAGTGCCGCGCCGTGCGACAGCGACTGCACGGCCGGTTTGGAAATGGCGCCGAAGCTCATGCCGCTGATATTGATCAGCGAGCGCCCGGCGAACGGCTTGTCGCACCAGCCGTCGCCAATGATGGCCGGCGGCGTCGGCTCATGCTCGCCGTCGAGCACCGGAAAGGCGGCATTGACGAAGACCAGCGCGCCGGATTCGTTGAGGTTGTAGGTCGAGCCGAAGCCGAGGATGCCGCCCTCGTTCTTGGCCAAGCGATAGACCCAGGCCCGGGTGGCCCGGTTGAACGGCATTTCATCGCGGTCGCCGATGAAGAAATACTGGCGGAAATACTCGCCCAGGTGTTCGAAGAAAAAGCGCAGGTGGCCGATGATCGGATAATTGCGCAGCACCGTATGGCGTTTCTGGGTGATGTCGCGGATATACCAGTAGAAGAGCAGCAGGCTGACTATGAGCGCCGCGAACACGCCAAGACTGACGTGAAAAACCCCTAGGACATCGGCCATGTTGGCTCCCGGAACGGTACAATTCGCCGCCCAGCATGCCGATTTGAGTGCCCCATGTCCATCGAATTCGATTACCCGCTCGCTCCCGAAATTGCCCGCAACGTCGATGACGCCCTGGCCGAAGACATCGGCGACGGCGACCTGACCGCCGGCCTCATTCCCTACGGCCGCCAGGCCCAGGCCACGGTGATCTCGCGCGAAGCCGGCGTGCTCTGTGGCACCGCCTGGTTCGAGTTGTGCGTCCTGAAGCTCGACCCCAATGCCGAAATCGCCTGGAGCGCCGACGATGGCGCGCGCATCGCGCCCAACCAGGTGCTGTGCTCGATCCGCGCCGAAGCCCGCGCCCTGCTGTCGGCCGAGCGCAGCGCGCTGAACTTCCTGCAGCTGTTGTCGGCCGTGGCCAGCAAGGCCCGCACCTACGCCGACGCCATCGCCGGCACCCGGGCGCAGGTGGTCGATACCCGCAAGACCCTGCCCGGGCTACGCATTGCCCAGAAATACGCTGTGCGCGCCGGCGGCGGCGGCAATCACCGCCTCGCCCTGTGGGACGCCATCCTGATCAAGGAAAACCACATCGTGGCCGCCGGCGGCATCGTCGAAGCGCTGGAAGAAGCCCGTCACGCGGCCAATCTGGCCGGCGAGCGCTGCAAGTTCATCCAGATCGAGGTCGAATCGCTGGACGAACTGGAGACTGCGCTGAATGCCGGGGCGACGATGATCCTGCTCGACAATTTCACGCTCGACATGATGCGCGAGGCTGTACGCATCAACGCCGGGCGGGCCATTCTCGAATCCTCTGGTAACGTGACGCTGGACACCATCCGCGCCATTGCCGAAACCGGCGTGGACCGCATCTCGGTCGGTGCGCTGACCAAGGACGTAAAGGCCCTCGATCTGTCGATGCGATTTGTCGGCTAGGCAGGCGAAAGCCTTGCCAGCGGCATGGACAGGCTTATAATCGGCTCATAACAAGTTGAACGAAGCCCGCCCTTCAGGAGCTGACCATGCTATTCGCCCTGTTCTACGTCGTCGCCATCGCCATCCTGGTTTTGCACTTCACCGGCTTTCTCGCTCGGCACAATCTCGAATGGCTGGTCCTGGCACTGGCCGCCTCGGTATTTCCG
>Ga0316605_10001389_pt1 | contig 14025 bp, 3 predicted proteins | sample OWC_soil_day20_n_FD_207666 | JGI IMG/M metagenome (GOLD analysis project Ga0316605, IMG submission 207666) | Wetland soil microbial communities from Old Woman Creek delta, Ohio, United States - OWC_soil_day20_noCT | ecosystem: Environmental > Terrestrial > Soil > Wetlands | place: USA: Ohio... | reverse complement strand
ACCCCGCTCGAAATGTTCGCGCAGACCTTGGCCAGCTCTCACAAGCCTCCATCCTCAGTTCATTGAACCGGGTGTTGCGCTTCGGACTTGAAACCGCCCTACATAGCCGACGGCACGGTCTTTGATTGCCAGTCCGAGTGGTTCTATGACAGCTATGGGTTCTGTCGCCGCCGCTCAGTTTTGCCCGGGGAAGGTCGCGATCGTCCGGGGTCAAGACATTCGACCCGATCTGGCGAATGTCGCTTCAAGACTGATGGTGGACCTTCGCTTCTGTGACGCCAACGGCGCCAGGCAGCAGCAGCGGTCATTCAGCCAGTGGTGCTGCGAGTGACCGCATCGTCTTCTGCATAGCGCTCATCGGCGGCGGTGAAACGAAGGGCAGCAATGTGTCCGCTACTGCCGCACTCCGCCACCGCAGAATCCGTCGCCGCCGCGCCACCCCCATCCCACATCGTGCATACACCCCTCACGCCGCCACGGTCACCCTCCACTCCGCACTCCTCCGATAGCTCACCCCGTCATCAACCATCGCCGCCCGATACCGCGCCCGATCGATCGTCCAAGTCCACGTGTACGTATCCGCCTCCATCGGCCCCGCCGGAATCACCAGCACCCGATCCTCCACGTCGTTGCTCAGCACTGCCAGCGGCACCACCACGTCCTGCTCCAGCGGCAACGGCAGCGCCGGCGCCAGCGGCACGCCATCCGCATCGACCAGCAACACATGGTCGACCGGCAGGCGAATCGGCCGCGGCGGGAAGCCCGGCGTCATCGGCGGACGCGGACGCACCTCGACCAGTTCACCGCGTAGCGTCAGCCGCGCCGAGTCGTCCACCCGCACGCGGTAGACGCGGTACTCGATGCGCCGCCCGAGGCGGTCGCGGCGCACCGCGCGGACCAAGGTGCGAGCGTCTCGCGCAAATGACTCGGCGGCCGCCGGCACCGGGCCTTCGACGCCCGCAGCAGAGAACACCAGGCCGGCCACCAGCTGTACGACCGCGCGCGGCACGCTGGGTGGCACCGGCGGCATCGCCTTCACCCGGTGTGTCACCTCAAGCCGCACGTCGCGGCTGAGCGGCAGCGGCTCCGGGCTCTCGATCAGCAGCAGCCGCGTGCCGGCTGTGTCGGCGCAGATGCCGAGCTTTACGCCGTCGACCTCGCGCGACGACAGCGGAATCGCCAGCTCGCCGATCCAGCGATCGAACAGCCGCTGCCGCACTTGCGGATCCGCCTCGGGCGCCATCGCGGCAGTGATCTCCGCCGCAGTGGCCGCACGCAGCGCCGCGACCGTGCCGGCATCACCGGGCTGCGACCGCAGCAGTCCATCCCAGCTCTGAATGTGCTCGACGAAGCCCGCATACCGGCTAGTCGCGAACTGGCCGACATGCGCGTCTAGCCCGTCGACATGCAGTGCGGTGCAGCGACCCGCACCTTGCACGACGACGGCGACTCGGCCATCGCGCAAGTCGCCGCGATCGGCCTCGACGATGGTCTCGCCGACACGCGCACGCACGCGGTCGTCGAACACCTGCACCTCGAGTGCGATCGCACCCGCGGGCGCGGCCGGCAGCGCGACCGTCGCCAGATCGACCGTCACGCCGCCGCGGCGCGCCTGCAAGCGCAGCTGACCGGCCGCCGCATCGACCAGCGCCAGCAACGCACGATTGACCCGCGGCAGCCCCGCGATCGCCACCGCGATGCCGATCGCCCCGCCCGCCGGATCGAGCTCGGCGCGCACTTGCACGTGGTCCCACGCCGCATCGCCGAACACCGCGTAGTGCCGCCGATTCGCCTCCAGCCCCGACACCACCAGTGCGCCCGCATCTATGCGCCACGCGGTCGCCGACAAGCGTCCCTCGTCGGCCACCGTCAGCGCCGTCTCGTCGCCCTCTTCGAACGGCCGCCGCGCCACATGCGCCCCCGCCTTCGCGCGCACCGCCACACGCAGCGTCGTACGCGGCGGCCACAGCGGGTCGGCCGGGTCAAGGCCCACGGTGTCGACCGGCGCATGCCGCAGCACCTGCGACGCATGCAGCCGCACGTTGTTCAGCCCGCACGACGGCGATAGCTGCTCCAGTTCCTCCAGCCGCACCGCCAGCGGATCCAGCGTCGGCGCACGGCGCACCTCGGACTTGACCAGCGCGGCGTCGATCACGCGAGGTTCCCAACGGCGCGGCGGCGGCGCCGTGCCGCGATGGGCGACGATCCAGTCGGCGCTCGGAACCGACAGCCGCACGCCGTCGGCCTGCTCCACCGCCAGCACCCACTCCAGCAGCTGCGTGCGCTCGGTCGGATCGTTCGGCTGCGGCGTGCGATCGACCGGCAGCAGCGAGCTGAAACGCTCGTCGAACGCCAGCACCACCGGCTCGCGCCGATAGAGCCGTGCGGTGGCACCGGGATATACCGACTCGATGTACGGCTCGAGTTCCAGCCCCGGCGTCTCGACCGCGTTGAGCCCCGGCAGCCCACGGGTGCGGAAGCCGGCCCGCTGCACCACCTCGGCCCCCTGCGCGCTGCTCTGGTAGTCGACCGTCGTGCGCACCGTCAGCGCCAGCTCGTAGTCGTGGTTCGGCAGCCAGGCCAGCTTGCCGCCGCCGGCGACGCCGCCCTGCGACGCACACCGCCCTTGGTCGGCGAGGCGGTCGCGCTCCTCGCGCACGTTGACATAGCGCAGCGACCGCAGCTCGATCCATTCGCCGGACGGCAGCGTCGTGTGGCCCGCACCGGTCGCGCGCAGGTAGCGCAGCGTCACTGACGTGAGGCCCCGTTCGTCTTGGCAACGCACCGGCAGCTGCGGGCTGCCGGCAGCGAGCGGAAACACCTGCTGCTGCACCACGTCCAAGTCGCGCAGCGACTCCACTACCAGCGCGCTGCCGAGCTGGGGCACGGAGACCGGCTCCCAAAACACGCCGATGTCGATGAAGAACACCGGCTCGTCGAAAGTGACGACGGCGATCGCGAGGTCGGTCGCGCTCGCGCACAGCACACGCGCGACACGTCCGCCGCCGGGCCCGGTCGCGTCGGCCGCGACGGGCGGTCGCGCTAGCAACCAGCGCAGCGTGCTGGCGCTGTCGCTGAAGCGCTGCGACACCGGCACCCGCACGCCGGGCGGCGTCGCGGAGAAATCGAGCCGGTGCGACGCGAAGCCGCGCTTTCCGGCGCAGCACGGGTAGGCCGGATCGTTCGCCAGCACGCCTTCCTCGCCGGCGGGGTTGCCGGTGAGGAAGCTGAACGGCGTGTCGGCGTTGACGAGCAGCCGCCGCGAGTCGATGCGGTCGTCGACGATCACGTCGGCGTCCCAGCGGAAACGCAGCACCGACGCGAAGGTTACCGCGAGATCGGGGTCGGCCAGGAGGTCGCCCAGGCCGCCGACTTCGCTGTCGGCCGGCGCCAGCAGGTCGGTCCACACGCCGGCGTCGGGGCCATAGCGGGCGCGGCGGCGCACGCCGATCGCGGTGATCGTGGCGGTCGAGCCCAGCTGGTTCTGCGCGGGGGCCACCGCGGCCTGTCGACCTGCGCCGGCAGGCACGCTGGGCACGACGGTGGTCTCGTTGCCGAGCGCGACGGCGAAGTTCAGCGCGATCGTCGCGTCGACGCTCACCGGCGTCAGCGAGGCCCACGCCGCATCGTCGATTTGTGCCGCGGGCAGCGCGCGCAGCTCGGCGATCGTCAGCACCGCGCCCTCGGCCGATGCCAGCGTGACGACGATGCGCGTCTCGGTCGCCGCACCCGGCTCCAGCGCGCCCGCGCTGATCATCGGCATCGACACCACCGGCATCGCCTCGGGCTGTGGCGTGTCGCGCACGCGGATCACGCGGAAGGTCACGTCGGGCAGCCACCAAGGCGTCTCGATTCGCACCTCGAGGCTGACGCGCCTGTAGTTCGGCTCCTGCGGCCCCAGCTGCTCGAAGATCGCCTTCACGTGCGCGCCGAACGAGAAGACCCAGAACACCTTGATGCGCAGCGCCACCTCGACCCACGCGACGATGCTCGACGCGCCCGCTTCGTTGCCCCAGGTGCCGACGAGCAGGCCGAAGGCCGCATAGAACTGCACCTTGCCGATGCCCATCGAGCCCTGCGCCGCCGCAGTCACCGCGAGCCCCATGCCGCGCGGGCCGCTGCCGGCCGACACCTGCAGGCAGAACGCAATCGACACGCGCGCCTGCAGGCCGAGCAGCGACTTGTTGACTGCGAAGGTGAGCCAGCTGTTCTGGTCGGCCAGCTGCCCGATCGCGAACATGCCCGGCTGATTTCCGGCGAAGATGGTGCCGGTCAAGCGCCCCAGCCCCTTGGCGAGCGGGCTGTCGGTCTTCAGCAGCTTGGCCAGCTCGAGATCCACGCCGATCAGCGCGCCCCAGCGGTCGGTCTCCAGGTCGACCTCGATCGCGCCGATGCCGACCGGCGTGCGGCCTCCGAAGGCGAACACCTCGGCCGCCACCAGCAGCCCCGACTGCGCGTCGCTCTGGTGCAGGAAGATGAACGCGCGCAGGATCACCGTCTTGGTCACCGACAGGCCGAGGTCGGCGCCGACGCCGGCCGCCTGCGCGCCCTGCTCCACCTTCCAGCCGCCGCGGCTCTGGCTGCGGTCGCTGCGCACCGTCACCGCGCCCGACGCGCTGTTCTGCTTGTACCAGTCGAGCAGCCGCATCTCCTGCGGCCGACCGCTGGGCGCCGGCAGGTCCGGCGCCATGCCGCCGGCGACCAGCATGCGAATGCCGCGCAGCTCGAAGCTTCCTACCGGGCAGTACGACAGCTGCAGGCCGAACAGCCAGTAGGTGAAGCGGTCGACCGGCCCGCTGACGCGCCCGTAGACCAGCTGCGCGCCGATCGAGAAGTCCTTCTGCATCGCACGAAAGCGCAGCAGCAGGCCGAGCGCGAACTCGCGGTAGCGGTGCCCCTCGCGCACGACGTCGGTGATACTGCCCGAGCCGCTCAGCTCGAAGCGGCCGACCTTGATGAACAGGCCGATGCCGTCGAGCAGCCAGCGCGCGGCCGCCTCGTTGCCTGCAACGCGCAGCCGCAACCGCCGGAAGCGCAAGCCGCCGCCCGACGGCTGGTTCTCGGCCGGCACGCCCGGCGTGCCCGGCTCGGCGGTCTTGCGCTCCGGCTGGCCCGTGCCGGGAAAGATCGAGATGCCGCCGCTGAACGCGACATAGCGGCCGCCGTTGTCCTCGCTGACGAACGCGACCTCCTCCACCTGCAGTTGCACAACCTCGAAAGCGGTCAGCTTCACCGTCTCGGGGAACCACAGGCCGGGCACGATCGCGGGGTCGCCGAGATCCCAGCCGATGTCGCGCAGCACCAGGTCGACGCCGAGGTCCGCGCCCAGCGGCTTGGCCGGCACCTGCACCTGTACCGTCTCGTCCTTGCCGTCGCCGACTTTTATCCCGAGATCGATCAACGCGCGCACGTGCTTCATGAAGCCTTCGGCGCCTTGCGCGTCCTGCAGGTCGTGCAGCAGCAGCCCGAGCTTGGCGGTCATTAGGCTCACGCTCACGTTCGCCAGCGTGAACGCATGCACCGGCGCCGGGGGCAGCCATGCGCCCTGCAGCAGCCAGCCGTCGCTGACATCGATCACCATCGCCTGGTCGTTCGACGGGCTGTTGCCGAACAGCACCGCCATGCGCGCGACGATCACGTCGGGCGTCTCGAAGATCAGCCGGAAGATCTTCAGGCGCCAGTCGACGCCGGCCGACAGCACGATCTCGATCGGCGCCTGCGACAGGTCGTAGGCCTCGACCTCGTCGCCGCCCTGCAGCACCGCGCGGCGCAGGCCGAAGCGACCGTGCGTCGGCACGGGCGTGAGCCAGGCCGACACCGGCAGCGCGAGGTCCTCCAGCACGAACTCGAGGTCGGCGGCCGACTTGGTGTCGACGGCACGCGCGACCAGCTGCTTGATCGGGTCGCGTGCATGGTCCAGGTCGAGCGTGCGCACGGTGATCAGCCCGGTGCCTTCGCTGCCCAGCCCGCCGACGATCTCGTGGCGTCGCCATTCGAGCGCGAGGTCGTGCTCGGTGTGGCCGCTGAGCGCCGGGTACGGCAGGAAGCCGAGGTCGTGAACGCCGCGGCACGGCAGGCCGCCGAAGCGGCACGGGCCGATGGACACCGGCACCGCCGGCTCGATCGTCACCTCGCCTTGTTCGGTGAGGCGCACGCGCAGGTGCATGAACAGCGACGACGCGGTCAGCTCGCGCAGCACGATCTCGAAGCTGTCGCAGATGCCGGCCTCGAACGGCCCGGCCTGCACGACGTCGAGCAGGCTGGGGCCTTCGGCCTCGGCACGCTCGTGGCGCAGCGGCATCAGCAGGCCGTTGGGCAGCTGCACCTCGACCGGCAGGCCTTCGACGACGACTTCGACGCCGGCATCGGATTTCGTCGCGAACACCCGCGCCGGCCGGTCGGGGAAGTTGGGCTGCAGGATGAACGCGAAGTCCGGCAGCTGGCGCAGCACCAGCGGCGGCGGATTTGGGTGCGGTTCGATCACCAGCTCGGCCGCGATGCCGACGCGGTCGGCCGCCGCACCGGGCCGCACCGCCACGAAGCGCAGCACCGTCTGCAGGTAGGCGAGCAGCGGCTCGTAGTCCGAGGGGGCGTCGATGCCGGTGGACAGCCCCAGCCCCGGCAGGAACGCGCCGCTCGGCCAGCGCTGCGCCGCCTCGGCGACGCCGGCGGCCCCCAGCAGCGTGAACAGCGTCAGCGGCGTTGCCATCGCGGCCTCAGACGTTGCCCAGCCCCGGTCCCTCTTCGGGGTCGGGATCGGTGGCGGTGGTCGGGTCGATGAAGCCGTTCCAGAGGTACGGCATCAGCAGCGACTCGTTGATGCCCAGGCCCCAGGCGGCCAGCAGCTTGAGCCACATGCCCTTCTCGCTCGGAAAGCCGAGCTCGGGCTTGATGCCCAGCGCGTCGAAGCCGCTGAGCCGGTTGCCGGCGACGACCGGTCGGCGGAACAGCTCGAAGGCGGCGATCGGATCGGCCAGCAGCGCGCGGCCCATCGACGGCGGGATGCCGAGGTGCTCGGCCCACAGCGCGGCGCGCAGCGCCAGCGCGGGGTTGTCGCGCGCGGCCTTCAGCCGCTCGGGCACCGCGAAGGCGGTGATCTCGCCGTCGTGGAAGAAGCCGCGCCGGTTGGCGTTGCACGAGCCGATGCCGACGAAGACGTCGTCGACCATCATCGCCTTCGTGTGCACGTAGATGCCGGTGGCCTGCGCCAGCGTGACCGGCGCGTCCTTCGCGTGCGCGCGCGGGCGCGCACCCCACAGCGGTTCGGCGCCGCTGCAGCGCCGCACCAGGTAGTTGCGCGCCGGCACCGCGTCGACGGCGACGTCGTCGCGCTGTTCGACGGCCAGCATCTGCTCGCCCTCGATCCACAGCCAGAACGGCAGGTCCTTCGGCAGGCGGGCGCGCGGGCCCAGCGTCACCTGCGTGTCGCCGCCGGCACCGGCAATCGGTGCCATCAGCTGCAACCGGCCCTTCGCGGCGACGCGCCCGGCGTTGGCGAGCACCGGGCGCCGAAGCGGCGCGCCGACGATCATCCGCTCGCCCCAGCCGCGGCCGCTCGCCGGGTCGTCGCGCAGCCGCGCGAACACCTCGCGCCGGCGCACGTCGCCGAACAGCTGGTCCGAGGCGCTCGGGATCACGATCAGCAGGCGCAGCTTCGGCTCGCGCACCGACGCGTCGAGCAGCGCGCGGATGTAGCCGTCGTGCGGCGTGAAGTACTGGTCCTCGATGAAGATGTACTCGCGCGCCTCGTCGATCGCGCGCACGAAGGCCTGCGCGATCGTCGCCTCGCCCTCCGGCGACCACGGCAGCGGCACGGCCCCGGCGGTGGCGCGCGGCCCGAAGCCGCTGCGGCCGACTTGCACCAGGTGCCGCGCCGGCTGCGGCGGCACTTCGGCGATGTCGTCGGACGCGGGCGTCGCGAACGCCAGGCCGAGGCGCGGCACGTCCGACGGCTGGCGGCTCACATCGAACGCCCAGCGGTGCGCGAAGGTCAGCGCGACATCCGCCGCGGCCGGCCCGGTGACCCGCGCATGCACGTCGTGGAAGGCGCGCGGCGACGGCGTCTTCGACGGACCCGGCGGCTGCCACGCGCGGCCGTGGTGTCCCGGCGAGTCGACGCGGTTGCGGTTCATGTCGATGCCGCCGACATAGCCGATCACGCGGTTGCCCAGCGCGTCGGGGCTGCGCCGCACGACCTGGAACTTCTGGTGCCAGCTGCCGACGCTCTCGAGGAAGGTCGACGGCTCGAACGGCAGCGGGTTCGCGAGCAGGTGCGAGAACGCGTTGTCGGCGAAGCGCACCGGGTGGCGGGCGCGCAGCGCGATGCCGTTCTTGATCGCGTTGAACTGCGCGGCCATGTCCTTGCTGCCGTCGACCTTCTCCTCCATCTTGGTCAGCAGCGGCCCGATGCCGATGGTCGACGCGGCCAGGCCGCCGAGCATGCCGATCATCCCGAGCGCGAGGTAGCCGCGGTCGTCGATGTCCAGCGCCTCCAGCACCGACAGCACCAGCAGCACGTCGACGCCCAGCGTCAGTAGGATCACGACGATGCGCTGGATGGTGTCGGTCGGTGCGTCGGCGCGGAACACGAGGTAACGGTCCATCAGGAAGCGCGCGCCGTCGCCGCCGCGCATGTCGGCGACGAGGCGGCTGAACATCGACGCCTCCTCGTCGGCGAGGTCCAGCGGGAAGTCGTTGAACGACCAGCCCGCGAAGTGCGCGCCGCAGCCGTCGCCGGTGGCGGCGCGCAGGTCCTGCAGCATGGCCTGGAACGACGCGAGCCCGTCGACCAGCGGCTCGAGGCGGCTGTCGGGATGCACGTGGGCGAAGCCGGGGTCGATCTGCGGCGGCCGGTCGGCGAACCAGCGCGCGCTGTCGATCAGCTGCAAGTGGCCGCTCGCGACCGACGCGGGAACCGTCAGCGGCTCGCCGGGGCGCGTGCTGGTCGCGCGATCGTCGGGTGTGGCGAGCGCGGCTTCGTAGTGGGCCAGCACGGGCTGCTGCGCCTGCCAGGCGAGCTGCAGGTCGCCGGCCGGCAGCGGCAGCGCGCCGGTCGCATCGATGGCGACCGTCGTGATGCCGCTGGCGGCGGTGATGCGGATCGATGCGCCGGCCGCGGGGCGGCCGACATGGTCGAGCACGCGCAGCGTGCGGTCGGTGGCCGCGAAGCGCACCAAAGTCTGCCACGCCGCGACCTCCGCCGCGCTGTCGATGCCGGTCATCGCGAGCGCGATCTGCTGCACCGCTGCGGCCGGCGACAGCGCGAGGCGATCGTCGAACAGCAGGCCGACGAATGCGGCGCCGATGTCGACGAGGGTGTCGCCGGCGGCAACGACATCGTACTCGGCCAGCGGCAGCGGGTTGCTCGTCACGGGGGCGAAGTAGAAGGTCGGCAGGCCGGGCAGCCGCCGCATCACGCCCGCATGGGCAAACGGCAGCGGCGACAGCTCGACGATCGTCGCGACGCCGGGCAACGCCGGATCGGCCATCGCGAGCGGCAGCAGGCGGCAGGTGGCGAGCGCCGGCGACTGCAACGAGAACGTCGGACCGCCCTGCGCGACCAGCGGAAGCCACACCAAGGTCGCACCGGCATGCCGCGCGACGCCCGGCCGCGAGATCGGGTCGCCGGGCGCACGCGGCGGATCGGCCAGCACGCTCGCGCCGTCGGGCGCCTGGCGGCGCACGCCGGTGTCGGGGACGAAGGGGACGAAGGCGGCCATCGTCAGACGAACACCGTGTAGGGCCCGGCGACGGCCGACGGGATGCCGTCGCGTGTCAGCGTCGCAAGCCAGATGCGTGTGCGCGCACCGGGCGCGCCGGGCACGTCGAGGACCAGCTCACGCGTGCCGTCGGGCTCGACGATCACGGCGGGGTCGTCCAGCGCACGAGCGCTCGGCGACAGCAGGTCGCCGTCCGGCTCGCGCAGCCACAGGCCGCCTGCGGGCAGCAGGTCGGGCCGGTTCGGCACGCGGTGGATCTCGCTGGCGTCGACGGGTCCGGTGCCGACCGACGGCGCGTGGAACAGCAGCACGTGGGTCAGCGTGTCGTCGGGCGACACGCGCACGCGCAACGCCCGCGGCGCATCCGACGACTGGCGCGCAGCGCGCACCGGCAGCGGTCCGGCCTGCAGCGACGGCACGCGCACGACCACCGCGGCGGTCGCGGCGCCGGCCGACACATGGCCGGCCGCATCGACGCCGCGCACGCGGTAGACCCAGCGGTCGGGCGCGGGCGGCAGCGTCTCGGCGAACGGCCCCGGCACGCGCGGGTCCTCGTGCGCCGGCACGAAGAGTCGATCGCGGTACGGGTGGTGGCCTGCCAGGTAGACGAGGAAGCGGTCCTCGACGCGCGGGCTGCGGCCCGAGCGCAGCGCGGCAACGAGGTTGGTGCGGTCGGCCGGATTCGGCACCGCGATCTCGGCCTCGGCATCGTTGGCCGCGCGCGGATCGACCGGCAGGCCGATCACACGATCGTCGTCGGTCGCGCGGCACGCGCCGAGCAGCGTGCCGGCGGCCACGCGTTCGTGGCGCACGCGACCGGCCAAGGCCTGTGCCGGCAGGAAGGCGCTCAGGTCGAGCGGGAAGTGCAACGGCATCGCGCCCGGCTCGGGCGTGCGCAGCTGCGGCACCGCGGTCAGCGACGGCGGGATCTCCAGCTGCGGGCGACCCGCGTAGCGGCCGGTCGCGAGCAGCGCGACGATCGCGCTCTCGTTGCCGGGGCGGTTGTCGGCGGGCGCCAGCGCGTCGGCAACGTAAGCTTGGTCGTCGGCCGCGCTAATGCCGATCCAAAGGCTGTCGGCGGGGTGGTCCGCCGACAGCGTCAGGCGGCCGCGGATCACCTGTTCGTAGGCGGTGTCGCCGGTGATCGGAACGATCGCGATGCGCGGCCCCCAGGCCGGCGGGCGCGAGCGGTCGGCGGCCAGCGACAGGTTCAGCCGCACCGGGCCGAGTGCCGGCACCGGCGCCGCGCCGAGGCGGCGCAGCCGCGTCTCGACCCGCATCGTGACCGTCGTGCCCGCCGTGTGGCTGCGGATGTAGAACGGATGTCCCGCGTCCAGGCGCAGTCCGGCGGCGGCATCGGCACGCACGGGCCGGTCGAGCACGAGCTCGACCTGGTACTGCGTGACGCGGCCGGTGGCCAGCGTCGCGACCGACACGATGGTGCCGCTCACCCCGTCCATCGGCGGCCCGGCATAGAGGCGGAACTCGCGCGCCAGCGGGTCCTGCTGCCGCTGCTCGGCATGCCATCCCCAGCGCAGCACGATCGCGTGGTCGTCGGCGCCGAGCAGCTCAGTCTCGGCGGCGGTGAGGTCGGGCGCGTCGCGCACCAGCACGCGCAGCTGCACGCCGGCGAGCGGCCCGGGCAAGGCCTCGGGCCCGACCGGCAGCGGCGGCGGCAGGTGCTTCTCGAGGCGCACCGGGTCGGTCTCGGTCCACGCGAGGCTGGGCCGCCCGATGGCATCGATGGTGCGCACGCGGTAGCGGACCAAGTCGCCCGGCTGCGGCGCGCCGGAATCGTCGGCGGCGATGTCGTCGACCAGGCGCAGCACCAGGCTGGCGCCGTCGGGTGCGCTGGCGGATTCGGGGAAGGCCAGCGACAGGTCGCAGCCCGGGCCGAGCTGCAGGTCGCGCTCGCTGTTGTCGCGATCACCGAGCGTCCAGTTCTCGTCGCCGAGCACCGGCTTCCAGGCGCCGCTCGGCTCGGTGCGCCGCTCGACCTGGAAGATTGTCGCGTCCAGCGGCGGCGCGGCCTCGAGGTCGGTGGGCCAGGCGGCCAGGCCGAAGGCCAAGGCCGGATGCCACGACACCGTGAAGCCCAGCGCGTGGCGGGCGGGCACCTCGGCCGCCGGCATCGGGCCGGCCGGCACCGGCACGGGCACCTGCAGGTTGGTCGCCGATGCGCTCAACGGCGCGACGGGCAGCGGCGTGTCGGCGAGCAGCAGCGGCGCCAGCACGACGGCAGCTTCGCGCTTGTCGCTGCCGGTGGTCGACGGCCGGACCGCGTGCACGAAGCCGGTGCCGCGCAGGCGCAGCTGCGCGACCGGCGCCGCGAAGACCAGCCGCGGATGCGGGCCGCTAGGCACCGGCTGGGTGGAGACGAAGGGCCCGGTCGGTGGCCCGGCGGCGTACTTAAGATCGTGGCCCTCGGCCAGCTCGAGCACGACGGCGGACACCGGTGCCGGGAAGTCGACGACGAGGCTCCAGTCATCGAGTGCCGGCGTGAGCCAGAACGCGTCGCGCCTCGGATCGAGCGCGATGCCGCGCCGCGTGACGCGCACCGGCGGGTCGGTCGGTGTGCCGGGCGACAGCGTGACCGCCACCGGCCTCGGCACCCGAAAGCGCAGGCCGCGCAGCGAGAAGTCGGTCGGCAGCAGCGTGCCCGACGGCACCGCGGCGAAGCCGGCGTTGGCATCGGTCAGATCCTCGTCGGGATAGCTCGCGCTGATGCGGTATTCGTAGGTCTCGCCGGGAACCAGCGCGGGGTCGTCGTCGAACCAGCCGAAGCCGAGCGCGTGCCGCCAGGCCGGGTGCACGAGCATCATGCGCAGCGGGTCGAGCGCGCGGGCCTCGTCATCGTCGTCGCCGGCGTTCTCGCGCAGCAGCAGCGCGAGCTCCGACGGGCGCAGCGGCCCGGCCGCGCGCACGCAGGGGCGCACGGCCGCGGCGAGGCGCGCGAAGTCTTCGTCGGCGACCGCCGCGGCGGGGCGCATCCGGCTGCGTGCTTCGGCGAGCTCTTCGGCGTCGCCGGCCAGGCCGGGCATCAGCTCGCGCAGCGGCAACGTCAGGCCTTGCACGATCGCCGGCACGCCGGCCCAGTCGGCGTCGGCGCCCGTGCCGCCGGCGTCGACGCAGAACTGCAGCAGGTCGGGGGCCAATGTCACGACGACCAGCGCGTCCAGCCGGGCGGCGCGCAGCACGTGCAGCGCGGCACCGCCCGGATGCGGTGCGCTGGCCGCGACGACACGACCGGCACACAGCCCGACGGCGAACGACAGCTTGGCGGTAACATTGATGCGCGCGAGTCGGCGCGGGCGGTCGAGATCGACGCGGAACACCTCGGTCGGTGTCGGCACCGCCGGCGGCGCCGATGGCGTCAGCGCTTCCAGCCAACGGCCGGCGCGCAATGCGAGGACGCCGAACGCCAGCAACTGCTCACGCGCGATCCGCAACGCGGCGATGGCCCCGGCATCGAGCCGCTCGCACTGCCGCGCTTCCAGCCGCTCCGCGCGCCGGCGCTGCACGGTGAAGCCGGCGGGCGCATAGACCCACGACGGCGGGCCGCACCAAGCCAGGTGGATGCCGGTGGCTTCGGAGGAATCCTGTGCGATGCCATGCGCGTCCATGATCCTCTTGGCGGTACCGGCGAGTAGGAACGAGCGACCGTATCACCGGGGGGCGCGGAGCTCAATCCGTCAGGGTAGGGGGCGTGGAGCGGCAAGAGGGCTTGACAGAGGCCGTTTCATCGGCGCGTCGGTGTATGCGCACCAAGTGCAGCGTGCGGCCAGCCGGGCCGCCCAGCCCTCCAAGATCGCAAGGACATTCGCACCATGTCGAGGCGCTTCAGCAGCTCGTCGAGCGTTCACCGCCGAAGCGCATGAGCATCGCCAGGGCAATTCGCCTCATCGGTCGCAGTGGAAACACAGTTGCGAATCGGAGCGACGTGCATTGCTGTGGTTGGTCGCGCCGACATTTGATCGGCCTCTAATGACGCGTGCCGCGCCTGGGCTGCAGCTCTGCAGATTTCGTCGCCGCCTCGGCGACGGGCTATGGCTGCAGTGCCTTGAGACCGGGCGTTGGTGCCGCAATCGCCGAGTGCCTGAATGACCGGACAGGAGCGGAGACCGAGAGTTCGTACGCCGACCGCGACCGACCGGACGCGCTGCATTGCAGCCCGACGAGTTGCCGGTCTGGACTACGGCTTCAGACTGAACCCCGGCATACGAATCTCCGATCTGCCTGGTAGAGTCGAGATGTGGCGCGGTGGCGGTAGGTCTGAGCATCGCTGTTGCCGCCCCTTTCGGTTGGC
>Ga0316605_10001387_pt1 | contig 14027 bp, 10 predicted proteins | sample OWC_soil_day20_n_FD_207666 | JGI IMG/M metagenome (GOLD analysis project Ga0316605, IMG submission 207666) | Wetland soil microbial communities from Old Woman Creek delta, Ohio, United States - OWC_soil_day20_noCT | ecosystem: Environmental > Terrestrial > Soil > Wetlands | place: USA: Ohio... | reverse complement strand
CAACCACGATCTGGCGGGGGTCCTGGACAGGGGGTGATTGAGCCTGGCATTGGGTGGCAGTGGGCAAGAGCAGCATCAAGGACAGACCGGACACAACAGCAAAATCGTTCATCGCGTTATCCCTCCGCGTGGAAATGAAGATCGCGATTATGGCAGCAAGGCACGAGTGGCAATCCTCAAGCGACAATCGACAATTGGGTTTTATTAGAAGAGTTGTTCGTACCTCTCCCGCTTGAACTCCATCGGCTCCCGCTTCACCCAGTAGGTGTTCGCTTTATGGTCGAACTTCCGGTGCAACGCGTCCCGTCCGATCAATCGCATGAACAATCCTACCGGGGTGAGGATCAGATAAAAGAAGAGGCCGAGGATGAGCCGGGTGTTGATCCATCCGAGAACGAAGGCGAATCTCATCCAGCCTGTGTAGATGGGGCGGAGGAGGGGATGGAAGGAAAAACCTGCGACCAGGAAGAACGCTGCCCCGGCGAGAACCCACGGCCAGGCACCGCTCCCTTTCCACGCCAGGTAGGCGGCAAGAAGTCCGAAGACAACCGTGAAGAGGATGCCGAATTTCCTGATCTCCGACGGCCCCGTCTTGATATGCTCAGTCAAGTTCAAATTCCTTCATCCAGCCTGCTCCTTCTGCCAGCTTCTTCTGATCGGTTTTGGCGACGAGAAAATTCCCCATCACCAGGTAGTCCATCCCGGTCCGCATGAAGCAACGGTACGCTTCCTCCGGTCTGCAGACGATCGGTTCCCCTCGCACATTGAACGAAGTATTGATAATAACCGGGCATCCGGTCTTTCGGTGGAACGCGGAGATCAATTCGTGGTAGAGCGGATGAGTCTCGCGAGCGACAGTCTGGATCCGCGCCGAATGATCGACATGCGTAACAGCCGGGATTTCCGAACGCGCCACGTTGAGCTTTTCGATGCCGAACAGCCGCTCCTGCCGGGGCGTCATGGGGATGCGTTTCCCGGGAACGACGTCGGCGACCAGGAGCATGTACGGGCTTTCGCGGTCCAGTTCGAAGTATTCCGACAAATGCTCGCGGAGGATGGAAGGGGCGAAAGGCCTGAACGATTCCCGGAATTTGATTTTGAGGTTCATGACGGATTGCATCCTGGGCGACCGGGCGTCGCCGATGATGCTGCGTGAACCGAGCGCGCGCGGCCCGAACTCCATGCGCCCCTGGAACCAGCCGATCACGTGTTCATGGGCGATCAGGTCTGCCACAGTCTCCGCCAATTCCGTGGCGGGAATCCGGCGGTAGACAACTTCATTCATCCTGAGGAAATTCTCTATCTCGTCGTCAGAGTACGCGGGACCAAGCAGCGAACCACATTGACGATCCGTACTGCCGTCAACCTGACGCGGATTCCCGAGATACGAGTACCAGGCAAGGAGAGCCGCACCCAGGGCGCCTCCCGCGTCCCCCGCTGCAGGCTGGATCCATATGCTCTCAAAGGGCCCTTCGCGCACGATCCGGCCATTCCCCACGCAATTCAGCGCAACTCCCCCCGCCAACACGAGGTTCCTCTCGCCGGTTTCCTTCTTGACATGGCGTGACATTCTGAGCATGATTTCTTCTGTTACTTCCTGTAGCGAGCAGGCCAGATCCATCTCGCGCTGGGTCAGGGGTGCTTCCGGCCTTCGCGGTGGGCCGCCAAACAGGCCGCTGAACCTGTCGTTGGTCATCCGCAGGCCCGCACAGTAATCGAAGTACTTCATGTTCATTCTGAACGACCCGTCCTCCTTGAGGTCGATCAGATTTTCGTAGATTGCCTGCACATACGTTGGTTTGCCGTAGGGGGCCAAACCCATCACTTTGTACTCGGCGGAGTTCACCTTGAAGCCGGTAAAATACGTGAATGCCGAATAGAGGAGTCCGAGTGAATGAGGAAAGGTAATTTCCCCCAGGATGGTGACACGCGATCCTTCACCGGTGCCGTAGCTTGTCGTGGTCCACTCCCCCACGCCATCCATCGTCAGGAACGCGGCCCGGGTGTACGGAGAGGGGAAAAATGCGGACGCGGCATGAGATTCGTGATGCTCGGGAAAGAGAATTTCCCCTTCATAACCCAGGCTATCCCGGATCAGGGAAGGTATCCAGAGCTTCTCCTTCAGCCAGAGGGGAATGGCCATCAAAAACGATTGGATGCCCGCCGGCGCATAGGCAATGTACGTCTCGAGAATACGCTCGAACTTCAGCAACGGCTTGTCGTAGAATGCCACATATGCGAGGTCCCCAGCCCCGATCTGTTCCTGGTTGAGGCAGTAGGCTATGGCCTGGGCCGGGAAGCTGAAGTCGTGCTTCTTCCTGGTGAACCGTTCTTCCTGGGCGGCGGCGACAATCACGCCATCTTTGACAAGTGCGGCCGCGGAATCATGATAGTAACACGATATGCCCAAAATGTACATTGAACCTGGCTCCATGTCCCTGGATAATCTATCGCTTGGAGGTCTGAGAATCAAGGACGGGAAACGGATCGGGCGTACCTACGGTGGGTCGAGTAGGCCAATCACTCTACCAAAGATGCCGCAGAAAATGGAGAATCGCTCAGGAACATGGTTGCGAGAATCCGGGTTCTAGCTATTACCAATAGCATAAAAAGCGGTGGGGGGGTGGGAGATGATTCTTCTGAACGCCATGTTGATCGGTCTTTTCCTCAGTATTGCACTGTCGTTATTGAGCGGAAGCGTCTACCTCCTGGTCAAGGAGAAGAAGGGCAGGCACCTCTCAGGGCAAGGCAAGAAAGGGCAGCGCAGCTATATGGAGGTTTGGCAATGCCCGAATTGCAATCGCCTGAGCAGGATAGCCAGGCGCTGCAAATGGTGCATGAAAGAGATACCGGGCATCCCGAAGTTTCTCACGGTACCGGAGCGCGAGTACACAGGCCAGGTGCTTCTTCCGCGCCCTGAGCCGCGGCGAAATCCTCCGCATGACCCGCACTTGCCTGGCATTCACCCATAGAATGCCAGTGCCGTTTAAACGCCTTATGCATGCGTTCAAACGGCACGTGCGGCAAATCTCGATCCCGGCGGGTGCTTGACGCCTTCTACAGAACACGCCTCCTTCCGGCAATTGCCCGATAGATCGCAAGCAGAACGACGGATCCAATAACAGCTCCGATGAAGCCTGCCGTTTCGCCCGGCCCGTACAGACCGAGCGCCCGTCCCAGATATGTTGCCACAACCGCCCCGACGATGCCAAGCAATGTGGTAATGATGAACCCTCCTGGATCTCTTCCTGGCATCATGAGCTTGGCCACGATTCCCACGACCAGCCCGATGAAGATCGTTGCGATGATGCTCATATGCTACCTCCTTCAGGCAGTCTTGGGCGTGGCAGTAGTCGAAGCGGCTTTGCGGGATCCTTTTCCGGATTGACGGCGGCTTGTTGCTGAGGTGGCCCGCTTATGGCCGTTGCCTCCTCTGGTCATTTCCACCACCTGGTCCCTCAGGTCCGAAATAGCCTGCAGACTTTCGTCAGTCTTGTCTTTCAGTGTCTCAGCGAAGTCCCGGGCTGAAGCTGCGAGCTTGTCCCGGGTCTTCGACCCCTTGTCGGGAGCCAGAAGTGTTCCGATTGCGGCACCGGCGGCAAGGCCGGTGAGAAGTGCTGTGAATGTTTTCATTGGGTGATCCTTTCTGTAAGTGGTGGTAAGACGATAGCACCCGTCCCTTCGAATGCCGCTACGCTTCCTGGCATCTGCTGAGCGCCAGGGCAAGATCATACTGCTTTCGTAGTGGCATCAGGATGCCCTGAGTTTCGACATTACGATGCTGTTTGCCGTCGAAGTTGCCTGACGATCCGGTGAGCTGACCGACCGGTTCGCACCCACACATAACAACGGTTTCTCCCCCTGGAATGTTTCCGCATCCCGCGGCCTGGCACCGGGTCGGGAGAATATTGCGACCGTCGGCCCCCCGTCCGCCAACGGGGCCCCGACATACCTGGTCCTATCCGGTCGAGTCTGCTTCCTGAAAAACTCGAACATGACCAAGTTACAGAAGTAGGAAGCAGATTCAATCAAGCAGGTGCAGTATATAGCACTACAGTATTCATCCGAGGCACAGCGGGGGGAGCGGGGGCATTGCGTTCATGAGGAGTGTCCCACATGCAGCGAGGGAACGATGAAAGGGCGCCGACGGTCCTTCGAATGTCGATGCCCGGAAGGAGACACGTTCCGTAACGCGATCGATGCCTGTAGAGAGTTCGATGGGATGATGGGCCCTATTCTCTTCGATGTGCTCGGACTGTTTCCAGCATCGCAAGCACATTCTCCACCGGCGTATTTGCCTGAATATTGTGCACCGTGTTGAAGACAAATCCTCCGTCCTTCGCGAAGATCTCACAGAGCCGCGAGACTTCGGCCTGCACCTGGGAAGGCGTCCCGAACGGGAGGGTCTTCTGGGTGTCGACCCCTCCGCCCCAGAATACAATGCGGTCCCCGTACCGCTCCTTCAAGTGACCAGGGTCCATCCCGGCGGCTGCAATCTGGACAGGGTTAAGAATATCGAAACCGGCATCGATGAAATCGTTGATGAGCACTTCCACTGAGCCACAGGAATGCTTAAACGACTTCCACGTTGTATTCTGATGGATCCAGTTGTTGATACGTTTATAGTATGGTCCATAGAGGCTGCGGAAGGTCTCCGGGGAGCAGAACTGAGACGTCTGTGTTCCAAAGTCGGTTCCGCACACAAAAACGGCGCTGACCTTGTTGCCCACCAACGCGTGGATCTTTTTGAGATTCCCGAGCGCCGTCTCGCACTGGTGGTCAAATACGGCGTGAACATAATCAGGATTCGAAGCGGTCAGCATGTACCAGTCCGCAATCTCCCGGACACCCTTCGGGTGCTTCATGTTAATGGCGGGGACCAGAGCAATGTCGCCGAATGCCGTCCCCCCGAAGGTGGCGACCACTGCCCGTCCGGTTTTCCCGGCCTCGTCGACGCTCTCTTTGAAGTACTGGAGGTCTGCGTCGTTGATCGGACTGAAATCCTCCATATTGTTCCGGGGGTCCATCCGTTCCTCATCGATGGGATCCTGCCGGACAATGGCGTCGAAGAAGAAGCCGCTGCGAGGCATCTTTCCGCTGGGCGGGACCGAACTGTCCCCCTCCGGGTAGATGAGGAGATTTCCTTCGGCATCGCTCGTCGTGACGAACCCCTGCGGGACGAGCACAACCTGTCCCCACGGGAGCCGGAATTCCCTCCAGTGCTCATTGGGGAAGCCGAACATGGTTTTGCGCGGTGTGACGCCGACTGTGTCGATCCCCATGGCGTCCCGGAGCGCGTTATCGATCTCGCCAAGCATCTGATACGGCTCGGTGACTTTCACCGGACCATTGTCGATGCCGTAGTGCCGCCGAAGGGCTGCCACGACGGAGACGTGTATTCCGGTCACTGCCGTGCCGCCGAAATCCACCGGGATTCTGTCCGGCGCTTTGTGCGCCAGCGTGTCTTCAAGACGTTCTTTACTGGTCATGATAGTTGTTGGCAGTTAGTTGTTTGATCTAGTGAGCCAGTGTTGTTCGATCTCTTCCAAAGTTTTTCCCTTCGTCTCAGGCACCCAGCGCCAGACCACGATGATCAGGACGACACACATCGCGGCGTAAAGCCAGAAGGCAAATCCGTGGTGGAATGTCTCCACCAGGACCGGACTCTCGTCGAGCATAGGAAATGTCTGTGAAACAATATAGTTTGCCGTCCACAGGAGCAACGTCGCAATGGCCATTGCTCTTCCCCGGACCTTTGTGGGGAAGATCTCCGAGAGCAGGACCCAGGTGACCGGACCAACGGCAATCGCAAAGCTTGCTATGTACGTCAGCATGAATGTTAACACCCAGATCTCGGTTCTCTGGAGGTATGCCGCCAGGCCAAGGAACGTGAGGGAAATTCCCATGCCTGCCGACCCGAGAATCATGAGTGGTTTGCGTCCAAGCCTGTCCACGACAAGAATGGCGCCGACGGTAAACGTAAGGTTGACCGCGCCCACGACCACTGTCTGAAGGAGCGCAGCACTGGTGGCGTCTCCAAGGTTCTTGAAGATCTCAGGGCCATAATACAGGAAGACATTGATGCCCGTGACCTGCTGGAGGACCGCCAGAGCGATGCCCAGAACCAGCACGCCGCGCAGACCGGGGCGGAAGAGATCGCTCAGAGTCCCCCGTTCCTGCTTCAGGAGCCCGTCAAGGCGGGCAAGTTCTTCTCCGGCCTGTTGCGCACCGTCCACCCGCGAAAGGATGCTGAAGGCATGCTCGCGCCGACCTTGCTTCAGGAGCCACCGGGGGCTTTCCGGGACGGCAAGCAGGCCCACCAGGAAGATCAATGCCGGGAGTGTCTCCGAGCCAAACATCCAACGCCATCCCGCTTCGACGTTCCATTGCTCATCTCCCTGCAGGGCTATGAAATAGTTAACGAAGTACACGAGCAGCATGCCGGTGACGATGGCGAACTGATTGACAGATACGAGTCTTCCTCGCATGTGTGCCGGTGCGACCTCGGCGATGTACAGAGGGGAGAGCATGGAAGCGAAGCCTACGCCCACGCCGCCGACGATGCGGTACACATTGAATTCAAAGATCGAGCGTGGAACGGCGCTGCCGACTGCCGAGATAGCGAAGAGCATTGCCGAGAGGATGAGCATTATCTTCCTGCCGAAGCGGTCGCTCAACGCGCCCGCCCCCGCTGCGCCGGCAATACACCCCACCAGGGCACTGGAGGCCGCCCACCCCATCTGTACCGTGTCGAGCTGAAAGTGGTTCCGTAGAAATCCGATCGCTCCCGAGATTACAGCCGTATCGTATCCGAACAGCAGCCCCCCCAGCGTGGCAACCAGGCTGATCTTCCAGACGTAGAGAGAGCCCCGTTGTGCGAGTGCGCGGGGCGCGGTTGGTGACTGAACCTCCATCGACAACTCCTGGGATTGTTTTGTCTGTCAGTTGCCCGCGTTCATCTCAATGGTGTGTTCCTTCCCACCTTCGAGCGGGCAGGTGATCTCGCATGATCCTGTCGCGTTGCTGGTTATGCGGGTGAGCGGGCTGCCGTCGAGCATGACACTATAGGTGGTCCCGTGTTCGAGTCCGGAGATTGAATGGACGAGGCCCATGTTCGCTGTCGTCCGCTCCTTCCAGAGGCGGCGATGCGGATTCCCCCATTGTTGGATCACGATACTTAAGCCGCTTGCCTGGGGGACCTCGACGGACATCGAAGGATTGGCCTCCATTCCATGAAAATATCGGATGGTGCCATCGCGGTAGTCCACGCCAAACGGGTGGGCATCGGAGAGGGTCACGTCATCGGCCTCGACCGTCGCGCCCCCCGAGAGAGAGGGCTGGATCCCGTAGAGCTGGCCGCGCAACCGGTATTTCAATGACGTTCCCTCCAACTCTGCTGTGATGCGCGGCTCGATATACAGGCGGTTGTGTTTTGGCTGAATACCGTAGATGTTGCGGTACAGGCCAACAATGGGAAACGCATTTCCGGCAAGGATATCGTCCCCGGAACCGTTCTGCGTCTTTCTCAAATAGCGCTGGAAAGCCAATCCGTCCTTCTCATACTGAGCAATGAGCTTCTTGATGTACGTGACGGGAATTGCCGGGTCGATATCTTTGTAGGCGCGAACCCCGACCTCGCCGAGGGAGAGAAAGATGTCCCCGTTTTCGTAGGAGGGAAAGGGGAATTGCCATGAAAGTCCTTCTCCCGGCTGATAGGAAAACATGCAGATCGGCCAGAAGAAGAGATTCTCCTTGGCCATTTGCTTTTCGATCGCCGTCAGGATTGCGCCGGACCGCTCCCGGTCGTCACATATTCCGTAGGCGATCGCCATGAAGTTCACGAAGGTCACCAGATTGTCGCCATGGATCGAGTTGTCCCTGTCGCGCCAGTGGACATACCACTTATGGTCCGGGCACCAGAGGCCCCCGTCAACGGTGGGCCGATTGAACGAGGCTTTCAGCAACGACGCCTTTTCACGGTATCCGGCTGCTCGCGATTGGTCTCCGAGAAGCTGCTCCATGTCGGACCAGAGCGTCAGCGCGTAATAGAGCTTGGCATTCACGAATGCGTTCTCATACGACGCCCAGATGACGTCGATCCAATCCGATCCTTTTGCGGCGCTGTGATCATCCGTCATCATTTCGACGAGCCCGTCGCGGTCCGAGTCGCGCGCCAGAAGATAGTCGAGAGCCTTCTCGCACGCGGCCTTCTGTCCCTCGAGCCAGGCCCGGTCACCCGTGAAATCGAACAGCTCCGCGACGTTGGTGACATAATCGGGATTGGAGTCAAGCAGGTATCCCCACTGCGCTTCATAGAATCCCAGGCTGTCGCAGGTGCCGGGGATCGCGTCCTCGCAGGTATATGCCCAGCGTGACTTGACCCTGCCGTCAGGCATAAAGGCATGATCACGATAGAAGTTCAGTGTCTGCGCGTAGTCGTTGAAGTAGTTCGTGTCTCGCATGATCAGGCCGAGTTGAGCGATATACTGCTCATGCAGGCAGATCGGTCCATACGGTGTTCGCCAACTGTTGCCGCCATGGAGCCGGCTGTCAATGACGCCGAGCCGGGCAACAGTGTTGCCGATCATCTGAATTTCGGTGGCGTCAAAAGGGGAAAGGGTGCCGGGATCATATTGGTTCTTGAAATCCACCGCCTGGATATGATACTCGACCGAGGATCTCCCCTGAGGTATCTCATAGCGCGCCCAGATGTCCTCGCGGGCTGGTAGAAACCGCCGCCGATGCATCCCATCGTCGTATTTCGGGAGAAGTGAAGTGGGTGAGAAGGAAAATGCAAGGGAGAGTTCGTTATTCTGACGGCGCGTGAAGCGGACGGCGATGGCGTTTCCCGAAGGAGAGGTCCCGGCAATGCGAAGGGCGGCCTGCTCACCTTTCTTCCAGAGAAGGACTTCGGACGTGTGCACGCCATATGTTGCATGTGCGGAATCAAAGAGCTGGAACCACGCCACGCCCCCGTTTCCCAGCAGCGCCCCGGTCCAGGTGGACATGGTCGGGAATACCCAATCGGGTGACCAGGCGTGATCCACTTGCAGCGCTGAGGGGGCACTCCGATCAATTCTCCATTTCAATCCGTCCATGAGCGGTTCGAACGTCCACATTTCCGTAACCCCGCCGTCCAGTCCAATTCCCTGAATCACCGCCTTTCGATCATCAACCGCAACGGTGTGAGGTACTATGGTATGGGGCAAGCGGGTTGCGGGAGATAGGCCGATCGAAGAACAGACCCCGGGCCCGGGTGAAAGCAGCTCTCTTGACATCAGGTGCAGCTGACCAACTGCGCAGATTGAGCCGTACGAGACCTGCAGGCGGAGCCGGCCTGATCCGTCAGTCATGGCGATGGTTTTGTGGCTGGCATCGAGCACGATTCGCGAGGAGTCGTCGCCAACCGCTCCCTGCGCGGAGAGAACAAGTGACAACAAAGATATCAGGATAGCTTTCAAGGAAACCTCGGTCTGGATTTGCCGGGATTGAAAAGAGAACGAAGAGTGGCCGTCGAAATGATGCTAAAAAGTAAGTCTTTGAACTGTGGAATGCAACTTGTGGATATGGTAGCCACAAAGGGCACAGAATGTCTATTGTGCTCCTTCTCCATCGTGCGGCAAATCCATGATGTAGCAACCTGGCTTGATATTGGGCCCTTGTTGTTCGACATTACGATTCATGAAACCACTTCCTATTGATGCCGTCCTCCCTCAATTACGAGAAGTGTTCCGTTCCACTCCGAACGTTGTGCTCTCGGCAGCACCCGGTGCCGGCAAGACAACGCGCGTTCCTCTTGCGTTGCTTGAAGAAGAGTGGCTGAAGGGCAAGAGACTCATCATGCTTGAGCCGAGGCGGCTGGCGGCCCAACGAGCCGCGCGCTATATGGCTTCGCAACTCGGTGAGGATGTCGGGGCGACTGTCGGGTACCGCATCCGCGGTGACAGCCGCATCGTTAGGTCCACACGGATTGAGGTGGTCACCGAAGGAGTGTTGACTCGCATGCTGCACCAGCAGCCCGACCTGGCCGGAGTCGCCCTTCTGATCTTCGATGAATTTCATGAACGAAGCATTCATGCGGACACTGGTTTGGCGTTTGCGTTGGATGCCCAGGCGAATCTTCGGGACGATCTACGCATCCTGGTCATGTCTGCGACACTGGATGGCCTTGCAGTATCGCGGGTACTTGGAAACGCGCCGGCGGTCAAGAGCGAAGGGCGCGAGTTCCCCGTCACAACGCGCTACCTGCAATTCACTCCGGACGGGCCTCTCGAGCCACGCGTGGCTGCTGCAGCCAGGAGAGCACTACGAGAAGAAGCGGGCGATATCCTCGTGTTTCTCCCGGGGCAAAGGGAGATCAGGCGTGTAGAGGCACTTCTGACCGAGGAGACGCATGTAGATGTGAACATCCATACGCTCTACGGCGAGGCAGGTGCTGAGGCCCAGGAGGCAGCGCTCGCTCCGGCACGGAAGGGGCAACGTAAGGTCATCCTTTCTTCCAGTATCGCCGAGACGAGCCTTACGATTGACGGGGTGCGAGTAGTCGTGGATTCAGGGCTCGCCCGGAGTGCGCGGTTCGATCCGCGAAGAGGAATGTCCGGGCTAGTCACCATCCCGGTCTCGGCTGCCGTTGCCGATCAGCGGCGAGGGCGGGCCGGAAGGCAGGGGCCAGGCGTATGCTATCGCCTCTGGACGGAGGAGCAGCATCGTGCCCTGGCACCTTTCCCGCTGCCGGAAATCCAGGCGGCCGATCTTGCCCCGCTCGCCCTCGACCTGGCACGATGGGGGGCACCAGAAGGGGACGGACTGCGCTTCATCGACCCTCCCCCCGCTGCGCACCTTGCGCAGGCGCGTCATTTGATGAGAAGCCTGGATGCGTTGGACAGCCAGGGGCGTCTCACGGCGCATGGAACTGCGATGGCTGATCTCCCCGTGCATCCCCGGCTGGCAAACATGATTGTTCGCGCACACGAGCGTGGTCTGGGAGCGTTGGCTTGCGAGGTCGCCGGGCTTCTTGAGGACCGTGATCTGCTGCGCGGCAAGGGAAACACCGATATTGATCTTGCGGCACGGTGGCACGCCTTGCGTTCCGGTTCCGGAGTGGACCGCACCGTGCGAGACCGGGTACGTGCCGAAGCGCGCAGACTCCGCGAACTGACCGGAATCAAGAAGAGCGAAGGAGGTGAGGAAAGCCTGGGGGTCATGCTCGCTCTCGCCTATCCCGAGCGTGTGGCCAGGCGGCGGGGAGGCGCCACCGGCCGCTATCAGATGGCCGGAGGCACCGGCGCGCTCCTTCCCGAGTGGAGCCTGCTCGCCAGAGAAGAATTCCTCGCCATTGCCGATGTAGACGGGGTGGGAACCGAAGTGCGAGTTTTCCTGGCTTCTCCTCTGGGAAAGCAAGAGCTTGTCGACCTGTATTCCGACAGGATGACCGTGAATGATGAGGTCTTCTGGAGTCCGGGAGAAGAAGCCGTTGTTGCCCGGCGCATCCGGCGGCTGGACGCTCTGATCATTGATGAACAGGCAGTTACACCTTCCGATGATGCGCTACATGCCGCGATGGCGGAAGGGGTCCGAATGATGGGGCTCGCCTCTTTGCCATGGCGACGCGGGTCCGAATCCTTCCGGTCACGCAGTGAATGGCTCCGAAGGCAAGGGCTGGTTCCGGATGATTGGCCGGATCTGAGCGACGAGCATTTGCTGCAGACACTCCGCGAATGGCTTGGCCCCTTCCTCGGACGGATTGGCCGTCGCGCCGGGCTCGAGCAATTGGACCTCGATGAAGCCCTGCGCAGCCGATTTTCTTTTCAACAGATGAAAGCGCTCGACCGGCTCGCGCCGGAAACGCTCACTGTCCCAACAGGATCACGAATTCACATCGATTACACACATGCACAGCCTATCCTTGCTGTGCGCCTCCAGGAGATGTTCGGGCAAAGTCAAACTGCGACTGTCGGCGAGGGCAAGGTGAAGGTGCTCATTCACCTGCTGTCGCCGGCGGGCAGGCCGCTCGCGGTGACGCAGGATCTGCCCAGCTTCTGGAAGAACGCGTATCCGGAAGTGAGAAAGGAAATGCGCGGGCGATACCCAAGACATCACTGGCCGGAGAACCCCATGGAGGCGGAGCCAACGAGGCGGGTGAAGCGGAAGTAAAGGGTACAGGTGCCGGGTATCAGGTGTCAGTGATATTTCACTTGTTCCCGCCCTGAGGCATCAAGACGCGTCATTTCTGTTTCTCGTTCTTCTTGACCGAGTGAACCGGGATCGCATCCCCCAGGATCATTCCCCACGGTGTGAGCGGATCAATGCGGTCGAAGATGACCTTCATGATGGCCACGATCGGGAGAGAGAGGAACATACCCGTGATGCCCCAGAGACCGGCTCCTACAAGAAGGGCCACGATGGCGGCGAGCGAATTCACGTTCACACGCCCTCCGACAATGAGAGGCACAATGACGTTGTTGTCGATGATCTGAATGACCGCATATGATGCCACCACACCGAAGGCATACCAGACCGAATCCTTCGTGATCAGCGCCATGAGAGTGGGGAGTATGCCTCCGATGATGATGCCAATATACGGTATCAGGTTGAGCAGTCCCGCAAGGACTCCGAAGAGAATCGCATAGTCAATGCCCAGCGCGAGGAGTGCAGCGGTATTCAGGACGATCACGATGAGCGTTTCAATGGTGAGTCCCCTCAGGTACTGCTGTACCATTCCCCCTGCCTCACGGAGAATTGTGCCGACCTTGTTGTGCTCTTTTCGGGAGGTGAGCCGAAAAAAGAACTCGAGCCAGAGGTCGCGATAGTAGAGGAGAAGAAAAATGTAGAGCGGTATCAGGACCAGATTGATCGTAAACGCGGAAAACGCCAGGAGTAATCCTCCGAGGGTTGCCGCCCCGGACTTTGCGGCAGATCCGGTAGCTTCCTTTAGGAGTTGGATCTGCCGGCTCTGGGCGATGTTCAGGTGTTCCTCCACCAGTGCCTGCAGGTCCGCGAAGTAGGTGATGATCTTGCTCTCGAGTTTAGGCCAGTCCTCCGCGAAGGTGGCGATCTGAAGGGAGAAGAACACCACCAGGCCGACGACCACAAGGATCAGAAGGGCGATTGCCAGGGTGATGGCCACAACATATGGCACACGGCGGCTGGTCAGGAATTTTACGATCGGGTAGATCAGGAGCGCAAGGAAGGCAGAGAGAGCGATCGGGGCCAGAATATCCCGTCCAAAGTAAAGGATCAGAGCCAACAGGACCGTGCTGAGAAGGATGGCTGTGAGTGTAACAACGAAGGGGAGGCGGTTCTCAGTCATTGAGATGTAAGATGATGCGTATTTTCCCGCCCCGGGGCGGGGTTCTTTGTACGTGCAACAGCAGGGTGGAAGAAGGTGTTCCGGAGAAAGAGGCATTTCGGCTCGCTTCTCCGCACGAAATCAGCCGGCTATTCTTGGGAATAGGGGGAAGATACATGATATGAACTTCGGGGGGAACGGAAGTCAGGGTTGTGGCTCTGGCCGGGAAGGCCGACCGGCCAAAAATTGACCCGCCCCGACAAGTCCAGAACGTCGAGGCGGTGTGGCGCAAGCGCCGTGATGTCTACGCCATCAGTCTTTTGGCTTCCTTTTTTCGAGGTCCAGCTTGCGTTGCCACCACTCCGCAGCCCCTTCCGTGGAATTCCGCGACAACTCAGTGAGGTCCCCCGTGCTGGCTACCATCTGTCCTTGTGCGGTCAGCAGTTGACGTTTGGTGGTGGGGTTCTTTGCATCCTCGCCGTAACGGATCTTTGCGAGCTTGTCCTGCAAGGGTGAGAATCGCGCGTTATACTTGTCCCATGCCGCCTTCCATTCTTTCTGTACCGCTTTGAGAAATTCATTCTCTGTGGCGAGATGCTTCTGCATCGCTTTCGTCCGAAGCTCGTAGTCTGCCTTCGGTTCCGGGCCGCTCATCTCGCCGTAGTTGATCTGAGGGAGTTTCTTTGCCTGCTCTTCCTGCCATGTCTGGATTTCGGAGTGCTTTGCATTGCGGTCGTTT
>Ga0316605_10001386_pt1 | contig 14028 bp, 10 predicted proteins | sample OWC_soil_day20_n_FD_207666 | JGI IMG/M metagenome (GOLD analysis project Ga0316605, IMG submission 207666) | Wetland soil microbial communities from Old Woman Creek delta, Ohio, United States - OWC_soil_day20_noCT | ecosystem: Environmental > Terrestrial > Soil > Wetlands | place: USA: Ohio... | reverse complement strand
GCGCATAAGCTCCCGATACTGCTTCTTTTATAAAATCGTCTGTTTTACTTTGATTTATATTATGAGTGAGTCGGTAACTCTGATCGTAAGAATCATAATTAAAGCTCAATCCGGTTGATAGATTGTGTTTTGAAGTAAAATCAGTCTCAAATAACAAAGAAGCGTATCCGTTATTTTGACTCACGTCATACAGTTTTCTGCCAAAATAAGAATCCTGATTATGAACACTTCCCGAGATAATTAATGCTACACTGCTATTCTTCTCGGGATTGAGAATAAAAGCATTCTTGGCAAATAGTTCCACTCTGTCTGTGTTGATTCCAATGCGGTACGGATTGTCCATATCGTGCATCTGTCCGCTGGCTCTTTTCTCGCTAAGCCCCTTAATACCTGCATGAAGCATATAGTTACCTTTATGATATTCCCAGCGATTCTGCAAATTATATTGCTTCATGGTAGGAGAGTCACTAAACCCATCGTGATTGTCGTCCTGCTCATCGGTTTCGTTTTCATAATGAGCAAAAAACATTGTACTGAGATTCTTGTTCAGTAACACTGAGGCATCAGCATTAGCTTCAAAGCGTCCCATTGAATTTCCGTAGAGATTTGCAGAAACTATATCTGCAGTCTGTGGCTTTTTATATTCCACATTAATTTGTCCGGTAATGGCTTCGTAGCCGTTCTTTACGGAAGAAGTACCTTTAGATACCTGAATACTCTGCATCCATGGGCCCGGAATGTATCCCAGTCCGTAAGGAGATGCAGCCCCGCGGAAGTTTGGAATGTTTTCTGTCAGCATCTGTACATAAGTACCCGACAGTCCCAACAGTTTAATTTGCTTTGCCCCGGTAGCTGCATCGCTGTAAGATACATCGACCGAAGGGTTTGTTTCAAAGCTTTCTCCCAGGTTGCAGCATGCCGCCCTAAGTAGTTCAGTAGAGCTAATGGTTTGTGAATTCAAAACACCGGCTCTGTTTTGTACAAGTCCTATTTTTCTGCCCGTAACCTGTACCTCTTTCAGCTCAATTCCCGGTTTCAGTTTTATATCTAATGGAAGTTTTGTTTGCGAATTTATGGCAAGGGTTACTGGTTCATACCCAATAAAACTTACGGTTAGTTCTTTACTTCCCTTATGGGGCTTTATTTCAAATTTACCATCAAGATCTGTAGTTGTACCAATGGCTGAGTTTTTCCATACAACACTGGCTCCAATTACACGTTCTCCGTCAGTATCGGATACAATACCGGTTACCAATTGTTGTGCATAACTGCTCGTGGCTACTAAAGCCAAGAGTAACGCAATATATTTTTTCATTAATTTTTGTGTACTAAATGATTATTAATTGTATAAGTTCTCAACTGTCACAGTAAACCATGACAGCACGAAGCGTTATACTAAATCACTAAGACACAATACAGACTGAGATAATGCCGCGAAGAATCAGGACCAGGTGGATGGCCATAATCGTTATTCAACGCAATCTCGGGTTGAGTTTTTTGATATAAATAGGGAGAAAGAACCTCTGCAAGAAGATTCAGTATAGGATTAACAGTGAGAGAAGTTGCCTTTTCAAAGTTACCTACCTTTAGAATAGTGGTTTTGCTACAGCTATGATTACTATCTTTATTATTACAACAAGACATTTTCATCTCTTTCTGCTGTTTGCAACAACAGTTAATCAATGGTACACCTGCTCCAATATAAATAAAAGCAAGAACCAGAAAATAGATGAATGTATGTTTAATATGTCTCATTACACTGTTTAATGTGATACAAATATAGCTGTGCTTCCATTGAATTGATTTTTCTCTTAACTTCTTTTATTTTTTTGCTTTTTGTGTTTTAGCTCTGTGGTTGTTTTCTAATTGCTTTATTCTCAGTGTTTAAAATTGGGAAAAGGAATGAGTATATATATAAATCCGTTTTGCTGAGATGTTACAATTCTATTAAGAAAAAGCAATAGGCAATGCTTGCTAAATTATTGGTGAATAAATAAAATTCTACGGCCAATAAATTTTATTTATTCACCAATAAATAAAAAAATAACCTGTTACATTTTTAAGTGTAGCAGGTTATTCTAAAACATTAAAATCAAGACCTTCTTTTCTCCACTATTACTTTTCAATAAAGAGTAGAGAAAAAGAAATTTTATTTGGACTTTACTTCATTTTCCAGTGGTTTCCCGTCAATATAATCCTGAATGTTCTGAAGTGTTGTACTGGCAATATTTGCTAATGCTTCCTGAGTAAAGAATGCTTGATGCGAAGTAACAATAACATTATTGAAGGAGAGTAAGCGCGCCAATACATCATCATCAATAATCTTATCCGATTTATCTTCGTAGAAGTATTCACTTTCTTCCTCGTATACATCAAGTCCGGCAGCACCAATCTTTTTATTTTTTAATCCTTCAATCAGCGCATTGGTATGAATAAGCTGACCGCGTCCGGTATTTATAATCATCACACCATCTTTCATCTTACTGATAGAGTAATCGTTAATCAGGTATTTAGTCTGATCCGTGAGCGGACAGTGCAAAGAAATAATATCCGAACTGTGATAAAGCTCATCCATCGTAGTATATACAACATCGTTTTCGCGTGCAAAATTATAATCAGGATAAAGGTCGTAGGCAAGAATGTTCATGCCAAATCCCTTTAAAATGTGAATCAGAATCTTGGCAATCTTTCCGGTTCCTATAATACCGGCAGTTTTTCCGTGCATATCAAACCCCATCAGGCCATTCAATGCAAAGTTTCCGTCGCGTGTGCGCAAGTATGCCCGGTGGGTTTTTCTGTTCAGTGCCATCATAAGAGCAACAGCATGCTCTGCCACGGCATAAGGAGAGTAAGCCGGTACACGAACTACAGCTATTTTTCCCAATGCGGCCGAAATATCTACGTTGTTAAATCCAGCGCATCGTAAAGCTATTAACTTTACTCCATTCTCGGTCAAGGAATCAATAATTTCAGCATCAGCAATATCATTAACAAAGATACACACAGCATCAGCTTCCTTAGTAAGGATTACATTGTCTCTGTTTAGATGGCCTTTGAAGTATTTAATCTCGAAATTGTACTTCTCATTAATCTTATTAAAAGATTCTTCGTCATAAGACTTGGTATCGAAAAAAGCAATTCTGTATTTCTTCATATTCTGTCTTTTTTTTGAGATTAATAAACAAACAAGAGTTGGGAAGAAAAGTTCAGTTTTCTCAGCTCTTTTGTGCTTTTTAAATTTGCAATAAATTTAATCAAAAAACAGGAATAATTGAATTTGCCGACATCTTTTTTACATCAATACTATTTTCTTAATCACATCTTGAGTTCCGAAATTAATATGCACCATATAAACACCTTTAGCTATTGATGAGGCTGGTATTTTTATTGCTTTGCTTCCGTTTGCCGCACACTGTTTATAAATAACTTTTCCTTCAATGCTGATTAACGATACTTCTATATCTGAATAATTTCCGGGAAATTCAATCTGAATAGTCTTATCTTGTGAACAGTAGAAAGCCTTAATCTGATTATTTAGTTCGTTTGTTTGAATGGCAGTGGAACTTGATGTTAAGGTTACATCGGCAGAATCCTCAAATTTATAACCTCTGAAAGTTGCATCCAGAGTTACGGTTGTTTGGGTATTAAGTGGAAGCTCATTGGCCGTAAGATTAATGGTTCTGCTGCTACCTATAACTTTGCCGTTTGCCATCCATTGATAACTGTCATAATTCATTCCGGCATCCAGAGTCACAGCGTTCTCTTTGCCCACGATTGTTTTTTCGGAGAAACATTTACCTAAATCGGCTCCAAAATAAAACCCGGGTTGAGTTGGCTGGTTATATGCTACGTTTTGTGTGACAACACTAATGCGATATACCGGATCTTCGAGGAAGGTATGAAAGCGGTAATTCGTTTCTTCGGTAGATACATATAACCTTAAGGCTTTATTGTCCAGCGTTCTTAACAAAACCTCTTCTCTCCAGTCACCTAATATGTCGGCAGCCAGACAAGGGGTGGCTTTTGTACTATTGTTCGATGAACATTCGCTTGCATTTAGCAAAGTAGATTTTCCACCGGTGGAATAGTTATATTTGGTAACCCCAACGCCATCTTCCAGTTCACGTAATAAATCGCCATCCCACCACGCAGCCATGTTAGTTGATACACTTCCGGTAGAACTATTAACAACTTCTCCCTTGATATTTCTTATACCACCAGATCTTGACGACCACATTTCAACTCCTTTATGATTGGGATCAATATCTGCAGCCATACAACGTCCCACATCATCAGTACTCTTTACCTGAAAAATAATATTCCCGGTTTTAGTGTCTCTGAACGTGGAACCGTCAATTTTATTTTCGTGGCACGACCATATCTGTAATCCTCCGTCGGCAGGGTCGAATACTGTCATGTGCAGTGCATCACCATGACCAAGTCCTGTTGTGTAAAGTCCTTTGCCATTGTCGTCAATGGTGCACGAACCGTATACTATTTCATCTTTTCCATCTCCGTCAACGTCGCCTACCCGCAAGCTATGATAGCCTTGTCCTGCATACCCACTGTTGCCGTAATCCTTTGAATCGAAAGTCCATTTCTCTGTTAGTTCACCGTTTTGCCAGTCGTAGGCTACAAGAACAGAACGAGTGTAATATCCGCGACACATAACAACACTTGGATGAATACCGTCAAGATATACAATGCAGGCCAAGAAACGGTCTACCCGGTTACCGTAATCATCACCCCACATGGATTTCATTTCTGTAGCATTGGTTGCACCTCTTGCAGGCTTGTAGTCTATCGTCTTCATTGCTGCACCGGTTTGCCCGTTAAAAACAGTCAGATATTCCGGTCCGGCAAGTATCATTCCTACTCTGGTATATCCATTTGCCGGAGTTAATGTGCGATAATCTGCATTAGCATCGCCAATAACAGTTCCTGTACCGTCAATAGTGCCATCGGCTGTTTTCATTACAACCTCAGCTTTCCCGTCCGAATCAAGATCATACACCATGAACTGGGTATAGTGAGCACCGGCACGGATATTTTTACCTAAATCAATTCGCCAGAGTTTAGTTCCGTTTAGCTTGTAACAATCAACAAATACATTTCCTGTGCACCCGGCCTGAGAATTATCTTTTGAATTAGATGGATCCCACTTAAGAATAATCTCATATTCTCCATCTCCGTCTACATCGCCAACGCTTGCATCATTAGGAGAATAGTCGTAACTCACATTATCCGGAGTGGTTCCACCTATTGGAAGATCCACAGAGATATTTATATATCCGGTAGGTGCATTCTCGGGTAAAGTATAAGTAGCACTTGAATTTGCTGTTTCAACGCCATCAATTAAAGGAGTTACAGTATAAGTGCAACTGCTGGTTGAGGCTATTGTATCCACATAACAAGTCTTATTAGCTATTGGCGCCTTATTGATTTTAGCTCCGTCCCGGTAAATATTGAAGGTAGAGCCAATGGGGTCTGAGGAAAGGTAACGCCAACAAACAAATACGTTTTCACTGTTTTTACGTACTGCCACCACTCCGCGACCTAATTTTTCCCTTTTCATTTGACTGAGATTGTAATTAGTCTGAGCGATAGATTGGAAGGGGATTCCAAATAAAGTGAATAATAATAAAAGTGTAAAAATGTTCTTTTTCATAGTAGTATACAATGTATAGATTGAGTTTCTATTTATTAGGTATACAAAGGTTGTGCTTTACATTGAAAATAGGTATATTATTTTGTTCAAATGCATGGAAAAATTGTTTGATTAGTACATAAATTCAATATAAACCTATAATAATTATTCTTTATGCTACGAAGTATTGAAAGAAGAAGCTTTTGAAATAGAATAGTGGGGTATAAAAAGATAAAGAACAATCCAGATACTATTTATTTGTTAAATTAGAATCTGGATTGTTCTTTATTTGTGGATTACTCCGGGAATGAATAATTATAATTGTATATCTCCTGTATTTACATAGGATGATTGAGCGATCTTCCACAAAGAAATGCAGCAAAATCTTTTTTGTAAGTGTCGCTGATTGGTATGTATGTTTTGCCAAAAACGATACGGTTACGATCAATCACTTTAATTTTTTCTATCTGTACAATATACGAACGATGTACCCGCATAAAGCGTCCCGATGGAAGAAGTTCTTCCATAGATTTCATACTCATTAGAGAGAGTATTGGCTTCGGCTCATCTTCTGTATAAATCTTTATGTAATCTTTTAATCCTTCTATATAAAGAATATGTGCTAGCTTAATCTGAATCAGCTTATAATCACTTTTTACAAAGATACTGTCTATTTCTTCTTTTTCAGGAGCTACAGGTGGTGTTGCTGGCGTAACATTGGCAACAGGCTCTGCAACAAGAGAAGAGGGGCGACGAACAATCTCGAACCAGCGCAGTGCTTTATTGGCTGCTTGCAGGAAATCAAGATAACTAATAGGCTTTAACAGATAGTCCAGTGCATTTACTTTATAACTATCTAAAGCATATTGATTAAAAGCAGTAGTAAATATGATGCGAGTTTTTTCAGGAACCATTTTAGAGAAGTCGAGTCCGTTAAGTCCGGGCATTTGAATATCCAGGAACAGAAGATCAACATCATTGCTTTGTAGTTCGTGCATCGCTTGTAACGCTCCTAGATACTTACCCGTAAGCTTTAAAAATGGAGTCTTTAGCACATAGCTTTCCAAAAGATCCAAAGCTAAAGGTTCATCGTCAATAATACAACAATTCAGAATCATAGTTTAGTTTATTTAGTCGTTATATTGTCACTATTACTTATTACTAAATCAGATATATACACGTTTCCTTTTACGCCTTTTTCCCATTTGTAATGCCCTGGATAGAGTAATTCGAGACGTTTCTGCAAAGATTCCAGTCCTATGCCCGAACCGCTTTTATCGTGCTCACTTTTAGGGAAGAAACTATTTTCAATGTGGCATACTATAGAGCCGTCTAATTGTTCTTCCAGCCTTATATTTATAAATGAAGGAACACTGTAGCTTACGCCGTGCTTAAAAGCATTCTCAATAAGAGATATAAAAAGTAAGGGAGCTACTTTGGTATCTGTGCCGTTTAGCGTATGCATCTTGACGTCGATTTTGATATTATCCGACAAACGGATTTTCATCAGCTCAATATAGTTTTGCATAAACTCTACTTCTTTTCTCAAAGATACATAAGTCTGATTGTTATCATAGAGCACATATCGTAATAACTTACTTAAATCTTGCACGGCTTGCTGAGCTTTCTCCGGAGAAAAAGCAATCAGGGCATAGATATTGTTCAACGTATTAAGCAGGAAATGCGGGTTTAGCTGGTCCTTAAGATTCTTAAGTTCAGCTTCTGTCATACTCTTTTCTGCTTCGGCTTTACTTTTCTCAGCTTCCGCCTTGCTTTTTTCTGCTTCGCGCAATGTTGTTTCCGATTCTGTCCAGCGAGAACTCATCTTTATAGACAAACTTAATACCACGGTTAGCATAAGCGAGAACATGTCTCGGGCAAAGAAAATCCAGTTAGACTTTGGAAAATGGCCGGGATGAAATTCTTCCACAACTTTGCTTACTGGTGGAGGAGGAACAATTGCGTCGGACGGGAAATTAAGTTCTTGCCAGAAATGAAGTCCTATACTCATAATAATAACCAAAAATATATTTATTATGATATAGCGCTTGGTAAGGTTCTTGAAGAAAAACTTAGGAATTAAATAGAGGTAGTTTATATAAAACACAACCAGCAATGACAAGGGTACCATTGTATGCCGAAGGTACTCTTGCCAATTAATATTGTTGCTTCCTATCTTGTTAGTAAAAAAGAAAGGAAACCCAAATAATATACCCCATCCAATTATATGGATAAATAATTCAAGGGGACGCTGATTATTGATTTGTTGCTTCATAATTGTTGCAAATATAATAAAACGAAGCTCTTCTCTTTGATATTTTAACTAAATTATTCATACCGAATTGCTTCAATCGGATCTAGATCTGCAGCTTTCTTTGCAGGGTACCATCCAAAGAATATACCTGTAATAGTACATACGCCAAAGGATAAGAAAACACTCCATGGTTGTATGAAGATTGGCCAACTAGCAAGAAACTTCACTCCATAAGATGTTCCAATACCTAGTATTACTCCTATAATACCTCCGGTAATACTGATAAGGACAGCTTCTATCAGGAACTGACTCAGAATGTCAATGCCTCTTGCACCAACACTCATCCTTAAACCAATTTCACGAGTACGCTCTGTTACACTGACATACATGATATTCATGATGCCAATACCACCAACAATTAATGAAATACCGGCAATGCATGCCAATAAAATAGTCATAAGGTCAGTGGTGGAACTCAGCATTGTGCTGAGTTCCTTCTGACTGCGGACGTCGAAATCGTCTTCGTCTGCATCTTTGAGCTTGTGGTTGTGGCGGAGAATTGATGTAATTTCTTTTGTTGCATTGTCTGTCATATCTTCGGTCAGCGCCGAGCAAAATAATCCTTGTATGTGAGTAATGGCCAGTACTCTTTTTTGTATAGTTGTATACGGTGATAAAACTACGGCATCCTGGTCTTGCCCCATGCTATTGTATCCTTTGCTTTTTAAAACTCCGATTACTTTAAATGGAATTTTATTGAAACGAATCACTTTACCAACCGGATCTTCTCCACCGGTAAAAAGATTGTCGGCAATTGTTTTACCTATTAAACATACTTTAGCCGATGCCTGAATGTCATGCTGAGTAAAGGTTTCACCGTTTTCTACTGTTAGCTGGCGAATTTTAAGATAATCTTCTCCTACGCCGGTGATAGAACTTGGGTAGTTATTTGCACCGTAAATAAACTGTCCGCTACTGCTTACATTGGGAGATACGCCTGCCAGGTACTTACACTCGTTGACCAAAGATTTGTAATCTTCGAGTTTCAACGTTTGCATGTCGCTGGCTCCTTGACGAACACCTCCACGTTCCATGTTTCCCGGCATAATCATAATCATATTACTTCCCATTTCCGAAATCTGGCTCTGGATACTTTTCTTGGAGCCTTGTCCGATGGCAAGCATGGTGATAACAGATGCCACACCAATGATGATTCCCAGCATTGTTAGAAATGTTCTGAATTTATTGTTATTCAGAGCCTTTAGTGCTATTTTAAATAAATTGCTTCCGTTCATTTTTTATTCTTTTTCAATGGGCAAAGCATCTAGTGCTTCTTTGGCGGATAATACCTTTTCATTAACCCTATCTTCCACAACATGACCGTCTCTCAAAATAATATTCCGACTGCAGAATTGTGCAATTTCAGGATTATGTGTAACGAAAATAATGGTTCTTCCAGCTTTGTGAAGTTCCTGGAAGAGCACCAATATCTCAAATGAAGTACGAGTATCCAGATTACCGGTTGCTTCATCGGCTAGGATAATTACCGGATCGTTTACCAATGCACGGGCAATGGCTACTCTTTGCATCTGTCCACCAGACATTTGATTGCTTTTATGCTGTAGACGATCACCCAGTCCTACTTTAATAAGTGCCTGAATAGCTTTTTCTCTTCGTTTAGCAGCTGATATTCCTGGATTGTACATCAAGGGCAATTCAACATTCTCAATGGCTGTTGTTTTGGGTAACAGGTTATAACTTTGGAATACAAAACCAATTTTACGGTTACGCAGCACAGCCCGTTCTGCCTTTTCCATCTCCCTTACCTTTACTCCATCAAGCAGGTATTCTCCGGAAGTTGGAGTGTCCAGGCAACCCAGCAAATTAAGAAGGGTTGATTTCCCCGAACCACTGGTTCCCATGATAGTAACAAACTCACCTTCGTAGATGGAGAATGATACTCCTCTCAGGGCGTGTACAGTTTCCTCTCCAACAATAAATTTCCGCTTAATGTTATTTAGTTCAATTATGGGCTCTTTATTCATCTTTACTATTTGTTTTTGTTACCTCCGGGGCGTTGTGGCATAAATGGCGAACTTTCACTTTTTTGTCCTTCACCTTTAGCAGCAGCCTGTGTTTGGCCTGGCATTTGTCCTGCGGTAGCTCCTATAACAATTTCTTGTCCAGCCTGAATACCTGATATGATTTCTGTTAGTGTGCCGTTAGTTATTCCAATTTCTACAGGTATAGCAGTAAAGGTTTTCCCCTCACGTTTCCATAATATTTTGTGGGTGTCATCTTCCTTGATACCTGCAGCTTTTACAACTTTATCATCTTTGCCTATAACTGTAGGATCCGGAGTAAAGCGTAATGCTTTCGAAGGAACACTTAGTACACCATTTTTCTCTAACGTATATATTGTTATGTTAGCAGTCAATCCTGGTTTTAGTTTTAAATCCGGATTAGGTGCATTGACCACAACTTCATAAGTTACTACATTGTTTGTTGTTGTAGCTTCCTGACGAACTTCTGTAACCTCTCCTTCGAATGTGTCATCAGGGTAGGCGTCTACTGTAAAGCTCACGCGTTGTCCAACTTTCACATTACCTATATCAGCTTCATCAACATTAGCAATTACTCTCATCTTTTTCAGATCATTGGCAATAATGAAAAGGGTTGGAGTACTAAAGCTTGCAGCTACAGTCTGTCCGGCTTCAACGGAACGCGAAAGAATAACTCCGTCAATGGGAGAGTAGATGGTTGCATATCCTATATTTGTTTGTGCCTTCTGGTAATCGTTCTTACTTATGTCGTATGAATTCTTAGCCTTCTGATAATTGTAATAAGCTGTTTCATAATCAGTGTCGCTTACCAGATTCTTTTCGTGTAAAGTTTTGGCACGTGTGTAATTCTTTAGTTGATATTCATACTCCGTTTTACACGAAGCCATATTGCTTCTTTTAGATGCAAGCTCTGACTGCAACGTCTTTTTGTCTAACTCAGCAAGAACCTGTCCCTTTTTTACCACTGAATTATAGTCCACGAATAGTTTATCTACAATACCTGATACCTGAGTACCTACTTCTACCTGAGTAACAGGCTCTACAGTTCCGGTTGCTGTAACCATATTGCTAATGTTTTCTTTCGAGACTTTAGCAGCTTCGTAGTCTACTTTATTCACCTGAGCTGGTCCGCAGAACATCCATACGGCAATTCCAATAACAAGAATTCCTGTAAAAGATGCGATGATTATTTTCTTTTTCTTGTTCATATGCTGATTTTTTAATTATTCAATGATAATTCTTCTCCTTGATAGAAGTTTAATAGTTTCGTGTTGAGTATGGTCATATATTTAGCTTGCAAAACTTCTTGTTGTGCACTAAGTAAGTTATTCTTCTCGGTCAGCAGTTCTACAGTATTTTTCATACCTAGATTAAATTGTTCGCTAACTAATTCATAGCTGGTTTGAGTGGATTGCAATTTCTCTTTTGCAGCTTTGAATTTAGTCTGAGAAGAAACAGCATCAAGGTAAATAGTCTCAATTGTTTTGAAAAGAGTTTTTTGTTCGTCAAGTTCACTCAATTCGCTGGTTAAGACTTTTAATTTAGCCTTTTGAACAGCACTTTTTGTCTGACGGTTATTAAAAATAGGTACACTGATTGAAAGTCCTATTGAATTATTCCATCCGTTTTTAACCTGTTCACCAAATGTGAAATCAGTTCCGGTTGTATGGCTTGTGCCTATCCCTGCACTCAAACTAAGAGTTGGCATATATCCAGCTTTTGCTATATCAACATTTAAATTGGCAGTCTTAGTGCTTAACTTACTGCTTTCAATTTCCGGCATAATAGATAATGCTGTACTATAAACTTGCATTTTATTTGGTAATGGAAGTAGAGCTGAATTATCTTCTAATTCGGGAAGAGCAAGATCCATTTCTTCGTTTCCATCTAGTTCCAATAATTGCTTTAATTGTAGCTTGTAATCATTTAAAGTAGTTTCTGATAGTACTAACTGATATTTGTCTGTGCTGTATTGAGATTCCAGCTGTGCTAAATCAGCTTTTGATATTGATCCTGCTTTAAGCATCTCTTTGGCACGGTTTAACTGAGCAAGAGATACTTCAATAGTACTTTGGTTCGTTTTCACAGATTCATAAGCATACAGTATCTGGATATAGTTTTGTGTAATAGCTATCTGAATGTTATTTTCTGCTTGATCAATAGCTAGTTCCTGAATACGTTCCTGAATGCCCGATTGAGTGATTGTCTTTGTACGCTTACCTCCATCGTAAACAGTTAATGATGAGTTAAGTCCATAATTCCCGTTGTAACTGCTTCTATTTGCTGTGCCAGAATTATTTAGCGGAGTAGTTACAAAGCTGTGACTGCTTGAAAAGGATAGGGAAGGAAACATCGCTGCACGTGCAGTTTTTGTATCTTCCTTGCTTTCATCAAAAGCTATCTTGCTTTTCTTGATTTGAATGTTTTGCTCCATTGCATATTTTATGCAAGTAGCCAAATCCCATTTTTTTTGTTGTTCTTGCGAAAATATTATCTGAGAAACGAACAAAAAAAGAAAAAACATTATAAATTTACATTTATTCATAATTAAACTCATTAGTGATGAGCAAATGTATGGGTGGGTTTTGAAAAATGAAATAAATATCTACAAATGAGGCGATTATCTTGATGGAGACTATGTTTTTATCGATTATTTACCTTTGTTTGTTGTGTTAAATTAGCTGTGGTATGGTTAAAAGAAATATTGTAGTTCGCATTTTTTACTTTTATTTAGAGGGTTTTCGCTCTATGACTTTAGGAAAAACTTTGTGGGCAATTATACTAATCAAGATTTTCATTTTGTTTTTTATTTTAAAATTGTTTTTCTTTCCAAACTTTCTAGGGAAGCAAAAAACAGAAGAGCAGAAACAAAATTATGTAGGAAATGAATTAATAAATAGGGCACGACCTTAAAAAATAATGTAATATGATAGAAAGTATAGACGTCTCTTTAATTGATTGGTCGAGAGCGCAGTTTGCTCTTACCGCTATGTATCATTGGCTTTTTGTTCCGCTTACACTTGGATTGGCGGTAATTATGGCCATTATGGAAACCTTGTATTATAAAACAGGGAAGGAGTTCTGGCAAAAAACTGCTAAGTTTTGGATGAAGCTGTTTGGTATCAATTTCGCGATTGGTGTGGCAACAGGCATAATCCTTGAATTTGAATTTGGTACCAATTGGAGTAACTATTCCTGGTTTGTGGGAGATATTTTTGGTGCTCCGCTAGCTATTGAAGGAATATTAGCCTTTTTTATGGAGTCTACCTTTATTGCTGTGATGTTCTTTGGATGGAACAAGGTAAGTAAAGGTTTTCACTTAACTTCTACCTGGCTTACCGGAATTGGAGCAACTCTTTCTGCCTGGTGGATTCTGGTAGCAAATGCTTGGATGCAGAATCCTGTAGGTATGACATTTAATCCGGATACGGTTCGTAATGAAATGATGGATTTCCTAGCTGTAGCCTTTTCTCCTGTGGCTCTCAGTAAATTTCTTCATAGTGTACTTTCCGGCTGGATATTGGGAGCAATATTTGTGGTTGGTGTCAGTGCATGGTTTCTGCTGAAAAAGCGGCATCATGAATTTGCTATTGCCAGTATGAAGATTGGTGCAATAGTTGGCTTGGTTGCTTCTTTGCTTGTTGCCTGGACAGGCGATAGTTCTGCTTATCTGGTGGCACAAACTCAGCCAATGAAGCTAGCGGCTATGGAAGGTTTCTATGAAGGACAAAATGGGGCTCCTCTTGTTGCTGCAGGAGTGCTAAATCCTAATAAGGAAAGATATAATGATGGCATACGACCTTTCATTGTTGATATAAAAATGCCCAAGGTGCTCTCTTTTCTTGCTACCAGGGATTTGAATGCTTATGTTCCTGGTATAAAGAATATTATCGAGGGAGGATATAAATTAAGTGATGGAACAACAGCTATATCCGCAGCGGATAAGATTGCTATGGGTAAAACGGCAATTTCTGCCTTAGGTGCATATCGGGCAGCCATGAAAGCTGGTAATAAGGAAGACGCAATGTTTTGCCGTAAAGTGCTAAAAGATAATATACAGTACT
>Ga0316605_10001384_pt1 | contig 14029 bp, 14 predicted proteins | sample OWC_soil_day20_n_FD_207666 | JGI IMG/M metagenome (GOLD analysis project Ga0316605, IMG submission 207666) | Wetland soil microbial communities from Old Woman Creek delta, Ohio, United States - OWC_soil_day20_noCT | ecosystem: Environmental > Terrestrial > Soil > Wetlands | place: USA: Ohio... | reverse complement strand
TCTTTATGTGCAACAGAAAAAAAAATAAAAGAGCGACTTTAATGGGTGCATAATACTTTATAAACCGTCCGAGGTTTGACTTGAATAAAAGAATCTATAACGACTGAATTCGCTCGTTTTTGATAATTTTCTGCGGTTTTACAACTATATGAAAAGAAAAAAGACTGAAATATATTTTTCGACACTTAAATGACTAAAATGTTGAAAAATAAAATAGTTTCTATAATTATTAGATATTAATGCTTATGCTTAATGGAAATTTCAAATTAGTTTTTTTTATGCCCTTTATTATCCCCATTTTCGCGGGCTGTGCATCCTTTTCGACCATGCAAACGGCACGAGTAACGGAAAAGGGCAAAATTGATTTTATAGTGGATGGCGGATCTGCCTACTATGCAGATATGCCCCCCGATCGTTATCCTGTTTCAGAGCTCGGACTGCGTTATGGGATTACCGATCATCTTGATATGGGATATAAAATATCTATAACCAATATATCCATATTGGATTTTAAATATCAATTTTGGGGAGACAAAAAATCAAAATTTGCAGGAAGTATCGGTTTGGGCGGAGGCATAGCAATGGGGGCTGCTGACGGAACAGTAGCCTTTATATATGATACAATGTTGCCGTTTTACTTTTCATATCATCCCAATGACTGGCTAAGCTTATATTGTAGTCCAAAATACATTCTACAAAAAATAGATAATAAATCTTATGATGGACAATATGAGTCAACTTTAACCCATTATTATGGAGCCTCCGCAGGAATAAGAATGGGGAAACGAGTAGCATTTTTAGCGGAATATTCTCTTTTCGGAAATTATCCTGCAGAAAGAGCTGGTTTAAACTCGCAAATAACTTGTGGATTAGCTTTTTGTTTTTATAAATGAGAAACAAATTACAACCAAGCTGCTAGCGCGTACACACACTATGTCCATTGGCTGGCTAATCCGACAAGGTGGAATAATGCCCATAGCGTCGGTTGCTATACGTAAGTGCAAAAAAATATGAAAAAGGTGATAATACGTCTGTAAGACAAATTAACAATAAAGAAAATGAAAAATCATATTAATTCAAAGAATCAATTTACTATCTTTTTTATCATAATGCTTCTGTCGTTAAACTGTAGTTGTGAAAGCGTGTTTGAAGATGAGAAATTTACCCTGAAAAAGACACCTTACATGGGCAAAGAGCTAAGAATAGATGGATATTATTACAAAAAGTATATTTTAAATGCGAATTCTATCAATGTAGAACATATTGATGTTATGTTTTTTTATAATAATGGGATTTTAATTTTAGCAGGTTCTGGCGAACAGTTAGAAATTGAGTCTTATTTTTCAAGTGGTCAATTTTACGACAAAGTAAAATCTAACCCCAACGTATGGTGTCTATATAGTATTGATGGCAACACAATCAAGATAGAATTTCTGAAGCCTATGGGTGGTATTGGAGCACCGATGTATATGAAAATTGGAAAAATAATAAATGATACTACATTCCAGTTAGTCCGTGAATTTGCATCATATAATAACGAAGATAGTAGAGACCTAGATGAGACCTACCATTTTAAACAGTTCGCTCCAAAACCAGATAGTACTAATATCTATACAAAGTAAGAAAAAATAGCAACAGAAAGGATGAATTTAATTTTAGATGACTATACTGAACTTTGCACATTTCGGCTTTCTTGTTCAACACAACTTGAAAGAATTTGAAAACTGTTGTAGAGACGACAGGAATTTTGCAACATGACACAAAAAAACAAACTCAATACAACAAGCTGCTAGCACATAACACACGCCTATGTTCATTGGCTGGCTGACGTGCATTTCGCAGGTTTTGCTCCCGCATTCACCTTGTCGTTTCACGACAGCGAATACGCCCGCAAACCGCCAAATGCCCATAGCCTCGGTCGTTAGCAGTAATTCAAAAAAAAATGAGACGAACCATTTTAATTATAATAACGGTAATCGCAACTGGATTGATTAACAGTATTCAATCTCAGGAAATTCATGGACAATTGATTAGTAAATATCAAGATAAAATTGACAGTCTTCCCGGAATTACTGTAAAGATTGACACAACTTATACAATTTCAGACATAAATGGATTTTTCAAATTCAATAAACTTAAAAAGTATCCAAGTTCAATTTTAATTTCTGGTTATATTCACCCGAAAATAAAGATTACGAATTTGCCAGTTGATTATAAATCGCTTGATTTAGGGAAGATTGAACTAATTGAACATTTGACTATTTCACCGACGCAATATGATTCAATAAGGACTAAATTAATTAAGTCATTCAAAACAAACGAACTTTCAATTACACAACAACAAAAAGCAAATTCATTTTTAAAACTTAAATATAAACCAGTTCAAGATTGGGGTAACATTATTGGATACATTGTTTCGGACAGTATAACAAATGACATAATTCAAAATCCTTTCAATGATAACGAAAAAATTAAGGTGGACTATGACGTTGAAAATGATGTTATAATTTTGGATTATACCAAGTTTAAAAAATGAACTACTGCTAACACACGCCTATGTTCATTGGCTGGCTGACGTGCATTTAGCGGTCTTTGCTCCCGCATTCACTTTGTCGTTCCACGACAGCGAATGCTCCCGCAAACCGCCAAATGCCCATAGCCTCGGTCGTTAGCAGTAATTATAAAAAAAAGAAAGAATATGGCATTTAACTGGACTTGTCCCTTTTGTGGCAGTAAAACGACAATTAATGACAATGATTTTCATGTACAGGATGATTATATGACTATCGAAAATTCTGAAGGTAGAAGAATCCTTAAAAATGAATGGATTGTTTGTCCTAACGAAGATTGTAAAAAAATTAATCTTACTGTTATTTTGTATGATTATTATTGGAAACAAGAAACAAGTTGGAAAAGAGGTGAAGTTTTAAACTACTGGACGCTTCTCCCAAATTCAGTGGCTAAAGTTTTTCCTGAATATATTCCATTAGTCTTGAGAAACGATTATGAGGAAGCTGCTAAAATACTTCAACTGAGTCCAAAAGCGTCGGCGACCTTATCAAGAAGATGTTTACAGGGTATTATTCGTGACTTTTGGAAAATTTCTAAATCACGTCTAATCGACGAAATTTCTGCAATTGAAGATAAAGTTGACCCACTTACATGGAAGTCTATAGATTCTGTAAGAAAAGTTGGAAATATTGGTGCTCATTTAGAAAAGGATATAAATCTAATAATTGATGTTGAACCCAAAGAAGCAAATCTTTTAATTCAACTTATTGAATTGCTTTTTGAAGAGTGGTACATTCACAGACATGAAAGAGAGTTGAAATTAAATGCAATAATTGAAATTGCTGACAAAAAAGAAAGTGAGAAAAAAGCAATAAAAACGGATTAATTTCAAATGAGCTATAAAAAATAAATAATATGGAAGAATTTTTCTTTAACATTAAAGTTTGGGTAATACCTTTTTTATCCATTGTCGCGACAACTTTTACCCTCTTTACTGCTATTAATTCATTAAGAGTAACAGTCAAAAAGAAAGACAATAAAGAGAAGTCAACAAGTATAGATCCTGAAACTCAAATTTCAGAGGATTCTGACTTAAAGCACGAATTTGAAAAAGATTCTAGAATTTCATTTGAAGCTATGAAATTATCTGAATACTATTCTCAGGTTCTATCTCAATCTAAAATTAGTTTCTGGTTTAGTTTAATCTTTGCTAGTATTGGATTTACAGTAATATTATTGGGAGCATTTACGTTTGTTCAGAATAATATTGGAAGTTCTGTTGTTACAATGATTTCTGGTGTGATAATAGATAGTATTTCTGCATTGTTTTTTGTACAATCAAAAAGTGCGCAGAAATCTATGAGTGAGTTTTTTGAAAAACTTAGACTTGACAGGGGCATTTCTGATTCAAAGGAAATTTGTGAAACAATTTCGGATCATTCAACGAAGGATGCACTAAAGGTTCAACTCGCGTTACATCTTGCGGGTATATCCGAAAGTATTATTATAGCTAAGAACATAGCAGACAACACTAAAAACAAATAACTACTGCTAACACACGCCTATGTTCATTGGCTCCCTGACGTGCATTTAGCAGGTTTTGCTCCCGCATTCACTTTGTCGTTCCACGACAGCGAACGCTCCCGCAAACCGCCAATGCCCATAGCCTCGGTCGTTATGGGCAAGTTTAGAAAAAAAAAGACATGAGAAATCGAATTTACATATTAATGACTTTTTGTTTAATTCTGACTGCTTGTGACGTGAAAAACAAACAAGCAAATAACGACACGAAACCGACAGAATCTAAGATTGACTCTTTAAAGGAAATCAACACATTACGAGAAAGTAAAACGACGAAGACTTTGCAACTCGACTTTGGTTTCAAGGTTGATTTGGGACAAGAAGCAGATTTTAAAACCTTTAAGACATATTCGCTCTTTGAATTGAGTAAATCAGGAAAGATTGTTTATACAGACACATTACTTGAATACGAACTTGGAGACAAAATTTATCCAATTACGCTACAAGCAGGAAAGAATAAGTTTGAACTCATTTTTGAAGTTAACGACAGACCAAATAAAAACTATTTAAAAAGACTGACCATTAAAGACGAGAAAGTTATAAAAATCGACAGTTTGCCGACTTTCATATCTAAAGCGACTGACTTAGATAAAGATGGAATTAAAGAATATGCAGGTTTTTGGGATTATAGTGAAGTGTGGGGAGAATCAGAAACAAAAACTGACTACAATCCTATTCTATACTACAAAATAACGACAACTGGATTACAACTAGACAGCTTGTTGACAAAATATAGAAACACAGCAATTTATGGACAATTTCACGGTTTCAAATTTAGCGAGAAAACAGAAATGCCGATTAGCGTTTCTGAAAAGTTCAGGAAAGAATTGAAAAGAATCGCGAATGAGAAATAAAAACCTAGCCCATAACACACGCCTATGTTCATTGGCTGGTTGACGTGCATTTAGCAGGTTTTGCTCCCGCATTCACTTTGTCGTTTCACGACAGCGAACGCTCCCGCAAACCGCCAAATGCCCATAGCCTCGGTCGTTAGCAGTAATGTTAATAAAAAAAAGAAACAGAGACTTAATGAAAAAAATCATAAGCATTTTATTGGTATTTGTGACTCTTATTTCGTGTTCGGAAAAGAAAGAAAAGAAAACAAACGACACGAATACTAACAATTTTGAATCAAAACAACTGCATTTCGACTTAAAGACAAACGAGATTTTAAAAGATTGGTTTGACTATTACAAATCAGAAAACTCGACTTTTAGTTTAAGCGACTTCAAATTTGAGAGAACTGACACTTTGCACTTTATAAAAGGAAATGTTTTAGGACTATTCGACAAGAATTTCGACAAAACCTACACTAACTTTCTTGTATTTAGTGCTGACAAGAATAAATATATTGACTTTGACAGTTATTATTGGACTTTAGACGACGAAAAAAAACCTTTATTTGATATTGACCAAGAAATTAATCTTGTCGACATAAAACAACAAACAGTGACAAGAATTGGATTTAGAAGTTCTACAACTTGGGTTGAGAATGCATTTTGGGAAAACGACTCAACAATAATGCTCCTTGAAAATAATACTGAGAATTGCCCACGCATTACTAAAATAGAACTGAAAAAATCTAAATCTGAGACTTTCAAATATAAGGACAGCATGAGTTTTAAACCGAAATATTTCGACTTACGATTTAAGAAAAAAGGATTGAAAAACTGAAAACACTACTGCTAACACACGCCTATGGTCACAGGCTGGCTGACGTGTATTTAGCAGGTTTTTGTTCCCGCATTCACTTTGTCGTTTCACGACAGCGAATGCTCCCGCAAACCGCCAAATGCCCATAGCCTCGGTCGTTAGCAGCAAGCCGAAAAAAAAAGAAAGAGTGAGTGTATTAAACAATTACGCATAATAGCAAGAAAAAATGACACAAACTGCAAAACTCAACATTAAACCAGAAGAAACCAAATACAGAGAACTTTGTGAGAAGTATTGGGACTTTGACAGCCTTGATTATAATTTTAAACATACGGTTAAGTCTATAGCAGAAGAATATAACATTTCGACAAGAAGTGTTTCTGAAATTATAAGTTGTACTTGTTCAATAACTTTCTTTTGCGAAATATGTGGTTGTGAAATTAAAAGTTACACAAAGCGTTCAACTATTATTTTTGAGAATTTGTATTTTAAAAACCAGTGTATTTGTAATAAATGTAAGCTTACTGGAAAACTAAATAGAACGACAACAAATAGAGATGAGATGTTTTCTCGCTTGGAAATTGCAATCAAAAATCAAGATTGGAAAAAACTGAATAAAAAAGAATTAGAACTACTTGTAATTTTGACAAAGTGCAAAACGAAACAAGAAGTAATGCGACAAGTATTTCAAGGAATGAAGTTTGACAATGATTACTCAAAAACAATATGGAATAGATTAAATCTGCTTGACGAAATGGGACTTATATGGGTTGAACGAACTGAAGACAAAAAAATTATCGATTTTCATACTAGTGGTAAACTTAAAGAAGAATTAGAAAAAGAGTATCCAAAATTTTACTTGGAAGATGATTTTGTAGACTTTGAGAAGTTTCAAATCATGCTCCAGAAAATACCATTGAAAATTAACCAGAATCAACCAGACAACTCAGGTTTTTTTAATGTCAAGAGAGAAATCACATTTAAACCAAATGTTGATTATTGTTATGGAGCATGGTTAAATGACGATGGTACAATCTTTTTGAAAATTGAACCAGCGCAGAAACAAGACTCAGATATTGATTAAAATAAATCTACAAAAAGCAAATAGCGACCGTAGAAATAGAAACAGTCTTGGTATAAATGGAAATAATGACCGTAGAAGTTGTAACAGACAGCGACTAAAGTAAAATAGACTTCGACTAAAATGCAATAGCTCTCGGATAAAGTGTAATAGGCACCGACTAAAATAAAATAGACTTCGGACAAAGTGTAATGACCTCCGGCTAAACTGTAATAGTCTCCGACTAAGTTGTAACAGCCTCCGGCTAAAGTGTATTTATGTTCGACTAAAATGTAATAACCTTTGGCTAAAGTGTAATTATGCTAGACTAAAATGAAACAGACTCGGACTATTATAAAATGAGGAACAACTATACACAACCAACGGCCAGCTGCTAACACACGCCTATTGGCATTGGCTGGTTGACGTGCGTTTATCAGGTTTTTGCGCCCGCTTTCACTTTGTCGCTTGGGCGACAGTGAAGCTCCCGCAAACCGCCAAATGCCCATAGCCTCGGTCGTTAGCAGCAATCCTGAAAAAGGAAAATTCCCTTTGAGTTACGAAGCTAACGACCAAAAAGCTATTGCTGAAAATCAAAGACTTATGTGGTCGTTAGTCAGAAGCCGAAAAAAAAAACAGAAAAAAAACAAAAATAAATTCATTCTATAAAACTTTGATAATATCACAACTATTAGTAATACTGTAAAAATGCTATGGCAAAAGACAATAAATTAAAAGACTTGCAACGAAAAGTAACACCTTTTGATTACGAAGTGTTATCGAGCTTACAATTTGGTTCATTAGATGGAGAGAAAGATAAACTATTAAAAGACTGTTTTATTGTAACAAAAGAAATTAGAAAGCTATTAAAAGGAGGCAGCTATAATTATATAATTTCTCCAAAAGGAGCTGGCAAAAGTGCATTGTTTAAAGCTTTAATGGATAAATATATTGATAAGTCAATATTAGATTACTCAAAATATCATTTTATAGCAATTAATCAGGCATTTGAATATGACAATAAATATCTTTCGTCTGAACTATTTAAAAAGGACCTTGGGCATAAAAATTACACAATATCTTGGGCTCTTTATATTGCCTTCAAACTAATCGAAGACATTACAAATAAACATAGTAACAAATCAAATTATGATGTATTTGAAAAGAAAATAAGAAAATATGAAGAGATTAAAGATACTTTTGAACTATATAATTTACTAGACTATGTTAATAAATTTAATGTGTCTTTAAAATTTCAGGTTCACGGGGTTGACTGTTCATTATCACCAACCTTAAAATTTAAAAATCTTCCAAAAAAAATAGATTTACAAGAAATTTATGAGATTATCAATGATTTTTACTTACAGAATAATATTGCAGTTAAAATTCTAATTGACCGTATAGACAACTTTGTTCAAAAAGAAGAATATGAAATACAGAAAAATTATCTACAAGGATTAATATATGCAATTGAAGAAATTTCAGGAATTTCAAATATTCAACCATTAGTATTTTTAAGAACAGACTTGTATTATTCGCATGAAATATCTTTTGAATATGATAAAATTAAAGAAAGAGTTATTGAATTAAAATGGACTAAAGATGAAATTCTATTTTTCATACTACTCCGATTCTGGACAAACGAGTATATCAGGAAAAACTATTATGATTTTTATCAAGAGGTATTCAAAACTAGCATTAATGAGGATAGACATATAAAAAAAATAAATTTCGGATTTATAAGCAATTTGATTAAGAAATTCCAAAAGAATAAAAATGAATTTGAAATTTCTCACAACATTGATTATAAAGTTGCAGAATCATTTTTGAAATTATTCTTTCCAAATAGAGTAGTACATTTAACTAAAAATAAAAAAACAGAAGAAGTTGAATTTTGTGAATGGATTTTCAGTCATTTTAAAGATTCCAATAATTATATCAATCCAAGAACTTTAATAAGATTTCTTAACCTACTTGTTGAAAATCAATTTGATACAATAAATGAACATAATTTACACAAAAGCAAACATATACATAGTACAATAAAAGAAGGGTATGTTACTTACGAGTTGTTTATGCCTCAAGTAATTTCTCGCGTTTTTAATAAAGTTCAAAATGAAGAATTGAAAAATATATATAAATTACAAAGTTCAAAAGACAAACAAAATTTATTTATAAGAATCAATAAAATGTCTGTTTCAAACTCTAGTTGCATAGTAAAATATGGTGATATTCCATATAAAAATTATAATCTAGAAAAAGACAGTTTTGCTAGAGCATTGAAATACTTAGGATTACTTGGATATTTAAAAGAGGAAGAAAAAGTATATTATGTGCCGAATTTATATTTAACTGAAATGGAACTTATTGACAACTAGCACATTTCACATGACAATACACATATAAAATAAACAAAGTTAACAGATGATAAACGGCCATGCTGCTAACACACGCCTATGGTCATAGGCTGGCTGACGTGCATTTTGCAGGTGTTGCTCCCGCATTCACCTTGTCGTTTCACGACAGCGAATGCTCCCGCAAACCGCCAATGCCCATAGCCTCGGTCGTTAGGCGGCATAGTAAAAAAATGAAAAGTGACCTAACAAACATGACTATAGGAAATCAATATATTCTTGACCTTCTGTAATTCACCACATACTAACAAACTAATTTATATTCACATGAGAAAAGTAGTAATTTTATTATTGGGACTTCCTTTTTTAGTCTCAGCACAAATCAATACGTTGAAAATAAAGGAGAACATAGTTGAGACTTTTCCGATTGAAACAGCCTCTTATGACAGTTTAGAAAGAATAGAATTCTCAAATTACAAACTGCATGTAAAACAAACTCTTTATTTACCTGAATTAAGAGGACCTAAAAACGAGGGAGGTTACAAGGATTTTTATGTCAAAGCAGACAATAATACGGAGTATATTTACAATCCTTCAAAAAGTAAATCTTACTTGTCCAATTATGATGTAATGGCAAATAAATATTACTATGTAAATAATATAGTAATAGGTGAAAAAGGAAATAAATTTCTTCAATTAATAAAAAAAGATGTAGGCGATACATTGTATTTTCACTTTGAAGATAATAGAAAAGACTTCTATACTGATTTTATAACAGTTGGCTATTTTGAAAAAATGAAATCGCTTTATGTAGGTAAAGAATTTGTTTATATTGGGAATGGATTAGAAGGAGGTTCAGTATGGGATGCTAATTTTTACAATATCAAGGATGATACTAAAAAAGAATTCTATTCTGACACACGTTTCACTTGTGTTGATATTGTTGCTTGCAATTACTTGCCTTTTCTTGAAGCAGTCTTGCGTAATTTGGAAGGTGATTTTACAGTCTCAGTAGAATGTTTGCCGAGTAAATTCAATAAGTTTCGTACACTTACTGAGTATAAAAACGAGCAAGCCATTAAATCTCATCAATACAGTGTCCGTAAAGCTACTTTGACTAAAAAGTACGGCGCTGCAAATGCTGCCTTAATAGTGAAAGGTCAAGTTAAGGTAGGTTTTACAAAGCAAATGTGCAAAGAATCGTGGGGTGAACCTGTTAATATAAATACAAACACAAATAAATACGGCTCCAGCGAACAATGGGTATACAGTTCGAACTCATACCTATATTTTGAAAATGGAAGATTAACTAGTATTCAAAATTGAGAACACCTAAAATCCACATGGAAGACCTGTTGAAGCTAGCAAAAGAAGACTTAGAAGTCGCCAAATTGTTGTACGACAAGAAAAAATATTCCAACTCACTTTATCACTATCATCAAAGTGTTGAAAAATCAATCAAATATATTGGACTGTCAATTGGTGGTATTACAACTCAAAAACTTAACAAAGAAATAGGTCATGACCCGATAAACGCCTTTAAGCATTTATTCAAATATTTTAAGGAACAATCTAATGGATTGATACCAGACATTGATCCACATCTTTTGACAAACGCAAAAAAAATAATTGATTCTGGTTCAGAGAAAGAAGTAGTTAATGGTGCTTGGAATATGATAAAATCTATAATTAACGACGGTAAGATAATTAACGATGACCAATTTCCGACCGCTTTTGAAGCTGTATGTGATTATATTAAAAGAATTGCCCCAACAATGGATTTGGGATTAGACAACGATCCATATAAGAAACTAGTAGCCATAACGATGGAAAAAGAAGCTAAAAATACAATCATTTTGATTAATTATGGAATGAAAATATTACAAGTTCTTCTAATGAATTCTTTGATATGTAGCAAGTTTAAGCCTGATAATTTCCGGTACCCAAGTGACGAATTCGGAAATCCAATAGAATATTTCAATGAAAACAATGCACTAATAATAGATTTGCCACTATTTATGAAATCCATGAATATACCAATTGAATTTGCAGGAAAAATTAAATGGGGAAATAAGCAACAGTAAATAAAACCAACTACGACCGCCTAACACACGCCTATGTTCATTGGCTGGCTGACGTGCATTCCGGCAGTTTTGCTCCCGCATTCACTTTGTCGTTCCACGACAGCGAATGCTCCCGCAAACCGCCAAATGCCCATAGCCTCGGTCGTTATGTGTAATTTTTAAAAAAACAAACAGATGATTAGAAAAACAACCTTCGCAACAATTTTAATCCTTTTTTCTATTGCAATTTATGGACAACAAATTGCAAGAATCGAGAAAATTAAAATTCATTCAAAAGAATTGACTCAAGAACGAGAAATTTTTGTCTACACACCGGCATTATATGATGAATGTCCATTTTGGTATTATGATGTAATATATGTGTTTGATGCCCAAAGCAGAGAATTATTTGATTCTACGCACTCTATTATTAGCTTTTTAAACAAAGACTACAAAAAATTTATTGTTGTTGGAATAACTTCTCCTTATAATAAAAAGCTTGACTATGCGAGAAATAATGATATGTTACCAAAATTTCAATCAGCTGAGTCTAAAAAGCATTATGACAAGTATTCAGGGAATGCAGACAACTTTCTAAAGTATGTAAAGAATGAAGTTGTTCCTTTAATCGAAACTAAATATAGAACATTAACACACAGAACTGCAATAGGTCACTCTTTAGGAGCTTCCTTCATTTTATATTCGATGTTCAAAGAACCTAAATTGTTTGACAACTATATTGCTATTTCTCCGAATTTGGCGTATGATGACGAAAGATTAGTAAAAGAATTTTATCACTTTGACTTCGCTAAAAAAACAACTCAATATTTGTATTTGAGTAATGCAGATGAAGGAGTTACTTACTGGCCAGAATGGAAACCAGCTCGTGAAAAAGTTTATTCCTTTTTGAAAGATTCTTTACATTCAGACAATGTAAAAGTTGTTATCAAAGATTTTCCAAACGAAACCCATTGGAGTACTTTTCCTGTAAGTTTAAGTTTTGCTCTAAGCCAGTATTTTGATAACGTTTACGGACAACAAAAAGAAAAGTTTTCATTGGAAGAATATGAAGTAACAATTCAGTTGAAAGTACCTAACAAGAATGATGAAATTTATATTACAGGGAATCAACCTAATTTAGGAATGTGGAATCCTGAGAGAATCAAAATGAATAAAAAATCAGATTTTGTAAGAGAATTAAAAGCCAAATTGCATTTTCCTGCTCAATTTAAATTCACAAAAGGCAACTGGGATACTGAAGCTGTGATTAAAAATAATGATGTAATGGAAAATCTGACAATTAATCCTAAAAACAAGCAGAAATTTCATTTTGAAGTTCTTAAATATAGCAATGAAAAATAAAAAAACTACACATAACACACGCCTATGGGCATTGGCTGGCTGACGTGCATTTCGCAGGTTTTGCTCCCGCATTCGCTTTGTCGTTTCACGACAGCGAATGCTCCCGCAAACCGCCAAATGCCCATAGCCTCGGTCGTTATGTGCAATTATAAAAAACAAAAACAACATGAATAAATCAACTGAAATACAACGGAATGACGTTGTTAAATATCTCAAGTGTTTATATTTAGTTAAGGATTTAGAGAAACTTGAGAATGGAAATTTTCGATTGAATTATTATTTTAGAATTACAAGAAAAGACAATGCAAAACTACACTTCAACGAGTCATATGATATTAGCAGTTATTTATTAAAGCAAGTAAAAAGACCTTCAACCGAAGAAGCTGAATTTCTAATATCAAGAATCAAAGTAGAACATCCGAATTTTGATTTATCCTTTATCAAACAGAACAAGAATAAAATTAAATCAAATTTAAACGAAAATGACTGTATCGAATATTTAAAGAGTAAGGGATATTTAGTTTATAAGCAGATTTGATTATAAAAATAGTAAATCATGAATCTTTCAGACAATTTCTTTGAGACAATAAATAAAATTTCAAAAAACGATTTTGATCATGAAAATATCAATTTGTTCTTTGATTCTGCGAAATATTTACTTGAAAATGCTTCGAAAAAGAACCAAATCAAAGACAAATTTACCTGTTTTTATTATAAGCCTTCAACGACATTAAACTGTTTTTTAGAATCTGAAAAGACTAAATCCAAATATAATTTACTCTACGACATTTATAAAAATGAAATTGTATTTTATTCAGATATACTAAACTGGGAAAACATAAGAAACATAAATGATTCTTTTTGGCAAGACTTTTTAGCAACTTCTAAAGAATTGAATTTTCAATTCAACCCTCATGGAGGAATAATTTATGACAAAGAGACAACGCCAGAATTTAATTCAAATTATAAAAGTGTTATTTTTAATTTAATGAGTGTATATGTGACATCAATGTTAGAAAGTGAACAACAGCGAGAAAATATAAGTTTTGGTCAGCTAGAAATTACTTGGACACCGACAAAAGGTATAACTGAAATTCTTAAAGAATTAAATATTGCATTTAAGATTTTCTACAAATTAAACTACCTTTTGTGGAAAACAGAAGATATAAGGAAACAAAATCAAATAAACAGACGAAAAAATAAATAACTGCACATAACACACGCCTATGTTCATTGGCTGGCTGACGTGCATTTAGCGGTCTTTGCGCCCGCATTTCCCTTGTCGTTTCACGACAGGAAATACGCCCGCAAACCGCCAGTGCCCATAGCCTCGGTCGTTAGGCACAATAGTAAAAAAATAAAAAAAACAACACAACAAATTCATATGAAGACATTTATCTCGACAATTTTCCTTCTGACAAGTCTATTGACATTTGGACAAAATC